>Ga0100391_1004589_pt1 | contig 13232 bp, 8 predicted proteins | sample CryGeymeta201515_FD_81541 | JGI IMG/M metagenome (GOLD analysis project Ga0100391, IMG submission 81541) | Groundwater microbial communities from Crystal Geyser aquifers in Utah, USA - Crystal Geyser metaG 2015-15 | ecosystem: Environmental > Aquatic > Deep subsurface > Groundwater | place: USA...
GGGCAGATGGGGTGGTCGCTCTCGGGGATGTCGAAGCCGCGCTCGGCCATGCCCAGGCGGAACAGTCTTGTGTTGGACTCAAGTCGATCCCGAAGTTCGGTCGACTCCTCCAAGAGGTCCAGCACGGCCAGCGTGGTGGCGGCAATCGCCGGCGCAAGGGTGTTGGAGAACAGGTAGGGGCGCGACCGCTGGCGCAGCATCTCGACGATCTCCTTGCGGCCGGTGGTGAACCCGCCGGAGGCGCCGCCCAGGGCCTTGCCCAACGTGCTGGTGATCACGTCAACCCGGCCCATGACTTGGTTGTACTCGTGGGTCCCGCGGCCGGTCTTGCCAACGAAGCCTGTCGCGTGGGAATCATCGACCATCACGGCAGCGTCGTACTCGTCTGCCAGGTCACAGAGGGCGTCCAGCTTCGCGACGAACCCGTCCATCGAGAAGACGCCGTCGGTGGCGATCAGGCGGACGCGTGCGCCGGCGGCCTCCTTCAACCGGGCTTCGAGGTCGTCCATGTCGCCGTTGCGGAAGCGATACCGTTGCGCCTTGCAGAGCCGAACACCGTCGATGATGCTGGCGTGGTTCAACTCGTCGCTGAGGACAGCGTCTTCGGGGCCGAGCAGCGTCTCGAACAGACCGCCGTTGGCGTCGAAGCAGGAGCTGTAGAGGATCGTGTCTTCCGTCCCCATGAACCGCGTGAGCCGCGCCTCAAGTTCTTTGTGCAACTCCTGGGTGCCGCAGATGAAGCGGACGGAGCTGAGTCCGTAGCCCCACCGTTCGTAGCTGGCGCGGGCGGCTTCGACAACACGGGGGTCATTGGCGAGACCGAGGTAGTTGTTGGCGCAGAAGTTGAGCACTTGGCGCCCGCCGACCACCGCGATGCGCGCTCCCTGCGGCGTCGCCAGTACGCGCTCGGACTTGTGCAGACCGGCATCGCGGATCTGCTGGAGTTCGGTGGTGAGGTGGGTCTTCAGCGAGCTATACACGGGAGGCTCCTTAGCTGGGTCGGACAGGTCTGACGCGTCCGACGAGTCTGACGAGGGTTCACTCCTCCGCCCAGTCCAGAACGACCTTCCCGCACTGACCGGACCGCATGACCTCGAACCCCTGCTCGAACTCAGTGTAGTGGAAATGGTGCGTAATCGCCGGCGCAATCTCAAGACCGCCTTGGATCATCACGGTCATCTTGTACCAAGTCTCGTACATCTCCCGCCCGTAGATGCCCTTGAGCGTGAGTCCGTTGAACACCACGAGCCCCCAGTCGATCTCCGTTGTTGGTAGCAGGCCGAGCAGGGCGATCTTCCCACCGTGGCACATGTTGTCCAGCATTGTGCGGAACGCGGCCGGGCTGCCGGACATCTCCATGCCGACATCGAACCCCTCGTGCATGCCGAGTTCTGTCTGGACGCGGTGGAGGTTTTCGTGGCGCGGATCAACGACCCGCGTCGCCCCCATGCGGGCCGCGAGGTCCAGTCGGTAAGGGTTCAGGTCGGTCGCCACGATGAAGCGCGCGCCGGCGTGTCGAGCGATGGCGGTCGCCATCAGCCCGATGGGTCCCGCACCGGTGATCAGCACGTCCTCCCCAAGCACGTCGAACGAGAGCGCCGTGTGGGTCGCGTTCCCTAATGGGTCGAAGCAACTCAGGATGTCGTGTGGAATCCCGGGCGCGCAGGGCCAGACATTGGTTACGGGGAGGCACAGGTACTCGGCGAACGCGCCGTTGCGGTTGACACCGACGCCGCGGGTGTGCGCGCAGAGGTGCCGTCGCCCCGCCAGGCAGTTGCGGCAGCGACCGCAGACGAGGTGCCCTTCTCCGCTCACGAGGTCGCCGGGACGGTAGCCCTGGACGTGTTCCCCGACGGCCTCGATGACGCCCACGAACTCGTGCCCGGTGACCATGGGCACCGGAATCGTTCTCTGCGCCCATTCATCCCAGTTCCAGATGTGCACATCGGTCCCGCAGATGCTCGTCTTCAGAACGCGAATGCGCACGTCGTCTATGGCGACGTCCGGAACCGAAACGTCTTGGAGCCAAAGCCCTTGCTCCGGCTTCATTTTGACCAACGCCTTCATCATCTTCACAGTGGTATCGACTTCCTTCTCACACCGGCGCGGGTGGTGGTCAGTCATTGGCGACGACGAAGACCATCCCACCCTCGTGGTACGGAGGCATCTTGATCAGCAGCGCGTCGCCGTCGCGACGCGACTCCACTGCTTGGCCGCGGCTGCCGAGCTGCGCCCCCTGGAGGACTGCCTCAACCTTGTCGGGCAGCCCGGCTGCTGGCACGCGGATCTCGCAGGGCGCGTCGGTGGTCAGCCGCAGTGCTGCTACCGCGCCGCGGTCGACGCGGCACTCGGGCGGAACCGGCGCCCACGACACGGTGTTCATCCGGTGGTCGGCCATCTTCCAAGTGCGGCCATCCACGGTGATCTCGCTGCACTGGTGACCGGAGAAGCCGATCAACTCGCCGGCGCCATTGACGCGAAATGTCACCGGGCCGTGACCGTCGTAGGTCACCGTGTGCCCCCCCGCCTTGAAGTCAGTGAGCTTGATCTCGCGCGGCGGCGGCGGGTTCTCGGCGAGGGCGCGCTTGTCCTCCTCTTCCCGCCGGCCGAAGCCGCCGGGCCAGTTCTCCTCGTAGGTCCGCAGATGCGGGGCGATGGAAATGGCGCCGTTGGGGAAGCGGCAGCAGAGGTAGTCGCCTGTGCGCGACAGGACTTCCGTGTTGTCATTCACGTCGGCGAACTTGCCGGTGGGCGGGTAGACCCCGAGCTTGCTCAGCACGTCGAACCACGTGCGCTCGTCGTAGCCGAGGCTCTGCGACTGGTCGTCGCGCGGGCGGAAGCCGAGGAACGTGAGGCTGCCTCCGCGTGGCGTCGTTCGCTGGGTGCCGGCGCTCTTCTTGGCGACGCGGGCAACTACGGAGACGCCCGCGCGCGGAGCCACGGCGTAGACGTGATCGACCAGCAGATCGGTCAGGATCGTCTGCGGCTCGACGCCCGCAAGCGCGCCCTCAAACGTCGCCCGCCTCCCCGGCGCGATCCAGCCCGGCGCGGTGGTTGCCGCGTAGTCGACACCGAACAGGTCCTGCCACTCTGCCAGGCAGTTGTCGCCTTCCCAGTCCAGCAGCGGGGGCGTCGAAGACCACACCACGCGGCCGCCCTGGTCGGTCAGCTCGCGCATCGCCGTCAGCAGCGCCTTGGGTGGGTGCGGCTCGAAGAGCGCGACCAACGTGGTGAACCGCCGGCCGGCAACTTCCACCGCGCCATCACGCACCGTGCCCATTTCGAGCAGCTTCGCGGTGGTGAGGTAGTTGGCGTAGCCGTACTGGGTCATCCACGAGCCGAAGCGCTCATCGACGCTCACGAGGTCGAGGGGATAGAGCATCAGCACCTGCACGTCGCGGTGCACCATGCCCTGCACCATCCCGTGCGCCGCCGAGCCGGCATCGCCGTAAGCCGTCTGCAACCAGCTTCGCCGGGCGGAGACTTCGTTGGGGCTGCCCCAGTGAGCGGCGTATGAGTAGGGGATCTCGTTGACGATACCCGTCGAGCAGCCCAGCGCAAGCCCGTAGTAGTCGCGGTCCAGCCAGCCGCACTCGGCGTGGTCGTTGCCAGTGCCGGTGAGGAACTCGCCCCACTTGAAGTAGTCGTGGCAGGCGGCGGCTGCCTGGTGCACGGTGTCCGACCACACGAAGTTGGAGGTGTACTCATACTGGTTGCGGGCGTGCCGGTCCTGGCCAGTCTCCCACTTGTCGATGGTAGGGCTCTCCGCCCAAGTCGCGTGGGCGCGCGACTCCAGGCGATAGCCCAGCTTGCCTTCCAGGTAGTGCTTCGCCTCGACGAACAGGTCCACCACGTCGTCCTGCAGCATCCGGTAGTAGCGTGCCCGGAACAGCGCCGTGCGACGGATGTCCTCGGGCGCGGGACCGAAGACGTGGCTCAGCCCCGCCTTCGCCTGCAGGTCGTCGCGCGCCTCTTCCTGACCGCTACAGAAGTAGACGAGGTACTTGGCGAAGTCCTCATACTCCTTGCCGTAGCGCTGGGCGAAGCGTTTGCGGAAGCCCTCGCTGACGTAGCGCACGGCGAACTCGCCGTTGTCGTGATGGTTGAAGTAGCTCCAGTCCTGCTGGATGTGCATCTCGTCAGAATAGAGCGCGTTGAACCGCACGCCCGCGCCGACGTAGCGGTCTGCCAGGTCTTTCAGGAACGGCAGCGCCTTGTCGCTGAAGTAGTCCATCTCCGGCGTTCGATACTGCTGCACAACCAGCACCCGGTCCAGCGGCCCGACGTCGGTGTGCCCCTTGCCGAAGACGCGAATGCGTTGGGAGCGGAAGTCGCCGTGCTGCTGTGTCGTGCCCTCAAAGGCCTCCACCTGGACGCCCTCAGACACTTCGGCCACGCCGGCCGGGTCTACTGCCAGGTACGGCGTGCCGCCCACCGCCCGCTCCCGGAACGCAAACACGCGCACGCCCGCGTCCTCAATCGCTACCGGTCCCTTGTTGTTGCACCACTGCTGCTGCCGCCAGAGCTGCACGCTGAACGCGCCCGTCTGCGGGTCGCGCAAGCCCTTGCGGTAGTGCATCCACAGGCCCGACTCGCCCGTGCGCTGGCGGTAGCCCGGCCCGATCTCCAGGGGGCTGAGCAGGCTCAGTTCCATCGCCAACCCGTAGTCGGCGGCGAACTTGCTGACCTTCGCGATCCGCTCGATGTACTGGTCCATGTCCGGCATCAGCCGTCGTGGCTTGTCGGTTCCTGGGCGGTACTGCTTGAAGAAATGGTCGAACGACAGCAGCAGCGTCCGCTGCCCCGCCGCCTGCGCGCGCTCACACAGCTTGCGCAGGCTGTCCTGGTGCTTGTCGAAGGTCAGCGACAGGTCGATCTCCTTGTCCGGGTCGGTCGCCAGCGTCTCCAACTCGTCGTCGGTCACCAGGATGATCCCCGCCTTCCCCTGCCAGAAGCCGTAGGGGCCAGGGAATCGCATGAGGTCGCCGGTGTAGACGTTCTCGGGGGCGCGGTTGGGCATTGGGTTCTCCTTGAGTTCCGCAGAGGTGGTCACCGCGGTGGTGAGCAGGAGGGCGGCGATCAGCCAACGCTGACCGCCGGTGTTGTCGTCGCGCTTCATAGAAGGGCACTCCCCGGGGATCACCCAGCCGCCGACGGTTGGTGCGCTGCTGAGCGTGTACGAGTATACCCCGCCGTCCGCGTGAGCCGTGAGAAGTCGCCGCGAGACGTGGGGTTTCCGGGACGGCCCTGGGGTATCCTTTGGCGCCAGGCCAGAGGTTTTCTGCAGCTCCGAACCCGGCAGACGTCGGGAGTTGGGTGGAGCTGAGGCAGGCCTCGCGCTCCAGGGCTGGTATGTCGTCCGCTGTCAGTTGGCGCCGCACTCGGGACCTTCGAGTCGTGAAGAGTGCGGCCCCATGCACCAAGTCCGCACACCATCTGCCAGGGCGGTTGCGAACATGAAGGTGCTCAGGATTCTGTTGGGAGGCTTTGCGGTTGCAGCCGTCGCACTCTGGGTGGGCTGCGGTGGAGGGGGTGGCGGTGCTCCTGCGGGGGGCGGCAATCCCCCGGCCAACACGTTCAGTGTCGATGTTGCGGATTCTGCAGACAGCCGGATGATCCTGGTGGCGAACGCTGCCGACGGCTCCTCGGTGACCTACTTCGGGGCCAAGGATGCCGAGGGCACGCCCACAAGCATCGACTCGGTAGTCGTCAAGAACGCCTCGGGGGCCTCCACCGAGATCATGCTCGACGAGAATGGGCGCCCCGTTGGGCTCATCGGGGATGACGGCACGACCTTCGCGCTCGACTGGCTCTCCGCTACCGAAGTCGCCGTCACCGCCACTACGCCCGATGGCGCAATGAGCGTTACGACTGTCGTCGACCCGAACACCGGTCAAGAGCCTGCCGACAAGAGCCGGGCTTCGTTTGGCGACGGCGACCGGCAACTGGGCATCCCCGAGGCGACGTTGGTCCCTCGCGCCGCCTCCAGGGCAACGCAGAAAACCCGCGTCCGCGTGCTCAAGGGAGGCAATCCCTTCGACCCCACCCTTCCCTCCAGCATCAAGGTGCCCACCGTCTTCCTGGCCCTCGCCAGTGCCGATGCCGACTACAACGATCGCTACACCGCCTACCGCGTGGGCACCGGCATCTACGAAGCCGCCGTGCCGGTGGACACGCCCTCTCTGCCGACCGTCGCGCTGCGCAAAGTGCTGGCGAACTTCTCGGACATCCACGGGCTCACCTGTACCTTCGTGACAAACTACCCGCACATGGGCATCGGGATCTGTACCAGCCTGTCCACCGTAGCGCTTCTGGTGCCGGTAATCGATGCCGGCACGCCGGCAATCTTCGGCGCGTGCTCAGGAGCGTGGGCCGCGTACCTGCCAGTACTGCGAGGTATTCAAGAACGGCGGCGCGCCCGGAAACCAGCAGGACTTGGAGGGCTTCCTCTACACGACCGCCTCGAGAAACTGCTGAAGCCGCCCACCCAGTCGCCCGGCAACCGGGTTCAGATCAGGGCATTCGTCCGTACGTGGGAGTTCGGCGTACTCAAGAGCCTCCCCGGCAATCTGGTGACCGCCGACATTGAGAACAACGGCCAGATCAACATCGGCCCCAACGAGTTGCGCGTCAACCTCGAAGCCGACTCCATCGGCCCTCCGGGCTCCGGGAGCGACGACGACCAAGCGGGCAGCGAGGCGTCACCGCCCGCCAAGCCCGCCATTGCTCTCAGCACCTCCCCGGCGGTGCCGCGGAAGGGCTCGACCTACTCCGTCAATGCGACCTTCACCGGCGTCCCCCAGGGAGGGCGCGTCTACCTATCACACCGGAAGCGCAATGGCGGAGAGGTCCAGGCCGCTGGCGCTAACTGGGCGCAGATCGGGGCCGACGGTCAGCACTCGCTGAAGATCACCCGCACCCTCGGCGAGTCCAACGCCCACTGGGCGCTGGCCCGGATCTTCGACAGCGGCAACAAGATCGTGGCCCAGCAGACGCGGAACTACTGAGGTCGCACAATGAGGCGGCGGCAGGAGCCGCCAGGCTGAAGGAGGAGACAAGATGGTGAGGCACTTGCTGGCGAAGGGCGCTTGGCTGGTACTGCTGTCGGCTCTGGCCGGGTGTGGAGGTGGCGGCGGGGGGACTGGCTCGACTGCGGGGTCGTCACTTGTGGTCGTCCCCGGCACGCCCGCGCTCACATTAGGGACGGCGCGGTGGTTAAAGAACGGTACTGCCCGCGAGTACAAGGTCTACTTTGTCTTCGACACCCCCCGGCAGCCGGACCCCGAAACCGTCTCCGTGTTCACCTTCACCGGCGTCCCCAAGCAAGGCACCTTCGTCGAAGGTTCCCTGTACTTCGGTCTGGAGAAGCCCACGACTGTCCCGGTGACTGCGACGGTTTCGGCGACCACGCCTCACCCGTGGGCCAAGGGCTGGGACGCCCAGGACACCGAGTACAACGCCACCGCCGGCACCATCCGTGTCACCCAGTTCAGCAGTACCGCCTGTGCCGGCACCTTCTCGTTCACGCTGACCGACAAGAAGACCAACACGAAGACGATCAGCATCACCGACGGCCAGTTCTACGCGAAACAGGGAATCACTCCCGACGGGCAGAGGGCGCGGTCAAGCGCGATTCCTGTGGCGTTCCCCGCCCCGAGCGGTCTTCTACTGGTAGCGCTCACTGCGTTGCACTGACCATTCCTGCCTGGCACAGCCCGCAGAACCAGGGCGGTTCGCGATCCGGCTGGCAGTCCTCCAGCCCGGTCAAGCGGACACACTGACCCGCACCGGGGCACGGCGCCGCGCAGAGGCGAGATCATGGCCGTCACCTGAAAGGGCGTGCCGTCCTTCTTGCTGTAGCAGACCATCCCCGTCTGAGTGCACTCGCTGGTCGGGCAGGCCCAGGCTGCCGCTTGGTCGGCAGAGCTGTCGCCGAACGGCGCCTTCGCGTTGACCCGCAGGCGCTGACCGACGACCTCATACCGGTTGAACCCCGTGAACCGCTCGAAAACAGGGCTGACCGACAGGATGGTCCCTCTCTCGTTGGTGACCACGACCGCTTCACCGGGACAAAGGCGACCATTGGTGCTCATCTTCGATCAGCTCACTCTCGCTGGGGGCGGGTACTTGGGTAGGGCGGTCCTCCCGGCAGCACGGACGGGCTTCGCGTGCCGGAGAGGGACACCACAGGCACTATTGTGATCCTCGCAGCCCTGACTGTATGTCCGTGAAACTACTGTTTCTCGGCGTGAACGCCCACCTGTTTTCCGAGGGCTGCAAACGACCGCGTCACAGTGGGTGTGCTGGGGCGGTTCCGTCGGAAGCTGGCGGAGGGGGCGGGTGTTGCGCCGCCAACAGTGTAGAACGGGGCGGGGAGTCAGACCGTCAACGGCCGCCCTATACTGGGCCATGGATGGCACCGGGGTGTCGGACCCAAACTGCGGTTGACACCGCCCACGGGGCAATCCCGAACCCTCCCCCCAGTGGCCCAGCTTTCCCAAGCTGGGGGGAGGTCGATCTCTGCCGCGGTCGCAGCCCGATCTGCGCCTGGCCTGCGGGGCCGGGGTCGCCTCAACAGGCTGACCCGACACAAAACTACGAGTTCCGTTCACTCGGCGCGCCGATGATGGGGCCGCCGAAGCGCTTCCACTTGCAGTTCGAGGCGGTGAAGAACTTCGCATGCCCATCGGCGAAGGCGAGGTTGGAGCCACCGTTGTGTCGCGTCCACTTCTCCCGCTGATCCATCGGCGGCATGCCTCCGCCGGCACACGCACAGATTCCGCCTGCACCGCCGGGGGCGTCGGGCCAGGCGACGCGATGGATGATGCCTTCCGGCGACTCGCCCCAGATCATGCCGCACTTGCTGTCGGCCCACAGGAGCGTCTCAGCCGTCTTGGGCCAGTAGCTCACCTTCTTGGCCGAGGAGCACGTGCAACTGCCATTGGTCTCATTGCCGGCGTGGGAGATCCACTCGTTGAACCCGTATCCCAACTCGGCGATGACGTTCCCATCCCAGCAGTTGCGGAAGTTGGCGGTCTGCTGCTGGGAGGGGCAAGCGAACACCTGTTTGTTCTTGAGGTAGGGCTGCAGCTTGATCGGGTGGGAGTCGTCGTTGCCCCCGGACCAACAGCGGGTCATCCATCCTTGGAATACCTCATCGTAGTCCGACGCGTACATCACGCTGCCGAGCCCGATCTGCTTCAGGTTGGACAGGCAGCTTGTCTGCCGGGCCTTCTCGCGGGCTTTGGCGAAGACCGGGAACAGAATGGCGGCCAAGATCGCGATGATCGCGATGACCACCAATAGCTCAATGAGGGTGAACGCGCTCTTCCTGGATTGTGATCGCATAACAACGAACCTCCCTGTAGGGCAATATCCGCGGCAGGCAACGTCGACAGCCTGCCGCGTGCGGTCTGGGAAAGCCCCGGTACCAAGTCGATAACACCTCCTGCACGGTTGACGTTGGCCGCCCGACCTCCGCGGGTCGGGAGCGCAGACACCGGGCGCCACTGCGGTGTTCCGGGTCTTGGAACGCAGGATAGCCGATCTGCCGAGCACGGTCAAGTGTGGAAAGCGTCAGGTTGGTTGGTTGGCTGACAGCCAGCGGCCGTCTGCCTTGATCAGCGCGATCAGCTCCTCGACCCCGCGCTCCTGCGGCACCCTTGACTTGACGCATTCGCGACCCCGGTACAGGGCGATCACGCCGGGGGAGCTGCCGACGTAGCCGTAGTCGGCATCGGCCATCTCGCCGGGGCCGTTGACGAGGCAGCCCATGACGGCGAGGTCGAGCCCGACGAGGTGCCGGGTCGCGTCACGGACCTCGGCCAGCACCTTCGCGATGTCGAACTGCGTCCGGCCGCACGAGGGGCAGGCGATGTACTCCACCTTGGTCTTCCGCAAGCCCAGCGCCTGGAGGATGTCGTAGCAGACCGGGATCTCGTTGACGGGGTCCTCGGTGAGCGACACGCGAATGGTGTCGCCGATGCCCTCCGCGAGCAGTGTGGCGATGCCGGCGGTGGACTTGATGCGGGCGTACTCGCCGTCGCCGGCTTCGGTGACGCCGAGGTGGATCGGGTAGGCCATTCCTTCCACGTCCATCCGACGGGCCAGCAACCGGTTGGCTTCGACCATGATCGGCACGCGGGCGGCTTTCAGCGAGAGCACCAACTCCCGGAAGTCGTGCTGCTCGCAGAGCCGCACGAACTCCAGCGCCGACTCGACCATGCCTTCCGGCGTGTCGCCGTAGGTGCGCATCAACCGGTCCGACAGGCTCCCGTGGTTGACGCCGATGCGCAGCGCCGTGCCATGCGCCTTGCAGGCATCGAGAACGGGCAGGAGCTGCCGCTCGATCTCAGCCAACTCCGCTGCAGTCTCTTCCCGCGTGTAGTCCCGGTCTGCGGCGGCGCGCTTGTGAACAAACAGCCCGGGGTTGATCCGCACTTTGTCGACATGCTTCGTCGTCTCCACGGCGATGGTCGATCCCTGATGGTGCACGTCGGCAGCCAGCGGCACGTCGAGCCCGTCGGCTTCCAGCCGGCGCCGGATCTCGCCGACGGCCTGCGCGTCCTTCAGCGTCGGCGTCGTGACGCGAACCAGCTCGCAACCCGCTTCATAGAGCCGCCGAATCGCGGCGACAGAAGCCTCCACGTCACGCGTGCGCTCGACGATCATGGACTGGACTACAACCGGGTGATCGCTGCCGATGAACAGACTGCCCACGCGGACGGGGCGGGTTGGGCGACGGTGGGTAGTATAAGTCATGTGGCTCCTCAGGGCAGAGGGCAAATGTCGCCCCCAAAGGGGATGCAATCACGGCGCGCCAAACGCCACGGGCTGCCGCAAAGGGTATTCGGCGGCGTCTGCCGATTACCTGCCGTCAGACATGCCCGAGGCACCACCAGTCCACTCCCCGACCCAACCGGCTGCACCCTCAACGGCCGTCGTCAGCCCCGAGGAGCCGGCAGCCGCGCGTCCGTCGCCGTCACGCCCTCCCGCAGCGCCGGCAGGAACTCGCTCAGCAGCGTGTGGTTCAGCTTGAAGACCACAAACCCGCCGGCCCCATGTTTGCGGGTCAACTCGATCTGGTCGATCAGCGGGACGGGCGAAGCGAACTGCGCGGCGTGGGAGAAGGCGCCAAGGGCGGTGCACCAGGGGACCCGGTTGCCGATCTCCTTCGCCTCTCCTTCCGCCAGCTTGCTGAAGAAGCTCGCGGAGTCGGTGTAGTTCATCAGGATCGGCAGATCAACGCTTCCGGCGTCGAGCCACGCGGACAGGTTCTGCGCGACGTTCTTCCGTGCGTCGGGCCAGCCGAACACGGCGACCGAGACCACGAGACCGGGACGCGCTTCCCGCAGAGCCGTTCGCAGACCCCCGAGCCTTGCACTGATGGTCTGCTGCTGCCACGCGTTGAACGGGTCGGCCAGCTCGCCCTTGATCACGTCCTGCGGCCAGTTCGCCACAGGAGCGCCTCGTTCGGCCTCGAAGGTCCGGCGACACGCGGCGCAGAGGCAGTGGCGACTGCCCGGACGGTAGGGGTAGCGGAGGTAGTCCAGGAACAGACCGTCAACCGCGTAGCCCTGGACGAGCTCCAGGCACGAGTCCACAACAAGCTGTTGGTTCTCCGGCTGTGTCGGGCACAGGTACGCACTGGCTTCCCCGGTCACGCCGGGGACGAGGCGCCTGCCCGCCTCCATCCGCGCGCGGAAGCCCTCGTCGCCGTCGCTCACGTTGAACAGGTTGTCCCAGGCGAATACCTTCAGCCCGGCGTCGTGAGCGGCGGCAAGACACTCCGCGAGCGGGTCTGCGCCCTCGGTCACCAGCGGCGAGGTCGGAACGGATTGCGAATGGTAGTGAGCGATGCCGGCGCTGCCCACATAGGGGAAGACGGCATTGAAGCCGCACGCCTTCAGCGTCTGACAGACGGTCTTCCAGTCCGGCGCCGGGTTGGGGCTGGAGACGAACATGCCCCGTAGTTCCTCGTCGCGAGAGGGGAACAGCAGGTAGTACGCGGAGGTCAGCGTTTCCGAGGCGCTCCGCGCCTTCGCGAACACTTCTGGGAACTTGCCCTCGACGCACAGCCCCTCGGCCACAGCCTTCAGCGCCAGAGCTTCGTCCACTCGCTGTTCCGCTCGCGTGCCGGCGTCCGGCGCCAGCCCGCCTGCCGCGCGCCGGGAGCGGATGCGCTGCCGCAGGCTATCGACGGAAGTGAAGCGCTCGCCTTTGCCGAAATCCCCGAGGGCTTTGCGCGCGGACCGCTCCCACTGCTCCGGGACGAACCGACCGATGAGCGCCAGCAGAAACTCGCTCTTCGCGCGCGCCTCGTCGGCGGTGAGCACGTGGTTCATGAAGAACCCGTTGTCGTTGGCGAAGACCGCCGGGTGACCGGAGTCCGCTCCCGCGGCGTCCACCCATCCGCCGATCACCCGAGTGTTCCCGGTGGGATACGCAGTGAAGATATTCCACGACTCCTGGACCATTCGCTCGGGCAGCCCCGGCAGCTCGCCCGGCGCGAAGCGCGCGGCGTAGAACGGATGAGAAGGCGTGTCCTGAAGGAACGGTCCCAGCGAAACACCCAGAAGCTGGCACAACTCCTCCGGGAGCCGGAAGAAGGCAATCAGCTTGCCCCCTGACTGGACGTACGCGCAGACCGTCTGCGTCTCTTCGGGCGAGGCCTGAGAGAAATAGGGGAGGACAAGGACGCGATAGCTCGGCAGGACCGCAGTCGAGACCTCGCCGACCTTGATCGTGTCGAACTCAATCCCCGCCCCTTGCAGCGCGCTTTCCACCGCCCGCGCAAACGGTCCCCGGTCTCCCTTGCCGCGGACCACCGCGACCTCGGTAGCGCGTGCCGAGATGACGCACACGCCGAGGCACGATAGCATTGCGGCGATACGCGCGGGACGGTACCCGCCAGGGCTTGGTTCCACGGAGTCCTCCTTGGCCCCGCAACTCGCCCATCCGAGCCCCGCTAATCCGAGCCGCGACAATGATGGAGCGGCCCGCACAGCTCGGTGGGAACCTCCCTACTTCCCGCCAGCTTCCTTCTTCGCGGCCTCCGCCTTCGCCGCCTGAGCCTCCAGCGTGCTGAGATCGAAGAACGAGTCCGGGATCCCGCTGTTCACGCGGTAGTTGGAGAACTCAGCGGTGACGCGGAGGTTGCCTTTGAGGTCTTTGACGGTGACGCGCTTGGGGACCCAGATGCCTTCGGGGAGGCGCGTCAGCTCGGTGTCCAC
>Ga0100391_1004595_pt1 | contig 13217 bp, 7 predicted proteins | sample CryGeymeta201515_FD_81541 | JGI IMG/M metagenome (GOLD analysis project Ga0100391, IMG submission 81541) | Groundwater microbial communities from Crystal Geyser aquifers in Utah, USA - Crystal Geyser metaG 2015-15 | ecosystem: Environmental > Aquatic > Deep subsurface > Groundwater | place: USA...
CTGTTAGGGACGATGATAGGACTCAGGAGTTAGGTCTTACTCTATTAGGTCGTGTGCCTATGCTTGCTCTGTATCCACACACTAGTCTAGTCCAGTAGTCCAGTCTATCCATAATATTCAATAATATTCATATTTACTCTAATAGTCTCCACACTAGCTTTTTACGGTACTGCACCAGTGATGAGAGCACAGTAGGATTAAATATTTTCTTGCTGCCAGGAGACTGACAGAGTTAGCAACAAATCACATTTTTGCTTCTATTTCTAGTAGAGAGTAGCGCGTATGTCTGTCGGCAGTATACGTATTTGTGGTATCTTTTCGCCAAAATAGGTCACTCAAAAAGCTTGTCCATCTTTGCTGAAGTAATGGTCTTTGAGATGGAATAGTCCCGAAGTAGCAGCCACAGTCGAGGGACTAGACAGAGCTGTTAACATAATGTGTAGGTCGCTGACGGGTTTAAACGCATAGAATGTTTTGCTGTCGACTTTCCAATTCAACGTGGCTGGATACTTGATACATTGCTGAGAAGCTGTGATGAAGCGACCCAACGTAACACTGCTGGGATTACTGGTTTGTAACGTTCCAAGCTTGACGCTTGCACGTGAGATGATCATATCTTCAATGATGCCCAATGCTTTCAAAAGATCATGTGTCGTGCCTTGGATTTGGACAACTTCTTGCTGCTTAGTGATGATTGATCTCGCATTGACTCCTTTGTGCTTCAAGTATTGAGACGTTCCAAAATTTACAGTAAACAAAAGCTCAAACTGTGTAGACTTGCCATCTTGATTGTTACCGTTTCCAAGGTAGAAACACGTGTGAAAGACAGAAATGCACAGAGGTGTGGCTCCCCCGACAAGGCACCGGTGGCGCGCATTTGGGCGGGGCTCTCTTTCACTATTTCCGATATTTTTTATATTTTTCTTTTTATCATCAATATTTATCATCATGTCGGTTTCATCTAGAAGAACAACCAGGCCCGAAAGGAGGAGGTCGTGCCATTTGATTCTGTTGTCGGCTAATGATAGCAAAGGTGTCTCCAAAACAAACTGGCTCTTGCGACAGGTCCAGCCGTATGACATATTTTGGACGGTATCTTCAAAGTTAGCAATGTTGATACCCGTGAGAGGATGAGACACACAAAGATCGACTTGTATTTGAGAAGCAGCCTTTTTGATCATCGCATAGTTACAAGGAATCTTGCAAGATCCGTTGATGATCAAACTTATAATTGATCGAACCGTGTCCTCGCACCAATCCACCTCGTACAATGCTCTAGCGGTATTATCGTTCGTCACATCGTTCAAGGTGTTGCCAAAATAAGTAGTGGCTTCTCGGAAACGATTCGCTTTATCGGGAGTAATGTCAATCTTCGTACCACCCTTGCACTGGACGACGAATCCTTCGTTGACGGAGGTGGTGGTTTCTGATAGATTCTTGATCGTAGGTGCTTTCGCCATGGATTTGTCGCTTTTGTCAGCTGCAGCCACCGAGAGCTTTTGGCGCTTGCGGCTGTTCTGTTCGAGCGCGACATCCAGTGATAACATGATCGCGATTCACTACTATGTTGGCTTCTGTTACTGTGGAGAAGTGGGAAAAGTGAAAGAACGAAATTGAAACAAAGGAATCGAATGAGAGAAGGAGCCGTTGCTTTATGTTTCTCAATGAACCTCATCCCTAAGTCGTTTCCTGGTAAATTTACAAGCTACTCTTACGCTACAGTACAGAATAGTTATTTCTACAGGACACCAACGCAGTACCGCTGGTATCGATCGTACCAATTTGTTCTCCAGTTCTCAAGACTCTCGTCCACCAAGGCGTTGACGTATTCCCTACAAGCCCGATCACTCAAATCAAGTCTAAAGCGTTCTCGGAGTCCGCGAATAGCATCGTCCGGGCGGCAACGAAAACAATTCAAGTCTTCATTTCCCAGCTTCAACATTTCTACCAAGAGGATGAGTTCCATGCAATGTTTTCGCAATGCAATGAAGGAACGGAAGCAAAGCTCACGAAAGGTTTTAAACAGATGGCTGTCAGGGCCATCTAGAACTCCTACGAATTCCCTCGTCAACTTGAAAGGGGCGCTTTCAAATCCTGTATTCTGACCAGGCGACGAAAGAAAGAAAAAACCAAAGTCAATGTGAATGATATGGCCTAGGTTGTCGAGCAAGATGTTGCCGTTGTGGCGGTCCTTGATTTGCAATAGGAACGTTGCAATGGAGTAAGCCGCCAAGCTTTCCACAAAATTCATTTTGGCATCGGCAAGTTCCTCACTGCTGCCACCAAAGTAAGAGTGAAAGAAGCTTCGCAAGTCTGTATAATTGGCATCGTTTCGTTTTAGTGAATCCAAAGAAATTGTGTCCTTGATTGCCTCCATGACCCCACCGCTATCGGTCACTGCGATAATTTCGTAAGGACAGAGCCAGACCGGAATGTGTTCACGGGCTAAAATAAAAGCCATGCGATAAATGAGCTGGGACGCCAACTGCTCTTGGCGCAAATCATCGTTCGCTTTGATCATTATCGGCAAAAGTCTCCATCCCGGGTGGTCGCCAAAGGCCGATTTTGAGCGAAGCCGTTCCTCCTTTGCTTGCCAATTCTCGCGAAACACAACTGCCGGAGGCTTTGCAGCCGATTTTTGAACAGGTTGAATTGAAGGAGCACCCGGAAAGGCGAGCGGAGGCCTGCCTTTCTTACTTCGGATGGTTCGTCGTTCGCTATACGTCGAACCGTAGGCTGCCGAAGCGGCCATTGGTAGGCCGGGTTCAGCATCAGCTGTAGCATCATCGACATCTCGACCAACTTGAGAGTCGACAGTTTTCTTTTTTGAAACCGTGGGAGAGGACCACTGCCCCATTTCCGGAATAGGTGTTCGCACTGGTGACGAGTCCCTGTCGTTTTCGGCAGAGCCTACACTACTTGCAGATATGCCAGAGCCTTTCTTTTCCAAGATCAACGAGTTTCCGTGCATTTCTTCCTTCGTCTCGCCGCCGATATCAAGTTCGTTATTACCTGCTAGTACGCGCTGCTCCTCTTCTAAATTTGGAATTGTCATCGGTATGAAATCCTGGAAAATAGCACCCTGCTTGTCCCGAATCTGATCTATTCGATCACGCATTCGAAGGATGTCGAGCTGTAGCGAACTTGTCATCTTGTCAAGAATTGATTCACCGCGATGAGGATTGCGCTTGGCAAATCTCCACTGATTGACGATGTCTGCTTCCGATGGTTGGTAATGGTTTAGCGAAAGAAATGGCAATGCGAGTTTCCCGTGGAGAATGTCTGAATGGGGTCCGAGGATTGGACTGCTGCTTCTGCTGCTTTCAGATGATTCAATGTCTCCATTGGAAATAGTTTCTTTCTGCGAGACACCAAGTTGTGGCAGCTCGAGGCTTCGTTTCCCTCCATTTTTCTTCCCCAGTCTATCCATACTGTCTATTCTCTTCCCCGTAAAAGGTGATGTTGGAGCATCATAGTTAATGATTTCCTCAGCACTGCCCACGGAATAATCCACGACTTCCAAGCATACAATACAAGGCACTCGCTCCTTGGTGCCCAGCGCAATACTCTCTTCGGGTACGATTCGCCAAACTCTGTGGTACACGTTCGAGATAGGAACGTATACAGCATTGGATGGTAAGGTTTCCAACTCAAGGCGCCGCAATTGTCTGCGAAATTCCAGCTTGCGATGTTCCTTGGGAACAAGAAAAAGTCCATCTGAAATGTCAAGAAGAGATTCCAAGAAATTGGGCGTCATTTGAAAGAGCTCAGACGATTCTTCGTCTGGTTGTGAAGTTTCTCGTGGCGAACTCGCCAATGGCATAAATCCGTATCGTCTTGAAGCCGTCAAAGTTGCCAAGTGGCGCATGGACGGAAAGCCGGAATCTGGATCTACTGGCAGCGAAGCTTCCATCTCAGGCGTCAACGAAAAGTGTTGATCTGCATTGGCAACATTATTTTCGACATCATTTTCCACATAAAATCCATTGCTTTGGTCTGATGACGCTGCCAGCAAATTGGAAACTTCTGCATCGTCGTCGACGTCTACGGATTGGTACGACTTGTCTCGCTTACCACGATGATTCGTTTTGGACGACGATACCGACGCAGCGCCGTTTAGTGGAGTTTCTTGGCGACTTCCATATTGAAGTCTTCTGGCTGGCATTTCCCCTGCCTGTACTACACGCAGCAATAAATTTTCCACGAGTTCCCGCTCTTCTGGTAGCAACTTTGTCGTGCTACCATTGGCCTTCGTTAGCGAGGAAACGGAATTACTGCGAGAATGGGACGGAGAGACAGCGATGTCTTTTTTACTATTTTCAAGTTGAAGGGATGCCATGGAAGATGGATTTGGGATCCCTCCACGATCTTCGAGGCACCATGCTCTCAAAAACCAAAAGCATCGATGGGCAAAATAAATATGTTTCGAACACTTATCCAAAATCCATTCTTCCAGTTTATTGGGGGCTGTTTCGTAGTAAGCACCATAAAGTAAAAAGGACAATAATTGGGGTACAAAAAAGGTAATGGCTTGCCCTTCATCCATGTCGAAGACCTTGTCAAGCTTGCCACTGTCGATCACATCTTGATAGGCAAATAATTGGAGTAGGACCCGGAATGGTGTTAATGGTAATAGTGGATTATCAGGATGTCGGGTTGTATTTTCTGGCAAATGGCGATGCGTAAAGTCGTCCAATTTTTTGGTCCAATCGGACTTGTAAGTGTTAATACGTGTTTGCATTTCATGAAGAAAGTCTGGCCCAAGGGAAGCGGAAGGGTTGTTGAGGACTAGCTATGGACAAGGAAAAAAGACAAGCAAAATCTTTATCTTACAATCATATTGTGAGGATCGCGTTTTCAAAGGAGTCAAGTGTCCAGCAACTTGTTCTCCTTTATTAAGAGCGTCTTTTCCCCTTGCAGCTGACTCTTCGCGAGGATGTGTTGTTGATAATATTATCGCATCACCAACACTGCCTGATCGGCCATTTTTGCGATCCGAAAGAATGGGCGACTCACCCCCGTGACTATAAGCAACCGCATCTTCTACCTTTCGGCTGGCGTAGTAAGTAAGAAGTTTCTTTCTGCGTTGGCCGTTTGGAAAGGTATCGTAATAGGATTCGGGTGGAGCTGTGGATCGAACATGAACCAACATGACAATGTGCGCCGAGACAGATGTCAGGGAGAGAAAGAGCATCCACCAGCAGCTTCGACTTAAAATGATGGTTGCCATTTCAGGACTAAGTGATGCGCCCCCATCTGTTGAAGAGTGCCCGTGATAAAGAGCTGGGATAATCGTCAGTAGGCTCTCAGGAGCCACCATGATAATCACCAGCATATGAAGTATGACTGCACATATTGTTAAGCCATACAATAGCTGATAATACGACGAATATCTGATGGCTGTACCAGTATATGAATGGTATGGTAGTGGCGCCAGCAGAAGGATAAGTCTCAGAACAGCCAGTGGCGGCAAATATCCCACATGAAATCCCGAAGGAAACAAGGAATCATCCTTCTCGTCGACTATTGCAGCCACTGCTGCTCGCCTGCTGTTACTTAATATCAAGATAAGCGCATCACTCACACCAGCCGCTACGGCAGGGAACAGAAAAGGCATGAAATATGAAACAGCCTCTCTTTCAGAGACTTTCACCTCTAGCTAGAAGGAGTAGCTTTGGACCTTGAATGTAAAGCAGTTGTTCGGGGTAGGCAGGTGTTGTAGCGATTCGAATATCGATTTTTTAACAATATGCTTAAAGTGAAGTCAAAGTTAAGAGCATGTCGTTCATCTCTGTGTGTTACCTCTACCCAATTCTGCTAGTGTTACTCTGAAATTAGTATTAGTGTATAATAAATATTATTAATAAAACCTTCCAATCTCTTTTTAGATATTTTTTACAGTAGTTGCTTCTTGTTTCTCTAATCATTACTACTATCACTCGTCTACTACTACTACTACTACTACTACTACTACTACTACTACTACTACTAGTCTACTAGCTAGTAGTCTAGTAGTAGTAGTAGCTGCTGCAGTAGAATATTACTGTATTTTTTAACTGTTGCGTAATTCGCGATGAAGGATAGACTCAGTCAATCCTCCCGGATACCAAATTGACAACTGCTCGCTGGTTGATTGGGGATGTTTCAGGCTGACACATAATTTCAATGCGGCTAGACTACTAGACTACTGTATCCAATACTGTAATATTGGAATTTATTTATGTTTAGTAGTAGTAGAGTACCTACCTACTAGCGGCAGTAGATTCGTTTCAAATGAAGCAAAACGCAATTGCAACTTTTAATATTCACGTGTCCATCTCGTCTTTTTCTAATGTAGAGATGGCATGTCCAAAAATGCCTCTGATAGAATGTTCCAATCTTCTTTTTTACCAAGTTTGGCGGCGTCACCTTGCGACTTGTTGCGAGGCTTATGGCCAGCAACCGGAGATGTTTGGTCCTTTATCTGCTTGTAGAAGTCTAGACCACTGTTCGAGCTCATTGTGAGCCGCTTAACATCGTTGGATTTACTTGATTTGTCTTGCTTGCTGCTACTTCCACTTTTCTTACCACTACTCGGATGGGTTTTTGACGTCGACGTGAAAGTTGTAATGACAGACATATCACACCCACCATCGGTACTCGGGTCGACCTCCACCGTTTTAAGTGGTCGATGTCTCCTACGATCTTCCTTGTGCCGTTTGCTGCGACCTCGATGTCCATTACTTTTACTGTCATGTTGCTCTTCTTTGCGTCTGTGACTGTGATCGCGACCTCGAGGTCCAGCACTTTTGCTGCGACGATGTTCCTTCTTGTTGGAGTCGTCTTTCTTGGTCGTCGTAGTTGACTGTCGTCTTTGTCTACTCTTGCTGTGTGCACGAGAGGATTTGCTGCGTTCCTTCTTGATCGCACCACCGTCTTCCGCTTTGGCTTTGTCGCCACTCCGGCTTTTGCTGCGTCGCCGACTGCTCTGGTGACGGCTCTTGCTCCGTGTATGACGAGATTTACTACGCATACGAGGAGATTTGCTGCGTTCTTTCCTCTTGGAATCATCACCTGATTCCTCGTCCCCTTTAACCTCCTCCTTCTTGCCACGAGCGGGTTTAGCGTGATTCTCGCTTTGTTCTTTGAATAGTAAGATATCTTCTTTATTGCTACTCCTTAAAGAGGTATTCAAGCTGGCATGATCACCCTCTTTCTTCACATGATCTTCATCTGGGTTTTTGAATTCATTCAGAAGCAAGAGTGCATTTTCTTTCCAGCGTTTTCTTTCCGTACGATTCATGGCTTTGAAGTCGCCACTGATTTCGAGAAGCGAGAGTGCTTCTTCTCCCCAAGTCTTCTGGGACGAAGGTTTCAATGATTTGCGATGCGACGTGGAAGGCAATTCCGAAACGCTCTGATTCATTGGAGCTGACGGGGTTTCTTCCAAGGAGTGACGTTGCTCACTATTCAAGCCAACCCTTGATCGATGAAGTGATTTTGACAGAGATGACGAATGCGTTGATGCCTTAGACACTCCTGTATCTCTTGCAAACATTCGACTCCCTAGCAAGCAGTATCTTTCGCGTTTTGAGCTGATAGGAGATGCCTCTGTCCCTGGTTTTTCTTTTGGTTGTTGTTGTTGTTGTTGGTGGTAATGTCTTGAGTTCTGGGTCAAGGAATGACGACGGTGTTTGTTCTTTTCTCGAGAAAGATTGGTCTTCAAGAAAGCATCTTTTTGGTGAGAGCTGCCAAATGTGATGGTTTCTCCAGTTGAAGCTCGACGCTCAGCTTTTTTCTCACGGTCGTCAGAGTCCAAAGCGTTGGGCAAGACTGATGAGGCCGGGGTTGACGATGGAGATGTTGATGGAACCGCAAACTTCATGGAGGATTGCTCTACCACTTGCGCCTGCAATTGAAAGTTTTGCAGCTGCTCTTGAATTTCGTTTCGTATGAGCTTATCCATCTCACTCATTTCAAATTCAGCTCCAGCATTGTTGAGCAAGTTTTTCACGGCCAATTGAACTGCCTGCTGCGGTTCCAAGTTCTGGCCGTTAGGGATTTCGATGGGAAGGTAAATCATCCGTCCACCCTCTCCTTCTGACTTTGGACGAGTCAGCGCAACCTGGTCGCCTTCATGTAACGCGATTTGGTCCTCATCAGTCGACTGACACGTCGTGCTGGTAGAACTGCTCCCATGAAGCTCAGCCGATGACGATGCCTTGTCCCTGGTGTTGTATTGAATGCTCGAACAGCTCGAGTCCATCAAATTGGAAATCTTCCCTAGCAAACCCATAATATACTCATTTAACGTAGAGAGACGGAGGGCATACGAGTAGTTTAACCTTGGATGAAGAAACTCGGTTGTCTCGGGGAGCGCTCTTCTTTTGGGTTGATTTGATCTCACGAAGCTGAGGACTACGGACTACGGTATTACAGTATTGTTTCGACAAAAATCTGAGGTGAGAAATGATAATAATATCACATAGTACCTGGTACAATTTCAGACAATAAATAGAGTCAGTCTTATTCGATCACATTTGAATGACCATTCACACTTAACCTTTTGACTCTTTTCACTTTTTTAATTAATTCATACGCAGATGCATCCGTCTGTACAATATTCATCCGTGCGCAAACATACTTTAAAAAAGTAAATTTCCCTGGAGTCTTGTTACGGTACTCCCTAAGTACGGTAGTACCACTACGAGCTACCTGGTACTCGAGTAGGAGTACAATTATTTCTTTAGCAATCATCCACTCTCGAGGATCTCAAAATTTTTAGAGGATCTCAGAAATCTACTAGAGATTTATGTAGTTTTTACTTAATAGACTACTAGTAGACTACTAATAGTATTCTATTTATTCGATACTAATAACAACTTATCATTGGCTGGGAACAGATCCTTTGTAAAACTGTCCTCGGGTAAAACCACTCTACTGTAGAAGCGCTTTTGTTGGAGTCTCCTATGGTTGTGATGGTCGCCTAAAAACTCGACCTCTGTGGTGGTTTCGTCAAAACGATTCTAGCCAAGCTAAGAATACGGAGCAGTAGAGTCCTAAATATGCAGATATCAGAGCTACCAGAGATCTTGTGTGTTCCTAGATGAGGCCTTACTCGTAGGTGTTCCTACCAGATGAACGGTTATGGTAGTAATTGCCCACGACATACGGGAACATCACAATCGTTACTAAACAATGCGGGTGTCGAACTTTTTGCCCTACTTCTATTAAAACAAGATTTCTTTCTTAGTGGTGCCCTAAAACCTTTTCACAACTACCAGTAGCCAGTAGTGCCTTTCTTGAATAAACACAGGAGTCCAAGCTGTATTGAAGCTCATGGTAAGCCGACTTAGGAACTCTATTCAATTCATACATTCCGAACCCCAGCATCTTTCTTCGGCCGATTGAACAACGCTTCGCAAAACTCTTGATAGGCTGCATCTTTGATGGGGCAACAAACCTCGCCTGCATAGGCTTGGACTTGCTCGTCGCATGCAGGTTGGCTCGGCGAGGTGGGTTCCGAAACAACCGTAGGTACTGGTGTAACCGCTGTATTCGTATCAGGGGCTCTAGTGCTAGTAGTTATGGGACTTTTTGACAATGTCTGTGTAGGCACGGATGTGGCTTTCTGTGTGGGTGCAGGTGAGGGCACAATTGTGGGCTGTAGCGTGGGCTGGTTTGTCGGCTGCATTGTAGGCTTGGATGTTTGTAAGACGGTGGATTCTACCGTGGGTTTTGCTGTCGGCTTCACTGTAGGCTGAGTTCCGGTTAGTTGCGCAGGTGGAAACTGACTGAACAGAGCATTACAAATGGTTTCGAAGGTAGGATTTGTGATAGGACAGCAATGATCTCCAGCGTATGCCTTGACTTTCTCGTGGCATTCAGAGTGTGGCACCACAGTTGGTTGTAGAGTTGTGGGTGCATCCGCCTTGGGAGCTCTGGTTTCGGCAGCAACCGGGCTTTGGGTTTCAGAATCAGTTGGTTGTCGATTTGGCATGGCTGTTGGAGCCCCCGTTAAAGTTTTCATTGGAGTCAATGTTGGTTGAACAGGACCAGTAACCGACGGTGGTTCCAAAAGTGTGTCGATGATGTAAATAACTCCATTGATTGCTCTGATAAATGATAAAATTGTCGAACCGTTGATCTTGCCTTCGTCTATGTTGAGAGATTGGCCACCTAAAGTTTCCAATGAATTGCGAGATTTCAAGTCAATGGGCAAAAACAACCCGGGGACAACATGATAGTTTATCACGACCTTCAGTTCCTGCAAGCTACTGAAACCAGTCCGGTCCGTCCAAGCTTCATTGGTAGGCGCAAACAGAGTAAAAGGACCATCCTCTGATAGTATTGTTTCGACAGATGTATTAGAAAAAGCGCTTTCTAGAATTGAAAGTTCTGGAGTTTGCATTACCAACAACATAACACTATCGACCACTGCGTTCTTGGAAGGGGAGCGCGTCGGGAGAATCGTTGGGTGCACCGCTGTAGGTAAAGAAGTTAAGTTTCCAGAATCGTTCGTCAAGACCGGAAAAACGACAGTGTCTATGATATGGACGACACCATTATTGACCAAGATATCCACATCAGCTACGTCTGCATTGTTGAATTTGACTGGGGAGACACTCGTGCAAACGACAGTATTTCCTTGCATTGTTGTGAACTTGGATCCAACAGACATTCCTTTTGATGTGTACACACCAGGGATGACGTGATACTTGAACACTTCTAGACGGGATTCCTTTGACATGGCTAGAAGGACAGCAGATACGGGAGGCTTTGCAAAAGCTTCATTGTTTGGAGCCAGTAAGGTGAATGGCCCCTCTTGTCCCAACGAAGTCAAAAACCCATCTTGTCTCATTAGTCTTGTAAGCTCACTTGTGGACGGAATACTCGAAATAGTTTCTTCAATGTTAGAGGCGAAAGTGGGTGGAAAAAGTATGCTACTGAGGACATGAACAATCCGGATACCATCAGTGGACGGCACTACGGTCGTGGAAAGAATCTCAGCATTCGAATTCAACACAGGTACAGGACTCGTTTGTGTTACTTTCACACGACTGCCCTCTAAAGTCGTCATCTCCATGCCCACCACCATCTCTGACACATTCACAGCCTTTTCAGGAATCACATGGTAAGACAAGAGAGCTTCCAAGTGAGGTTTCCAGGCTCCCATATAAAACTTTTCGGGTACACTATCGTGGAAGGCCTGGGTAGCGGGTGCAAAGATGGTTCGAGGACCACTGCCTCCTAGTAGACTTGACTCGGTATCAGTGGCTGTAATAGAATTCACGAATTTCATCAAAATATCTTGAGTGGATAAGACGCTCAAAAGAGTAGATTCTTCTGCTTGTAGTTTGGTCTCTACACTGACCGGCAAGAGGAGACTATCAATAGAGTGCCAGATACCGTTGCTTGCTAGAACATCCCGGCCTAGTCCAGCAAACGCCGCTCGACCAGTCACTCCTCCGGAAAAGAGCTCGATGGAAGATCCTTGCAAGCTAGCGTAGCTCTTGCTAGCAGTATCGTCCAATCGATAAGCAAACGCAAGGCTACCAGGCAGGATATGATTCATCAAAATGTACGTTAAATCATCTCCATCAAATTGTGCTAGTACAGATTTGGGGACACTGTCAAACGCTTGGTTGGTCGGTATCAAGACTGTCATGGGCCCAGATTCGTTCAGAATGGATGCTAAATTCAGAGTCTCGATGAAATCAAGAAACACACTGAACTCAGGACTAGCCTGCAGATGTTCTAGTATGGTCAAATCGGAGTTGGGCGGCAGAAGTAAATTGTTAATGTGATGAAGGATCCCATTGCTGGCAGTGTAGTTGCTTTTCAATATCTTGGCGTTGCCATTGAATGTCACTGGATCAATATTTGATACAGTGACGACATCTCCTGGAAGCAACGTCTTGAGCCGGTCGTTTACCTCAAAGTCTGCGATCGAAAAAGCGCCATCGGTAAGGATATGGTAGTCGAAGACAGCATGAAGATACTCCGTCCATTCGTCTGTCAAGAGCTTTTCGGGTATGGAAGCATTTAGAGCTTCGTTGGTAGGTGCTAAAATGGTGTAAGGATTCACAGATCTGGCATGCAGTGATCCATTGCGGATATCCAAAAAGGAAGCAAATCTTTCTGCATGAGTGTGAGCAGACTGCAGTAGAGAAAGATTCTCTGCCTCCTGTCCTAATGTGAAAGGTAGAATTACGGACAATTCAACAAGGAGTGCTATTTTAAGTAGAGGCTTCATGGCGCAGGGTGTGGGAGAAATTTCTGGTTTAATTTGAGAAAGGCATTACGTTTCGTTTCCCTTTGTAAGTTACCCTCCAGTAGTCTACTTGCTGTTGTCTGTTTCTTTTGACGAGTGAAAGTGTGTCTTTTTTTTTTTTTTTCAACGCAAATGCGCTGAAGAAAAACGGAGCAAGTTGTCGCTGAATTTTTAAGTCCTTCTCTGGAGTCTGGAGCAATGAAACGAAGCTGAGTCGTGCATATTGTAAACAGATTTGAGTAATGCTGAGCGCCAAATCCAAACTGACATGAAAAACAGGATAAAATCAATAGAGGCATCAGCAATTATAGTAGCAATGGTTCTACAGCAGGGGCTAACTATTGGAGTATGAGGTAGGTAGAGGAGTTTTAGCTGTGGAGTAGGCTATGGGGATATCTTTTTTTCCAATGTCTGAAAGGGCAGGACGACGCGTATGGCCGAGATCCTGAAATATATACTAGTAACAACTGTAGCAATTACTACTAGTAGTCTAGTAGTACTACTAGCTTTCAGAGCTCTACTAGTAGAAGTAGAGCCAGCAGTGTGTAAAATTTATTAGCAGTGCTGCACTATGAATCTATATATTATTCACTCCTTTTACTCCAGCACACTAGCCTTTATTATGCTAACAAAGAGAAGAGATATTTTAACATTAGATGCCTCTTGCGATTTTGGTCCAGCCACGAATTTTCAAGTCGTTTGGGAGCAGTTTTTAAACTACCGTATGAATTAGTCTGCCAGTACGGTACTATTGATCACAGTAGTAGCTAGCTAGTCTTTCGGGCTCTAAAAAAAAACCTTGCACTCATATGATGTTACCAGGTACAGTACAAGTGTCTAATAGAGTAAAGCTGACACTACCGTAGGATTTCTACACAAAAAATAATTTTGGATGCACATCTCACCCAAAACACAAAAAGAGTAGCGCAATGGAAAGCTCTCATCATTAGCTTTCCATTTATCC
>Ga0100391_1004619_pt1 | contig 13162 bp, 13 predicted proteins | sample CryGeymeta201515_FD_81541 | JGI IMG/M metagenome (GOLD analysis project Ga0100391, IMG submission 81541) | Groundwater microbial communities from Crystal Geyser aquifers in Utah, USA - Crystal Geyser metaG 2015-15 | ecosystem: Environmental > Aquatic > Deep subsurface > Groundwater | place: USA...
ATGCCGACATCGCCCATCTCGACCTTCAGGGCTGCATCGGCAACTCCAGCCATACCTCCTGCACCGGCACCGATGGCGTGACATACGTTTTCCCGACCCCGATCATCTCGCCCATCTCCGCCCCGGATACCGCGATCACGGCAGGCGGGTGGCCCGGCCTTGGCCCTGTCACGCCCGGCAACTGATCCCGCCCCGTTTGCGACCAAGATTTTCCATCATGTCCCGAATTTTCGCCCTTGCCGCCATTCTCGCGGCGCTCGCCTCGGCTCCCGCGCTTGCACAGGATGCCGACGCTTCCGCGCCATGCGTTCCGACCTCCGACACGGCGTCCTGCCCCGCGCCGGACAGCACCGAGATCAACCTCGCGCCCTGATTGCGCTCAGCGCCCTTCGCGCTGCATCAGGTCGCGCAGGGTATAGCTTTGGGCGATCGGCCCGCCACTGCCGGGGACGAAGTCGGGATCCTGCCCCATGCAGCCCAGCCCGCACAGCTGCGTCGCGACCCCCCGTCGCCAGTCCACGAACCACAGGCGACCGCCCGGCGTGGCGATATAGCCGTTCACCCGTTCCTCCATGTCGCCGATCAGATCCTCGGTCGACGGCACTTCGCTGTCGGCGGCGCGATCATAGGCGGCATGGGTGTGGAAACTGGCCACGACCGCGACGAAGCGATCCTCGTCGCCGCGGCTCAGGCAGCCCCATCCGTCGCCGCGGGTGACTTCGGTGGCGGTCAGGCGCCCGTCGGGCATCCGCCCGATATAGCCGCAATACTCCACGTTCTCGGCGAAACTGCGGGCCTGAAGCTGCATCAGCACCCCCCGCGCCACGGCCAGTTCCGCCGCGTCCTGCGCCAGGATCGGGGCCGGTGCGGAGGCCACGAGCATCATCGACGCCACGGTCAGCAGGGCCACCCGCATTCGGGGTCGGATCACCGGTTGATCACTCCATCCAGCCGCAGGATGCCGCCGACGCTCTCCGCCAGCAGTCGCACCACGCTTGTCTGGTCGAGATAGCCGGTCACGTCCAGACCTCGCGCGCCCTGGTAGCGGCGAATGGCCCGCCGCGTGCGGTCGTCGAACTGCCCGTCGATGCGCCCCGGCTCCAGCCCCAACGCGGCCAGCCGCTGTTCGATCAGGGAACGGGTGACGGGCGGCAGGTTCAGCGCGGCTTCCCGCGCCTCATACTGCGCGATCTGTTGCGGGCTCGGTTGGCCGCCGGCGCCGGTCAGTTGCGCAATCCGGTCCCGCGCCTGATCGACGAAGGCCCCGCCGGGACGGGTGCGGATGTAATCCTCGTAGGCGGCCACCACGTCGGCCCCGCGCGCCGCGTCCCAGGCCGCGCGATCCTGCGCCTCCGCCTCGGCGCGGGCGGCGCGCTCGTATTGGTCCAGCCGCTCTTCCGCGACTTCGGCATAAAGGCCATCGGGATAACGGTCGAGGTAAAGCCGCAGGCCGTTCTCGGTCGCGCCCTGTCCGGTAATCTGCCAATAGGCGCGGTCGGCGCGCTCTTCCGCCTCGCGCGCGGCTTGCGCGGCGGCCTCCAGTTCCGCCGCGCGGACCGAGGCTTGTTGGCCAAGCGTGGCGATCTGGTCCGCGTCCAGATAGCCGGTCACGGCAAGACCCTGCGCCGTCTGCCAGCCCTGGATCGCCGTGCGCGTGCCGGTGCCGAAGATCCCGTCGATGCCCCGCGTGTCGTAGTCGAGGATCGCCAGGTTGCGCTGGATCTGCTGGCGTTGATCGCGGCTCAGGTTCAGGGCCTCCTCCGCCGCGCGGGCCAGGGCTGCGGGATCGGTCTCGATCGCGCTGGCGCGGGCCTGCGCCTCGGCGGCATGGAACCCGTCGGGGTAGCGGGCCAGGTAGGCGCGGTAGGCCCCGGGCGTGTCCAGTTCCGTCGCGGCGTTCCACAGCGCGGTCTCCTCGCTGCCCGGCTGGCTCGCGCCCGGCTGGCTCGCGCCCGGCAGGGTCGCGCCCGGCAGGGTCGGCGTGCCGGGGCCGGGGGTCGGGGGAACCGCCGCGATGAAGGGCAGGTGCGGCGAGACGAAGCCGAACGCCCGGATCCGGCGGGCATCGGCAAGGGCGGCGGACAGGTCGGTGCCCGCCACCAGCAGGTGTTCGGTGGTGAACCCGGCAAGGTCCTGCGGCGCGCCGGACAGGACGGTCACGCCCTGCGGCGCCTCCACCACGCCCACGCCATTGCCAAGCCCGGCACCCAGATCGATCCCGCGCCGTTCCTGCGCCAACAACACCATGGCGCGCCCCGGCGCGCGACCGGCCACTTCCATCAGGATCGACAGGCTCAGGCCAGCATCCCCGACCGTGGCGAGGCTCGGCACATCCGCATCGCGCCCCAGCAGCCAGTTGTCGGCGCCCGAACGCGCGTAGTGGCCAAGCACGGCGATCAGCACGCGCTCGTCCTCCTGCCGACGCACCAGCTGGTCCAACGCCGCACGCATTTCGCCACCGGAGGCGTCGCGGGCGACGATCACCTCGAACCCGGCCGCCTCAAGCGGGCCTTGCAGCGCCTCGATCACACGCCCCTCGCGCAGGTTCTGGGCAGTGTCGTAGCGGTCGTTGACCAGCAGCAGGGCGGTATCGGCCAGGGCGGCCTGCGTGGTGAAGGCGGCGGCCAGCGCCGCGAGACAGGGATAGAAGCGCATGCGCATGGGGATACTCCGTTGCAGATTCGCGTGACGCCGCCACACCTAGCATGAAACGGCACCGTTACCGGATGACCGGGCCTGCCCACCGCCTGCCAACCGCACCGATATCGGATGACGCACGCGGCCCGGATCGGCCCGGATCGGCCCGGATCGGCGCGGCACCGCCGATGGCACGCAATCACGCAATTGCGAGTGTCTTTCGCCGCCGCCGCGCGGTCCCATGGCCGCCAACCCGTTCCAACCCGAGGTCCGTTTCCATGCCCTGCATGCGCCCCCTGTTCCTGCCCGCCTGCGCCGCCGCATTTCTGCTGTCGCCGGGTTCCGCTGCCGCGCAATACGAATCGGAAAGCGTCGCGGCCTTCCTTGCCGCCGATACCAACGGGGACGGGGCCCTCGATCATGACGAATTCCGCGTCTTCATCCAGACCATGGCCGAGGTCGGTGCCCCCATGTCCCGACGCATCCGCACCTTCGGCGTCTACGGCATGGCCTTCGGACGCGTGGACCTCAACGAGGACGGCCTCGCCTCGCCCGAGGAATTGCGCGCCGCCGAGGCCGTGGAATAGGCCTCAGTCGTAGCTGCGCCGGTCGTCGATGACCTTGCCGTCGTTTGGCAGGCTGCCCGGCGCCACGATCTCGACCCGGCCCTTCAGCTTCAGGATCGCCGCCACCGTGTCGCCCAGCGCGCCCACGTCGCCGCCTTCGGCCTCCACCTGCACCGTCATCACGTCGACCTCGCCCGACCGCGCGGCGATGACCCGCGCCTTGGACACCCCGGTGCGCGCCACGAAATCCGCCACCTGTTCCGGGCGCACGAACATGCCCTTGATCTTGGTGGTCTGGTCGGCGCGCCCCATCCAGCCCTTGATACGCACATTGGTGCGCCCGCAGGCACTTGTGCCGGGCAGGATCGCGCTCAGGTCGCCCGTGGCGAAGCGGATCAGCGGGTAATCGGGGTTCAGCGTGGTCACCACGACCTCGCCCACCTCGCCGACCGCCACCGGGTCGCCGGTGCCGGGGCGCACGATCTCCACGATCACGCCCTCGTCCAGGATCATCCCCTCGGGCAGACCGCCTTCGGGGTTCGGCACCTCGTAGGCGATATTGCCCAGATCGGCCGTGGCATAGCATTGCAGGCAGGCAATGCCGCGTTCGGCATATTCGGCGCGAAGCGACGGGAACAGCGCGCCCCCGCCGACCGCCGCGCGGGTGAAGGCAAGCCACTCGCCCATCTCGTCGGCCCGGTCAAGGATCACCTTCAGGTAATCCGGCGTGCCCGCATAGGCGGTGCAGCCGATATCCTTCGCCGCGCGCACCTGCAAGTCCGTCTGCCCGGTGCCGGCGGGAAGCACCGCCGCGCCGACCGCCCGCGCGCCGCTCTCGAAGATCATCCCCGCGGGCGTCAGGTGATAGCCGAAACAGTTCTGCACGATATCGCCCGGCCCGATGCCTGCCGCGTGCAGGAAGCGCCCCATCCGCCACCAGTCATGGCCGATGCCGCCGGGCTCGTAGATCGGACCGGGCGACTGGAAGACATGGGCGACGTTGTGCACCGGAAACCCGCCGAACGGAGGCTTTTCGGACTGCCGCGCGACCAGTTCGGACTTGCGCAGGACGGGCAGGCCCGCCAGCGCATCCAGATCCCTCAACGCCGACGCCCCGTGGCGCGCCAGTTGCGCGTTCAACTTCGCCAACTGCTCCGCCGCGCGCTGGTCGGCACTGCGCGTCTCCAGCGTGTCATAGTGACTTTGGCTCATGTCCGGCATCCCCGACGCTCCCTCTCAAACCGTGTAACCGCTGGCCCGCGACGGGCCGTCCGGGGTCGCTTCCGCCGCCGCCCCGCATCCCGGAGGGCCGCCAGCGCGCCGCCCGGCCCCATCAACTCAGCCAGCGCTTGCGGCGGCGATAGGATCGCACGTCGCGGAAACTCTTGCGCCCCTCGTCACTCATGCCGAGGTAGAATTCCTTCACATCCGGGTTTTCGCGCAGGTCCTTTGCCGGGCCGTCCATGACCACCCGGCCGCTTTCGAGGATATAGCCGTAATGGGCGAAGCGCAGCGCCACGTTGGTGTTCTGCTCGGCCAGCAGGAAGGTCACGCCCTGCTCCTCGTTCAGCCGCTTCACGATGTCGAAGATCTGCTCCACCAGTTGCGGCGCAAGGCCCATGGACGGCTCGTCCAGCAGGATCGTCTCGGGGCGGCTCATCAGGGCGCGCCCGATGGCGCACATCTGCTGTTCCCCGCCCGAGGTATACCCCGCCTGGCTGGTGCGCCGCTCGCGCAGGCGCGGGAAGTATTCGTAGACCAGTTCCAGATCCGCCGCGATCGCCGCGCGCCCGTCCTTGCGCGTGTAGCTGCCGGTCAGCAGGTTTTCCTCAACCGTCAGATGCTCGAAGCAATGCCGCCCCTCCATCACCTGGATCACGCCCCGATCCACAAGGTCGGACGGCAGAAGATGCTGCACCACCTCGTCGCGATACTTGATCGACCCCTTGGTGATCTCCCCGCGTTCGCTCTTGAGCAGGTTGGAGATCGCCTTCAGCGTCGTCGTCTTGCCTGCGCCATTGCCGCCCAGAAGGGCCGTGATGCCGCCCTTGGGCACCTTCAACGACACGCCCTTCAACACAAGGATCACGTGGTTGTAGATCACCTCGATATTGTTGACCTCCAGCAGCGTGTCCGCCTGCGCGTCAACCTCAGTCACCTGATCCAGCATCCCGTTCATCCCCGTTCGAGGCCATCGACGCGCCCGCGATCGCGCGGGGCCCCTGTTTCATCTTGGCAAGAAAACTCAAGAAATTCCGGCGGCAGCGACCACGCGCCGCCGCCGCCGGAGGTCTCGCATCAGCTGTCGGCGCATTGCGGCTCGATGCCGTTCTCCGCCGCGTATTGGGCCGAATCCTCTTCGATCAGCGGCTGCGTCACGCTGTCGTCGGGCGCGATGAAGTCGGTCAGGGTGACCCACTGCGCGCCGTCCCACTGCTGCATGATCGCCATGCCGGTGCCGCCGTGGTTCTCGCAGGTGACCGAGAATTCCGGCCCGATGCCCGGCATGCCCGCCGCTTCCATGGTCTCGTTGGTGGTGACCAGCGCTTCCATCGCGTCGCGCATCATCGCCGCATCGATATCGGCGACGCCGTTCATCTCCTGCGCCAGCCGGGCGGCTTCCGCCGCAAGGAACGCCGCATACATGCCCCGCGTATACAGCACGCTGCCGATCTGCGATCCGTCCCCGGCACCGAGGCCCGCGTCGATCACAAGTTCCTGGATCTGGTCAAACACCGGCATGTCGCCCAGCCGGTTCAGGTTCAACGAACGGTAGCCCGCCGCGGCGGCGCCCACGGAGGCCACGTCATGCTCGGCCCCGGCCCACCAGTTGCCGATGAAATTCTCCATCGGGAAACGGATGTTGACGGCTTCCTGCACCGCGACCTGGTTCATCACGCCCCAGCCCCACATCACGACATAATCGGGACGCTCGCGGCGGATCTGCAACCACTGGTTGCCCTGCTCCTGCCCCGGATGGTCCACGGCGATCTCGGTCAGGGTGAAGCCGTGCTGTTCCGACAGGGTCTGAAGCGTGCGGATCGGCTCCCGGCCATAGGCCGAGTTGTGGTAGAGCAGCGCGATGGACTTGCCCTCCAGCGAGCCGCCGTTCTCGTCCAGCAGGATGTTGACGATCACGCTCGCCGCATCCCAGTAGTTGCCGGGATAGTTGAACGTGTGGCTGAACACGTTGCCATTGGCGGCGGAGGTCCGGCCATACCCCATCGTGTGCAGCGGGATGCCATCCGCCGTGGCGCGCGGGATCAGCTGATAGGTGATGCCGGTGGACAGCGGCTGGTAGACCAGCGCCCCCGATCCGCGCGTGCTCTCGTAGCATTCCACGCCGCGCTCGGTGTCATAGGCCGTCTCGCATTCCGGCACGCTGGTCATCACCCCGCCGATGCCGCCATCGCGGACGTTCAGCAGCGTCATGTAATCGGCATAGCCATCCGCGAAGGGAATGCCGCCCGCCGCGTAGGCGCCGGTCCGGTAGCTCAGCGACGGGAACACGAGATCCGCCATCGCGGGCCCCGCGGCGATCGCCGCTCCTACGGTCAGTGTCAGAAGTCTCTTCATCGAATCCATCCTCCCTAAGGTTCTTTTCGATTTCTCCGTGTCCGGGACCGTTCGGCCCGGCTCTTTCGCAACCGCCGCCCTAGTGCGGGAACGGCCACAATCTCAACTTGTCCTTCGCCAGCGCCCAAAGCCGCGCAAGCCCGTGAGGCTCCACGATCAGGAAGAACATGATCAGCCCCCCCACGATGACGAACTGGAAATGCGCCGACAGCGCGGTATCGAGGCCGAAACCATCCACCAGCAGCACCTTCAGGAGCACAGGCAACAGCACCATGAAGGCCGCGCCCGCGAAGCTGCCGAAAATGCTGCCAAGCCCGCCGATGATGATCATGAACAGCACCAGGAACGATTTCTGGATGCCGTAGGACGCGCCGACCTCGACCGCGCCCAGATAGACGGTGAACAACAGCGCCCCCGAGATCCCGACATAGAACGACGACACCGCGAAGGCCGTCAGCTTCGCCTTCAACGGGTTCACCCCGATGATTTCCGCCGCGATGTCCATGTCGCGGATCGCCATCCATTGCCGCCCGACCGAACCGCGCGTCAGGTTGCGCGCCATCCAGGCCAGCACGAAGACGAACAGGAAACAGAACAGGTATTTCGCCCAGGACTCCGCATTCGGCCCGGTCACCGCGATGTCGATCCCGTAGAAGAAATTCCGCTCCGGCGCCGCGATCTGCCCCGAGGCCGAGTTGTTGTAGAACCACGGCACCTTGTTGAACAGCCACACAAGGAAGAACTGCGCCGCCAGCGTGGCGACAGCCAGATAGAACCCCTTGATCCGCAGCGACGGCAAGCCGAAGGCCACGCCAACCATCGCCGTCATCACGCCCGACAGCAACGTGATGGAAATCATGTCGAGCCCCGGAAACGCCGTCATCAGCTTGTAGGACGTGAACGCCCCCACCGCCATGAACCCGCCCGTGCCAAGGCTGACCTGCCCGCAATACCCCGTCAGGATGTTCAGCCCGATGGCTGCGATGGCATAGATCAGGAACGGGATCAGGATCGAGTTGGCAAGGTAGTCGTTCAGCACCAGCGGGATCACCACCGCGCCCACGAACAGCACGAAATAATACCGATACCGGTCGAACAGGATCGGAAAGGTCTGGCCGTCGGCGACATAGCTGGTCTTGAAATCGCCCGCTTCACGGTAAAACATCAGGCCCTCTCCCGCGCCATCATCACCCGCCCGACAATGCCGATGGCCAGGCTCACCGGCGTCAGGATCGCCGGCCAGAACGTCAGGTCCCGCGGCCCGAACCATTCCGCGGCCAGGAACAGGGCCGAGAACCAGAAGATCCCGAACCCCACCGTCGTCACCAGCGCCCAGACCTTCTTGGATCGGTTGCCGCCTTGGACGAAGGCCGGGCGGCCCGCATTGACGAAGGGGTTCGGCGGGGTCGGTTGCCTTGGTTCGCTGGTCATCTTCGGCCTCCATGGATGGGCATCAAGCGACGGGGCCGGGCCTCGAACAGCCTGAGGCACCGTCGCCCCCGATCATCTGCCGGCCTCACGCCGCATCCCCGCGCACCGGATCGCCCGTGAACAGGCAGCGCGCACAGTGGTAATTCATCCATCCCGCGTCCCCGGTCATCTGGCCGATGCCGTCGCCGGTCCTCCGCGCGGGCCGTCTGACCCGGACCCTCCTCGATGCGCCTGCGGATCATCCGGCCGTGGCCTCCCGGCAGACCGGCAGGGCGTCCCGGGCAAAGGCGCGGGCCTGCCTCCGGGCGGCATGCTGCGACAGGTAGCCGGCCAGCGTCGGGCGCTCTGCCGCCACCCGCAACGCGGTGCATTGGCAGACCGGCTCGTTCCGGCCGGCCGGAACGCCGTCCTCCTCCCGCAAGGCGCGCTCGCACACGTACCCGGCCGATTGGCGCGCGAGGTCGTCCCAGTTCCGCCCGCCCGCGAACGCCGCCAGGCCGATCGTCATGGCCGCGATGGACCCGATGGCGATCGCCGTGCCGATCAGCCACTGCCGCGGTGTCGCCTGCGCGGCCCGTTCGATGATCTGCCGCCGATATCGTCCCATGGCTACACCCGTTCAATGATCTTCTCCCCGAACAGGCCCTGCGGGCGGAACACCAGGAAGGCCAGCGCCAGCACATAGGCGAACCAGTTTTCCGTCGCGCCGCCGATCATCGGGCCGATGGCAAACTCGAACAGCGCCTCGCCGACGCCGATGATCAACCCGCCGACAATGGCACCGGGGATCGACGTGAAGCCGCCCAGCATCAGCACCGGCAAGGCCTTCAGCGCGATCAGGCTCAACGAGAACTGGACGCCCGATTTCGACCCCCACATGATCCCCGCCACCAGCGCCACGATCCCCGCCAGCGACCAGACCAGCACCCACACGTAGTTGAGCGAGATGCCCACGCTCAGCGCCGCCTGGTGATCGTCGGCCACCGCCCGCATCGCGCGCCCGTTCTTGGTGTATTGCGAATAGGCGATCAGCCCCATCACCAGAATTGCCGCGATGATCGACGCCGCGATGTCGAGGTTGTCGATGAAGAAGCCATAGCCGAAGGCATCGAATGTCGTCGCGTCGAGCCAGTCGTTGATCCCCTGCGGCAAGCCCACGTCCATATTGCGGATCTCGCTGCCCCACATCAGGTCACTGACGCCCTCCAGGAAATAGGCCAGCCCGATGGTGGCCATGAACAGGATGATCGGCTCCTGCCCCACCAGGTGCCGGAACACGAAGCGCTGCACGCACCAGGCCAGCCCGATCATCACCACCACCGTCAGCACGATGGCCAGCAGCGCCGGAACCTCCCACCCGAACTCGTGCAGTTGCGACCCGAAGATCGCGTTGATCAGGTGGCTGAACGGCACCCGACCTTCCTGGATGCCCACCAGCGTCATCGCCGCGAACAGCGCCATGACCCCTTGGGCATAATTGAAGATGCCGCTCGCCTTGAAGATCAGCACGAAGCCCAGCGCCACCAGCGCATACATCACCCCGGTCATCAGCCCGTTGAGCGTGACTTCCATCGCGTAGATCAGTTGGTCAGGCATGTCTCAGCTCTCCAGATCCGTTTCGATGACCGTCAGGCTCGGGGCCTCCCGGTCGATTTCCACCTCGATCACGGGTTCCCGCAGAAAGGTGGAGCGCAGGGTTTCAGGCACCCGGTCCACGGCGATGTAATCGCCGGAGGCGACTGCCCCCTCGATCCACGCATCGACGCCCGCACCCAGCGGCCCGTGGATCGCGCAATACTGCACCTCGGCCCCCGGCAGCGCGCGGCGCAATTCCCACGCCCCGCCCTCGGGCACCCAACTCTCCCACGCCGCGCGGTGCGGGATTCGGGTCAGGCCGCCGACATCGCTGTCGCGGACCTCGATCATCGGGATCAGGCAGCGGGCCTCGAAGACGTCCAGCGCGTCGGCCGCCGCGCTGGACGCGGCCATGGCGATCGCGATGGCGGTGCCTGTCGTGTGCACGGGATGTGTACGCGCTGTGCACAGGGTGTGACCGCCCCGCTCACTCATGGGCCACCCCCAGGTAGGCATCGATCACGGCCTGGTTGCCGCGCACCTCGTCGGGGGAGCCGTCGCCGATCTTCTTGCCGTAATCCATCACCACGACCCGGTCGGACAGGTCCATGACCACGCCCATGTCATGCTCGATCAGCACGATGGTGCTCCCGAATTCGTCGTTCACGTCCAGGATGAAGCGGCTCATGTCCTCCTTCTCCTCCACGTTCATCCCGGCCATCGGCTCATCCAGCAGCAGGATCGACGGCTCCGCCGCAAGTGCGCGCGCCAGTTCCACCCGCTTCTTGAGACCATAGGGAAGACGCCCCACCGGCGTCTTGCGGATCGCCTGAATCTCAAGAAAATCAATGATTTCCTCGGCCTTGGCGCGGTTCGCGACCTCTTCCGCCTGCGCGCGCCCCCACCAGATCGCCTGGCTCAGGAACCCCGACGTCATGTGGTTCAGCCGTCCCGTCATCACGTTGTCGAGCACGGTCATCCCTTCGAACAGGGCGATGTTCTGGAAGGTCCGCGCGATACCCTGGCGCGCCACCTGGAACGGCTTCATCGGCGGGCGCCGGACGCCGCGATACATGACCTCCCCCTCCTGCGGATGGTAGAAGCCGCTGATGACATTGAGCATCGAGGATTTTCCCGCCCCGTTCGGCCCGATGATCGCGCGGATCTCGCCCTCGCGCACATCGAAGGAGATGTTCTTGATCGCCTCCACACCGCCGAACCGCAGCGTGATATTGCGCATCTCCAACACCACCGGCCCGATCTGGCGGCCATCGGCGGTCACGTAACCTTCTGCTGCGTTGTCAAGCATTTACTCCGCCCTCTCCCGCGCGCTTTGCGCACCCCTGAAGACCACCGCCGCGATCAGTCCGTAGATCGCGAGGGCGATCAGGGCCCAGATCAGGTTGCTCCCGACCATGTCGGACATTCCGATCAACAGCGCCGCCACCCCACAAGCCCCGACAGCCCCGCCCTGAAGCAACGCCGCACCCGTCTCGACATACCGCCCCGCGATCCACGACGCCGCGAAGCCCAACAGGAACAGGCCGATCGCCACGACGCTCATGGATGCAGACCCCGTGGGATGGCGGGCGGGGCGAAGCCGAAAGGCGCGCGTCGCATCGTCATTCCGCCGCCATCCGCGTGCCATCCACCGGCACAACCGCCGCATCGATAATCTGCAACGTCGCCGAGATCTTGCCCTTGCGCCCGTCCTCGTAGGTCACCTCGGTTTCCGTGTATTGCTCGGTCTTGCCGGAATAGAGCGCCTCCAGAAGATCCGCGAACTTCTCCTCGATGATCCGCCGCCGCACCTTGCGGGTGCGGGTCATCTCGCCGTCGTCGGCGTCCAGCTCCTTGTGCAGCACAAGGAACCGCGCCACCTGGCAATGGGACAGGATCGGGTCTTCGGCGACAGAGCGGTTGACCGCTTCCACATGGCTCTTGAGCGAGGCCAGCACCCGGGGATGTCCCGCCAGTTCCTGGTAGGATCCATAGGCGATATTGTTGCGTTCAGCCCAGTTTCCAACAGCGCTCAGGTCGATGTTGAGAAAGGCGGTGCAGAATTCCCGCTCGTTGCCGAAAACGACGGCCTCCAGGATATCGGGGTAGAATTTCAATTTGTTTTCCACGTATTTCGGCGCGAACAATCCGCCCGACGCGGTCTTTCCCACATCCTTTGCGCGGTCGAGGATGCGCAGGTGGCCGGTATCGGGTTCGATGAAACCCGCATCCCCCGTGGCGACCCAACCCTCCGCATCCTTGGTGGAGGCGGTGCTTTCGGGGTTCTTGAAGTATTCCACGAAGGTGCCGGGCGAGCGGTAGAAGACCTCGCCATTCTCGCCGATGCGCAACTCCACCCCCGGCGACGGCACACCGACCGTGTCCGGGCGCACCTCGTTGTCGGGTTGCTGGGTGATGAAGACACTCGCCTCCGTCTGCCCGTAGAGTTGCTTGAGGTTGATCCCCAGCGCCCGGTAGAAATCGAAGATTTCCGGTCCGATGGCTTCCCCGGCAGTATAGCCGACGCGCACCCGGCTCATGCCCAAGGTGTTCTTCAGCGGGCCGATGACCATGAGATTGTCGAAGGCATGGGCCAGCCGCTCGACTCCGCTGACCGATTTTCCGTCGAGGATCTTCGGGCCCGTCACCTTGGCGCGCGCCATGGCACGGTCGAAGAGCCACTTCTTGAAGCGGCCCGCGTCTTCCATGCGGATCATCACCGTGGTCAACAGGGTCTCGAACACGCGCGGCGGGGCGAAGAAATAGGTCGGCCCGATCTCGCGCAGGTCGGTCATCATCGTTTCAGGGCTTTCGGGACAATTGACGCAGAACCCCGCCCAATAAGCCTGTCCGATGGAAAAGATGAAATCGCCCACCCAGGCCATCGGCAGGTAGGCCAGCACCTCGTCCTCCATCCGCAATCCGTCGAACTCCGACGACGCCTTCGAGGCTTCGATGATGTTGCGGTTCGACAGGACAACACCCTTCGGCTTGCCCGTCGTGCCCGACGTGTAGAGCATCACGCAGGTGCTGTCATAGGTCAGTTCGGCCTCTCGGGCGTGCAGTTCTCCAATCAGTCGATCGCGCGCGGCGCGGCCCTCATCCTGCACCGAGGCAAGGGCATACAGCTTGGAATGGTCATATTTCCGCAGACCGCGGGCCTCGACATACAGGATATGCTCGATCCCCGGCAGCGTCTCCTGCGCCTCGATGGTCTTGTCGACCTGTTCCTGGTCGCCTGCGATCACGAAGCGGGCGCCGCAATGGTCCAGCACAAAGGTCATCTCTTCGCTGACGGCATCCTGGTAGAGCGGCACGGGAACACCTCCCGCCATCTCGACCGCGACCATGGACCAGTAAAGCGCCGGGCGATTGCG
>Ga0100391_1004635_pt1 | contig 13138 bp, 6 predicted proteins | sample CryGeymeta201515_FD_81541 | JGI IMG/M metagenome (GOLD analysis project Ga0100391, IMG submission 81541) | Groundwater microbial communities from Crystal Geyser aquifers in Utah, USA - Crystal Geyser metaG 2015-15 | ecosystem: Environmental > Aquatic > Deep subsurface > Groundwater | place: USA...
AAATATGGGAACGTCCCGCATCAGGTTCGAACGCCGCGTTGATCACCCACGATGCCTCCATGGCATCCGCCAATGGAGTCGTAACCCACAATCGGGCGATCATGCCTTCAGGAGCTCTGGCTTTACGATCCTGCAACACCAGCACCGCCTGAGCCCGATGGTGCTGGTCAGAGCAATCCAATACCAGCAAGTGTTCTTTGACCTTCGGGTAGACAAATATGTTTTCATCCGTTCCAAGCCTCTTCACGTTCTCCTTGGAAAATGATCCCTCCACGTTTCCCCGAAACTGGATATGCGTCACACGTTTTGAAAAAAGAAGAAACCAAGCCGCTAGATTGTAGAAGTCAGTTACGAGGCGGCTGGCCTCTCCGTCGTCTTGCGCCAAGGGCAGATGAAAAATCGTCCCAAAGCATTTACCCTCGGGGAAAAGCTCTTCCGCAACCGTATCGAGTTGGAGTCTGTCCACACGAACATTGTCGGGATAGATTCCTCCGATAACTGAGAACCGCAACGTTGCGCTCCACACCTCCGGGCAATCTGTTAAAAAATAAACACTTTTAAAGCCGAGACCGAATTTACCCGTGAGTGTCTCGCTCTGACTACCGTCCGACCTTTCTTTGTCTGAGAAATTCAAAGTCAACATCTTGACGATATCCCGGCGGAAATCGTTTCGTCTCCGGTCTGATTCAGGCAAGTTACCTGCATCGTTGATGGGGCGTCCCAGGTGTGCGAATCGTAGATATTCTTTGGTCAATTCGATCACTACCGGAGATACCCCGGATACTCTGCCCATCTGACAGTTTTCCACATAAGCGTCATCTGCGTTCTGAAAGATTTCGGGTAATACGGATTGTGGGCCGTATTTAAGCAACTGCATCTTTGTTCTAACCGCAACTACAGCCGTCGCAGCTTCGCCGGGGTTTTCTCTCAGAAGCTGGACAACTGCATTCGCAGTGGCTTTTCGTATGGTTCGTGCTTTAACTTCTTTCTTCTCCGCTAGATCGTTGCGGTTGGCTTCACGGTCCATTTCCGCCGCAGTTGCCAATCTTAAGCACTCATCAAATTCCTCAGCCTTTCGAAAAAGCTGACTGCTTTCCTTGATTCGAAGCATTCGCATCCGCTCGGCCAATGACAGTTTAATTTCAATTTGAGCCTGGCGGAGATCAGGCCTCATTTCAGCCAACACCTCACAGGCTTTTCGGATACTGGGAGGGCGGTCTCGGTAGACGCTATTCAACACCCGTTTAAGAATGATTGTATCCGCTGCAGAGATGACTGCCGAGAGTAGCTGTTCGCGATCCAGCACTTCCAATCGGGTCGATAATCCGATGGGGGCACTCTGGAAGAAGATTCGAGCAGGGTCACCCACCAGCAAACTATCCGGATGATCTGACATGGATACATCCAAGTACGCTCCAGTGATCGATTTTTGACGAATGGATGTGCCCTGCACTTTATTGAAGCGGTAGCGGTGCAGACTCATCTGCACTATGAGATCGTGGCCATCGTGTTCCCCATCTAGTAGAAACCTGCGAAACTCGTCTACATCCTCGTATTTCAAATTTGGCGGAAGTAAATTCAGGACGAGTGCATCTCGGTTGTCTTTGCTGCCTAAAATAGCTATAAACGCAGCTGTTACAGCAGGTCCCAGTTCAGTGCTGACAGGCTCCAGGCATCTTTTAAGGGCTTCATTATCCTGAAAACCTTCCTCCTCATCATCCAAACCGGTTAGCTGCACTTCACTCTCGGACTTATTTTGCAGTTTCTTGAGGATCTCAGCCTGTCGCTGACTTAGCTGAGCATCGTCGATAATGCCATGGCTCGGCCATACGAGGCTTTCTGCAGTTTTCCATCTTCCCGCCTTTGACTTCATATTTATCCCTGCAAGCTGCTTTACCTTAAAGCCTTCCGAAACAAATGCCTTCAGGTAGGCTTCGAATGCATTTTCGCTGGCATCTCCTGCTAATTGGACGAGCAAGGACAGCAATCGCTGGGAATCGGCAAATGGCCGAAAGATCGGATGCTTGGATTCAGCTTCCACCGATAGAATGGTTTGTTGCCATTCGGGGTTGTCTTTCACCATGAGGAGGCTCCTGAGGAGCTTTGCTGCTGGAAGCGAATCTAAATCCTTGAGTCTGTCCAGAAAATTATGCATATCATCCGGCAGATGTTCTTGGAGTAGTCCCATGCACAGATCCTCGCGCATTGATGTAAACTCTAATACATATCGCAATGCGGCCAGGTCTTTGTGGCAGACATTGTTACAGTAAATGCCTCGAAAGCCTTGAGTCTCCAGTATTTCCGGGGAGATTTGTTCCGGAATATAGATCGCACCGATCTGTTGTTGGCCCTCGGATCCGTTGCCGCAGACCGAAATGATCGTGTCATTCGCCCCCCCCAGCTCCACCATTTCGTTAGGGCAAATGACACTGCCATCAACCAAGGGCAACCAAGCGGCGGTCTTCAACTGCTGGTTGACTCTCGACTTCAGGGCTCCACGACCAAGGGCCGTTGCGATGATGGGAGCAAACCGTTCTGGAGAAGGAGCCGAGAGGCAGGCTTCAGTCAGCACCTCCCAGCCCAATTCCTGCTTTTCCTCATCGACTGCGAAGAGAGTGCCTTGATGCCCTCGGGGGCCAGCGTACTCCGCCAAGCGTATAATCTTACACCTTTCGAGCGCTTCCTCCCAGAGAGATTGCGAAATGCTCCGACGCTCGTTCTTACGGAATTCAGGAGAATCCAGCACAAATCCTAGATCGTTTCCTGCCAAATCCTCCAGCGCGACCGAAGCGTGCGCGTCCTTGATCGACAGGTGGATTGGAAGGCGCCTGACGAGTTGTTTAAGTGCTGCTGCATCCTGTGCGCTTGACTCCAAGATGAGTTGTAGAAGCCGCTCGAACTGGGAAGCCGTCCAATTTTCCGGAAATCTGATGGTTGCCGATTGTTGAAGACGTACCTGTAAATGCTGCGTCAAGCTGGAAGCATCGATACGCTGGATGTGGAACTTTTCCTGATGTTCGGGCAAAGCGAAGTCCTGGTTCCACGTCTCCGAGACCAAGCACCACTTTTGATCGGTCGGGAGCGTGGATTTGAGGGCCTCGAATATTAATGAATCATCATTCAGCCCCTGTATCAAAAGCATATCCGGGTCATCTATGTGAGTCCGATCACCGTGCACCAGATAACGCACGGCATTTATCGCAGTTTGCGAGTGTAAGGATTTCAATTGCTGGAGAAGCTTTTTCCGGTCCTTTGCATCTGGGCTCAGGCTTTGAGTGAGCAAGCACTCGGCCAGATTCTCCAAGCTCAGCGATTGTATTTTTCCTTTCGTCCAGTCCGGCAGACGATCGCAGAACTTAGGTCTCCATTCCGGCAGTGCGGCTCGTGCAGCTTGTAGACGCGCGAGATGCTCCGTTTCATGTAGAAATACCGATGGTCCCTGAAGTATGCGGTCGACCGAGCAGTATTCGGCCTTCGTTTCTTGACGATTCGTCAAGTCATCGGTCACTTGAAATATCGGCAAGCGGCGGGCCGTGTCTGCCCATACTGGCTCTCTTCTTAGTAGAGTGTAAGTATCCCCGGAGGGTAACAGTTTGTGAATCCAGCGCAGCAAGCTGGTGTCGAATGGTCCCTTGACTGTATCCAAAATACTTTTGATCTGCGAGTCGTCAGGATGGGCTGGCTCCGCGCTGATCAAGGCACTGAAATCGTGTTGACCCTGAGTTGTAAGCGCTACTCGCTCTCTAAGTTGATGGAGGGCAGGAAAGGTTTTGAACAGGCGTTCGGGCCTATCAAATGAGGGCAAGCGGACAATCGGTTTCTCAGTTGCGGTCCATCGGATTCCCTCGGGCGTTACCTCCTTAAACAGCTGGCATGGATCGCAGATATCACGGCGAAAAGTTCGCCAAGCGTGAGTCTCCCTGAAGGCACTCACCAGTTCACCAAGCTCCTCGGCTGTCACCATACCACCGCGCTCAACGAGGCAATTATGAAGCAGCAAGGGAATCTGAGGTAATAGTGACTTCCGTATTAGGCGTTCATTCCACTTGCGCTTGATTGCTGTTTCTGGGTCGGGAGCCCCTCCATCGAAACTGGAATCCAGCCCATCAATCCGGGTGCGCTGAGCATCCAGAAAGGCATAAGCATGAAGAAAAAGGCAGAAGCTTGCCTCTGTGCCGTAGTTCAGTATGACGTGCGTCTCGTCGGGTTGATCCCTTACCGGGAGGAACACGCCCCACCGCGTTTTCAGCATCGGTTTTTGTTTCGGGGCCGGATTACGAACGAGCGCGAGCGAAGTATGGGCAATCCCCTTATCGTTTTCGTCGTAGTGCGCATTGCCATCGGCATCGTAGCTAATGACTTTCGGCCAGTCCTCAGATGTCGTCAGATCGCTGCAGGTGTCGCTTGCCTGGTGTGAGTGTATGGTGTAGGCCAGTTCCGTAGCATGCCCGTCCTTCGAGTAAACGAGTCTGCCGCCAACCTGACCACCTGGGGATTCAGGATCGGGCATACGTTGTCCTGCTGGATCGAAGCGGAGACTCGCGATCAGCTCTCTCTCTTGCCAGAGCGATATTTCCTCGAGCTTACGAAGCAGGACGAGTTGGTACGAAAGTTCCTCCAGGCTGCTGGCCAATGATTCGGCGATAACACCATCATCCCCCGGGAAAAGCGTGCGTATGCAGTGATCACTTGGGCTGTGACGACGCTGCCTAAGGGGAAGCCAGAGTCCGAGGCGTGGCCTGTCCGGCTCGTCAAGCGATGCGAATTGCTGCAATAGATATGAGGTAATTTGACTTTGTGCGGATGTCGCCTCGTCAATCCATTCCTGACGCTGGCTGGCCCAGGGATTTAACAGGTAGAAGCGTTCGTCCTTGCTCCAGCCGAGGCTGCGGTCGGTTTTTGCAAAGATGAAGAATGCCTCACAGAGCGAGAAGACGCTCTTCAGCCCCTTGCCAAAGCGACCGATGGATTTTGTATCGCCCGCCTTGCTGCCCAAGCTCGCCCGCTTCATCGCAATGAAGTGTGCGGGCGTAAAATCGCCATCGTTCATCACAATCAGTGCCGGAGCCTGCAGTAAAGGGTGTGGTGCGCCCGAATCTCCAGGCAAAAGTCTGAGGATGAGTTCCTTCGCGCCTGCGTCTTCCGCATTTTGAATCAGCTCCTTGAGCAGGCTGCCGTCCCCAGCATAGCCAGCCAGGAGATTACGAATCTCCGCGATGTCTGCTTCAACGGAATGGTCTAGACCTCCAGCAACGGATTCGACTTCAGTTTCATTAATTCTTCCTGCTAGAGATGATTCAGAACGTATGCTAAATTTACTAGTGGCTCTTCTTTGCATAAAATAGGTCTATTTCTAAAAAATCATGGCGGGGTTCGGCGCATCAAGCTGCAGGTCGAAGGCCGCCTTCGGCTCGTCGCCGTTCAATTTGAGCAGGCTGTCGTTGAAGGTGCTGGCGAGGCGGAAGGTCATGATATACGAATCAAACCCTGGCTGCGGCCCAGGCTTTGACCTGTTCAAAAAAGGATTTGAAGCCGGCATCTTCTTTGCAGGCTTTGTAGATATCGAGGATCTCGCCAACATCCTGGCCGTATTCCGCGCCGCCCTGCAAGGGTTCCACATCTGCGGAAAAAATCGCCTCCTTGAGTATTTTTTTGTAATGGCCTTTATCGCATTTATGTTTTGGCGAATAATTCCCGATTGAAGCACCTACCGCCTCGGACAAGGCCCCGGGGTCGATGACATACCATCGCTCGATATGAGGGTCCGGAATCGCCAGGATCGTCCGGTCTAAGGCACCATACTTTTGCAGGTTCTTTTCGAGGAGCTGCTTTTTCTTAGCAAAGCCCTTACAATTGCCGTCACTGCCTAAGACAAAGCAATCGACGGTATCGATGGGATAATCATCCAAATAGACTTTGAGCGCCTTGATCGAAGCGCCCCCACGGCTGTAGGGCACCTGCACATCAAGTCGAGTTGAACCCAAGCCCGATTCCCCGGCTATCCGGCAAAAGAGAGTCCGTATCAGGTTTTCCTGTGCGACGTCCTCAACAAAAATAAGAACTTTCAGCTTATCCACCAAAGTCCCCCCTTTCGATTTTTTCATTCAAGTGGGTTTCCACTTCGTTTGGCTTAAATATCGGCCCAAATGAAGTGAATGGCTTAAAGACAGTTTGGCCGTCTTCTTTCGCACAAACCATTAAATGATGATTTTCAAAATAACTGGGCAAATTTGGGGAGTGTGTGTTCACCAAAATCTGGCGGTCCTCACTATGGGCATTTTTAAGCAAATCAGCAATTTGATTGAGCCGCCGGGGGTGGACGCCATTCTCTGGCTCCTCATAGCCTACAGTTGTGGAGCCAGTAAAGGGAGAGACCACTCCAACCAAACCGAGCACCCGCAGGGTTCCTTCTGAAATGAGGCGGTTTGAAAACTGATTGCCATCTTCGTGAACGAGCAAGTAGAGCTCTCCTTTCTTGGTGCGATCAATCGTTAGATCCGTAATTCTAGGCAGGATCGATCGTGCGACTCGCTTTAGATTCTTATACTGAGCAGGAGAACGCTGGGCCAGCGTATTATAAAATGCCGCCAGATCTTCACCAAATGAACCGGGTCGCTCCACCTCTGCAATTGCCGCCGCCTCACGCATGAGCTCACGCGGCTCAAAGTAATAAATATGACAACGCTTCAACTCTTCTCTAAAAGCAATGATATGGGGATAGTGCGGCGCGTAAAGCTCGGTGGAGACGACCGTATAATTCAAACCTACGTCGAACAGCGTCGGACGGGATTGTCCCTCCAAGCGCAATGAGAGCTTCTGCCTTTTCTTGGAATCCTTGGTCATTTCAAGAAAAGCTCCTCTCGTCTTCTCTTCAGGCTTGTTTTGTTTGAGTGCGACGAGTCTTTCGTCACAGACACGGGTTTCGCCGGTGTTTGAGACCACTTCGATCTCGATACGATACCGCAGATGCGGGTTGGTGATAATTTTAGCGTGCGTCTTGTCGTCATTCTCCTCCAAGCCTTTGCGCAGCATCCGCACCCGGGATTCGACCGATTGGATCGTTTTGGGCGAAAGCATCAGATCGACCTCGAAGACCATTCTTTGGCTCTCCTCTTGAACTGAATCGACTTCGTCCGCACTCTCTTTTGCTTTCACGTGAACCGATTCCAGCGGGAGTCCACGATGCTGGGCAAAAGCGTCCTTCAGACTTTTTTCCGAGACCATACGGGAGACCAAATTAAGCGCATCAAACAGGTTGCTTTTCCCCGCAGCATTTGGTCCGAAGACAACCGTCAACTGCTCGAAGAACACTTCAGTCTCCCGCATTGACTTATAGTTTTTCACATAAAGGCGCTTAATCATGACACAGAAAATACTTTTATATTGGAAATTTACGACACCCGAAACACCTTCATCACTTCATCGCCCAGGTGGTTGATGACTTTGACGGCGATTCTTCCGGATTTGGGTTTGTTGAAGGGGCGGGAGGTGTCGCTGTAGAGGGTCTCCCAGGCTTCGGGGTTGATTTCGGCTTTGAGGGTGGTCTTGAGGCTTTTGTACGGGTCGGCGGCGCCGAGGAAGTAGGCGTGGCGGACGAAGAAGCTTTCTTCGTTGTAGTCGGTGTCGATGAACCAACAGGCGATTTCGTCGGTGTTGCTGCTTTCGATCTTGCCGGTCTGGGGCTTGAAGACGTCGACACCGTTGACCTTGACGCGGAGCTGGCCGTGGTCGCCGGGCAGGAGCTCAATATCGGGCTCGCCGAAGATGACGAAGAGGTTGCCGGAGCCGGTGTTTTTGAGTTCGTCGGCCATGTGGAGGTCGGCGTTCATGCGGGCCTTGAGCACGGGCAGGCGGCCGAGCTTGTCGAACTCGGTGGTGCGGGCCTCGTAGTTGAAGGCGCAGGCGATGAGGACGTCGAAATCGGCATCGCCGGCTTCGCGGGCGGCGGCGACGAGGTCGGCCCGGGCGACGGTGCCGAACTCGGGGCCGATGAAGATCCCGGCCCGCTTCTCGCTGGCGCTCTCGCCCTCGGTGTAAACGCCCTCGGCACAGACGAAATGCCCTGGCCAGGGCTTGAGGGCGGTGAAGTGGATCTTGTCCTCCTTGTGCGCCTGCTGGACCCCGGCGGTCTTGAGGTTTTCGAGGATGATCTCGACGAAGGTCCTCTGGCTGCCGAACTCGGCCTGCTTCCCCTCGCCTGCTTCCAGCGGGTCGATCAGCTCGTCGTCGGCATCCACCCCGAGGGTGCGGTGCGGGGAGAGGCTCTCGACGGTGAAAGGCCCGGCCACGCGGACCTTTTTCTTATCTTCGTAGGGTTTGTCGTAGAGGTATTCGGAATCGGCCTTGGCGGCGATGGAAGCATCGATCTCCTGTTGGCGGGCGATGCGTTGCTCCCACCACTCCGCGTGTTTTGAAACCGCGAATGCACGCGAATCGACGCGAATATCTTTGGGGAAATGCGCGTCGGTGAGTTCGCGGGGGATTTCCCATTCCTCCCAATTTGCGCCGAGGGTTTCGTTGAGTTGCTGGCGGAGCGGTTCGAGCTTTTCCTGAAAATTGTCCCAGATGACGTCGATCTCGGCGTTGTTGGCGATGGACTTGAGGGTGATGTGCGGCACCCGCTGGTAAACGAAGCCCTGGCGGATATTGCCGTAGGCGGGGGCTTCGGAGGGCGCGCTGCGGGTCAACTCGGCTTCCTTCTGCTGGCCCTCCTTGCTGTCGGCGAGGAGGTAGAAGGGATACTTCGCGCCCATGATGCGGGCGCGGGCCAGCGCGAGGGCGACGCGAGAGGTGTCGATAGTGATCCAGCGACGGCCTAACTGCTCGGCAACATAGGCGGTGGTGCCGGAACCACAAGTCGGGTCTAGGACGAGGTCGCCGGGGTCGGTGGCCATGAGGAGGCAGCGTTCAACGACTTTCGCACCAGTTTGGACAACATAGACTTTATCGTCCGTGAAAGATCCAGTTCCTGTATCTGTCCAGACATTTGACATCGGTATTACTGAAAAATCGTCGAAAAATCTGACGTATTGAAGCGTCCCGTTCTTTGTAGGCCAAAGCCTATCCGCTTTATGGAGGCGCTTCATTCCAACCAAATTCGTTTTCCATCCGCCCTTTCTAGGCTGAGGCACCTTCAACCCATTAATCTCGTATGGAAATATTGTGCTTTCACCCCCAGATTGGGACATTAAATTGTCAGATCTAAACAACCTGCTGTCACTTGGAATCAGCGAAGGATCTCTTTTCTGTTCCTTTCCAAGACTAGTATTACGCCCTTCATTGTCTCTCAGCAATCGATACACTTGCTCTGTAGATGATCCAGCTAATTTGCTCTGATATGGAGTTCTAAATTTGCAATCAGAACGGCTTTTCGAATACCACAATATATAGTTCATGGCTGACGAGAGAAAATCACCAGCACGGCCAGTTGTAGTCCTGAAAGCAATCTCAGTGACCAGATTCTCCTCCCCAAACACCTCATCCATCAGCGCCCGGACCCGGTGGACATTTTCGTCGCCGATCTGGACAAAGATACTGCCGGACTCGGTCAGTAGATCGCGGGCCACGGTGAGGCGGTCGCGCAGGTAGGTGAGGTAGGTATGGATGCCGTCGCGCCAGGTGTCGCGGAAGGCTTTGACCATTTCCGGCTCGCGGGTGATGTGGGCCTGGTTGCCGTCTTTAACATCGCGTGAGGTGGTGGACCACTGGAAGTTGGAGTTGAACTTGATGCCGTAGGGCGGGTCGAGGTAGATGCACTGCACTTTGCCGCGGAGGCCTTCGCGCTCGGCGAGGGAGGCCATGACCTGGAGGGAGTCGCCGAGGATCATGCGGTTGGTCCAGTTGGCGTCGTGGGCGTAGAATTCGGTCTTGGCCTCCTCGCTGGGCAGGCCGTTGAAATCGCCGAAGAGGTCGAGCTGTTCGCTGTCCTCTGTCTCCTGCTCCCTGGCCTCCGACTGTCGGCGCAGGTCGTCGATCAGCACCTTGGGGTGGACTTTTTCCTGGATGTAGAGCGGGGGTGCCTGCACCACGAGGTCGGACCAGTCCTGCTCGTCCTTGCCGCGCCAGACGAGCTGGGGGTCGAGGTCGCGGTTGCGCCGCGCGTAGACCAGCTCGATGGGGGTCTGCGCGTCCTTCTCCATGACCGACTCGAACTCGGCGGTGGGGATGTTCTTCCGCTTGGCGTCCTCATGGACGAGGGCGTCGACTTGCTTCCTGGTGACGGTTTTCTTTTTGGGCATTATTTAAATGACTGATGGCTAATGACTGATGGCGAATGACGGAGGCTTGCCGTAGATGGCGTAGCAATGATGTCGGATGGCTATTTCAATTTTCCAAGGATACTTGATAGCAGTCCGTCCATACGGGAGAAGGCGAAACACTGCTTACCCAGATCCTTGAGGGATGCGCCCAAGTGGTAGAGGGCTTTCTCGTCGATGATGATGAAGCGATCGTGAAAGCCACCGATGGTTTTAACAGTAATGGGCGGGTATTGTGCGTTGTGTTTATCGAGGTCTAATTGAAATGTTTTCGGAACCCTACGCGTGTAGATTGTGGCCCGCACCGAAGCATGGCGTTTTGACAAGAGGGTCAAAACGGAATCATCGATATAATTGTCGATGAGTAGGATCTCTTTCTTTGCCGACGAGATGATTTTCGAGGCAAAGGAGTAGGCGTCAAAAATTTGCCCATCGAAGAAAATGCCCTGTGTGGAGAGGTTTTCGGATTGCTGCTCCAAAGCCTTGAATATTTGACTGAACTTTTCATCCGATTCGAGTTGCTTGAATTCCAGAGATTTCAGTCGCTCAATAATGGGAGCCATGCTCAGCATAACCCTGCGCATCGCGACGAAAGCGCGCGCGATGTGGATGCTGACCTCGACGGCTCGCTCGCTCCGCAGCACGGCTGCCAGTGCCGCAACTCCCTGTTCTGTAAATGCAAACGGCAGAGAGCCTCCCAAGTGCTGGCGTGAAGGTATCGCAGATTGCGATACCATGCTATCCACCTCATCTTCAGTGAGTTGAAACATGAAGTCACTAGGGAAGCGTTCCGCGTTGCGCTTCACCTGCTCCCGTAGCCGGATCGGCTTTACTTGATAGAATTCGGCTAAATCACGATCCAGCATAACCTGAAGTCCGCGCAGGGAATGAATGCGCGATTCAATGATCGAGGAAGAAATCGAGATTGAATTTGACTCAGACATGGGCTGGTTCCCCTTCGGTAAAAGCATAGGGAAGCAAGCGTCGACAAACATGATTTGAGGTCACAGATTGTGACTTCAAATTCGTATCTTTTTGATTCATTTTATGATTTTGCCGTGTGCTATACGCGATTTGGCAGAATTCACATAATCGCAAGAAGCTATTCAACAAATACTTATGAATACGCCTGGCATTTTCATTGTGCGGTTTAATGTAAAACGAGTATTTATTTGGCAGTATTTCGCACAAAGAAGCCCCAGGATTTCGGCGGCGCTCAGGATCGGTGAACGGGCCTACTCTCAAGGGGCGGATAGCGAAAGGAGATGTTGTTACGGCGATCATGTTTTGTCAATCCCTCCAAGCCGTTTGAGATTGTGATCGCTGGTGAGGATTTCCATTTGCTCGATGGCGATGCGGTTGAGCTTCTTGAGGCGGTCGGGTTGTTCCAGGCCTTCGTTGATGAAAATTTTGATTTTGGTCAGGTTGCGCTTCACGTCCCAGCCCAGTTGCCGCTGCTCGGCTTCCTGCAGGCGCTGGAACTCCTTGATGAGGTAGAGCTTGAACTCGACCGACACCCAGGAGGCGAACTCGAAGGCGATGTCGCGGTGGGCGTAGGTGCCGCCGTAGCGGCCTGCTTTGGACTGAATGCCGATGGCACCGGTTAATTCGACCCATTTGGACGGCGTCATGACAAAGGCGTTGCTCCCGGCTTCATTTTTAACCGTGTCGAATTCCACACGGTTAAAACTGGGGTTGTTCAGTGTCTCCCAAATGCCTAGGAACTCAATGGAGAAGCGGGTTCGCATCCAATTCTGGATGATGAATCTGGGGTCATCCGAGTTTTTAAACTTCGCGATATCGGTCAGGGAGATAAAATCCTCCTTCGCCACACGCTGCACGCGGACGGTTTCCGTTAATACCGTGATCTCCGTATTCTTGCTCATCGATTAAGCCGGTTGGGTTTTTACATTTTCGATTATTTCTTCGAATTTGCCAGCGACTTCTTTCCCAAAGTCGTCCTGCATCTCCCACACATCGGTGAACTCGGCGAAGGCCCAGCGACCGTAGCTGCCGTGGTTGTTGACACCGGGGATCCAGTAGCTGTCCATGGTGGTCTTCTTGATCTTGGCGTCTTCCTGGCGGTAGCCTTTGATCTCGACGATGAGGTGGAGGGGATCGTCGGGGCCGCGGCCATCGTCGACGAGGACAATGAAGTCGGGGATGTATTTGCGGTTTTCGGCACCGTAGCGGTAAGGCACTTCGAGGCCGAGGCTGTGGTTTTTGACGTAGGCGAGCACCTTGGGGTGGTTTTCGGCGACGCGGCAGAACTCGGCCTCCCAGTCGGAGTCGAGGACGACCCAGTTGATGTGACACTTGTTAGCGGCGGTCTGGTAGAGGCTTTCCTTGGAGGTGCGGAAGTTGACGTGGGCGGTGGAGCCGGTGGGGTTGTAGGGATCGAGCAGGGCCTTAATGATGCGCTGGCTCTCGTCGGCCTGCATCCCGGCGCGGGCGATGGCGGCGGCGATGCGCTCGCAGGCCATATCGGCCAGCTCCTGATACATGAGCTGGGCGGGATAGGTGCCGCCCTTGCACTCCAGATATTCGTCGAGCCACTGGCGGGTGATGCGCTTGAGCTGGCCAAAGAGGTGCACCTTGGGCTCGTCGCCGGGGTCGCGGTATTTGGTGTAGAGGAGGCGCTGGGTGAGATTGAGCAGGAGGGTAGAAGGCCGGATGTCGCCGGTGTGGACGAGGTTGAGGTCGATGCCCTCGCCAATGATGCCGCGCTGCTCGGTGCGGGTGGCCCCGACCAGATCGGGGGTGAGTTCGAGGTGGGAGTCGTCGTTGAAGTCGGCGGAGAGCCGCTCGGTGGGGAGCTCGACCCGGTAGCCGGAAACGCGGGGGAAGGTGATTTGCAAGGCGTCGCGCTCGGGGCGGACAGC
>Ga0100391_1004643_pt1 | contig 13118 bp, 8 predicted proteins | sample CryGeymeta201515_FD_81541 | JGI IMG/M metagenome (GOLD analysis project Ga0100391, IMG submission 81541) | Groundwater microbial communities from Crystal Geyser aquifers in Utah, USA - Crystal Geyser metaG 2015-15 | ecosystem: Environmental > Aquatic > Deep subsurface > Groundwater | place: USA...
TATCAGACGAAAGCCAAATCACTTTAAAGATACATTTATTCGGTCAATGTTTTTTGAGCTTTAACAAATCGGTCAACACTTTTACGGTTTCGGATGTGTTGACCGATTTGTTGACGTTTATATCGGCATTAAATGTTTTTATTTGATATCCTTAAAAACGCAAAAACCTGTTAATCATACGATTAACAGGTTTTTGATATTGATTGATACTGTAATTTGTCGGGGTGGCAGAACTAGCCACCAAACCGTAATGTTTTAAATATCAGATAGTTACTTTAATTTTTCAAAACAGGTAACCGAATAGGTCACTTTTGCTTTGATTAAACTTACTTTATTTTAGTCAAATATAATTAAAATTGATAAACTAAATTGAATCAAATTCATACAATTTTTATTTCACCCGCTACCCCATCACGCTGCTCAGCCAAAATCAATATTAAAAAATGCATGATATGTGTAGTTTTAACCCAACCTTTTCTTAAATCTATAATCTTTTGGGGGTTAAATGGTTTTTTATTTGAATTAATAATAAAAGAGTGGATTATCGTATGTTAGATTTCGGTTTTTGCCATTATTCAATTAGTTGTCCTACTTTGTTTACTACTTTATACTCCAAGTCGTCAAACTCGTTAAAGTGAGCTTTTCCGCACTTGATCTTCATTTGTTCGTCACCGCCAAGTTTTGATAAGTCAACTTGTGGTGTGCCTGTGTCTTTGGTTTCGGCTACAAAGTAAATTTTCTTGTCGTCCTCAAATACCAATGCCCAATCGGGATTGTAGTTTCCTATTGGTGTTGGGATTTTAAACCAATTCGGTAATTTGAAATAGAATTTAATTTGGTCGCTGCTTTCACAGTCTTTAGCAAACTTGCTTTCTACTCCTGAATCTAGCGGAACAAATTCTTCATAAATAGTTTTTGAAGAGTCTGAAACTGTAAACGAATAGTCGTTTAGATAAACTTCTAATTCCTGGGCTTCAAACAAAGCCATTTCATATTCCGAACCACCGATTTTTTGATACTTGATTCCGTCTATCATTAAGTCGTATAGTGTCCGTTTAATGGCTTGTGTGGCTAAATCTAAAAACAATTGTGGATTGATAATAATATCCACTATTCTACCTGACTTACTTAATATTTCTTCAATGGTCGAACGGGTCAATTCTGTTTTGCTTTGAATGTATCCCAAAACATCTGGGATTTTCCAAGAGTAACCTCCATAAGATTCTACTTTTTCTCCAACATAGTTTGTGCCTACACCTTCATCAGTCATTGTAATTCCAATCTTTGTGGAGCGAATGGAAGGTGATTTGATTTCTGGTAAATCTTTTATAGCTCTCGCAGCTAAAGTAATTAACTCGTCTGTTTTATAATCTACCCGGTAAGTGGTTTTCTTTTTCAGTTTTTCCCAAATCTCCAAGAATTTCGGGTCGGCTTCAAAACCTTTGCGATACTTGATAGCTGTTCTTGTCTGCTTGTTTTTGATTCTGCCTGTAAATGCAACTCCACAATCATCTTCAATTTCTTTTTGCAATGCTTTGGCAAAATCATCATAGGCTTCATTGGCAATAACTGTCAAACGATTTATATTTTGATCATAGGTTCGTTTTCCAGTTTGGTCAACTGCCAAACGCAAACCTCTACCAATTTCCTGACGTTTTTTTATGTCTGACTTGGTTTCGTTCAAAGTACATATTTGAAATACATTTGGATTGTCCCAACCTTCACGGAGTGCAGAATGTGAAAAAATAAAACGTAAAGAATTATCTAATCCCAACAATTTTTCCTTGTCTTTCATTATCAAACTATAAGTGTCGTCATCTGCTTTGGTTTCGCCCGAAGTGTCTTTGAAAACTCCTTTTTTGTCTTGCGAAAAATAGCCATTATGCGTTTCCTCAACAGGAAATTTATCCAATTCGTTAAAAGCTGGTTTTGATATGTATTCTTGGTAAATTTCCTCAAACCATTCAGCAAACTTTCCTTTTACGGCATTACCTGTTGAATCATAGTTTCGGTAATTCGCTACTTTGTCAATGAAGAACAATGACAAAACTTTTATACCTAATTTGTTTAGGCGTTTTTCTTTCTTCAAATGTTCTTCAATCGTTTTACGGATTTGAAACTTCATTACTTCATCAGTCAATCCGCCTTGGCTGTCGCCTTTGTAAAGTAAGTTCCCATTGGAAATAGAAATACATTGGTTCATTGCATCAATTTCCTCTACGATATAGCCGTCTGCATAAATTTCTCTTTCATTTGAAAGCTTGTATAGGTCATCTCCCACTTTTACGGTAAGTGTTTTCTTTTTTACACCTCCGTTTTCGTTACTGTTTATAGAAACTTTGGCGGTTACTTTGGTTTTGGTGGCTGTTATGGATTCTACCGAAACAAAAGCATCATTATAGGCATTTTCCTCAATAATAGAATCAACTTCAATTTGTTTTACAAGCCCTAAATCATAAGCCTTTACAGGATTTAGACTGTAAACAAGGTTGTAATGGTTTCTGTGCGTTGCCGAATAGCGAAGCGTACAAAGTGCTTTCAAGTTTTCAATGGCTGCAATACGCTTTTCGGTTTCCATATTTTGCGGTTCGTCCACAATCACAATAGGGTGAGTAGCTTGAATAAACTCAACGGGTTTTTGTCCGTTTAGCTTATCATTGGACTTGTTGATTATATTTTCGTCTTTGGCAAATGAATCAATATTGATTACCAAAACTTCAATGTTGTTGGTAGTTGCAAAACCTCTCAAAGTGGAAACTTTGGTACTGTCATACACCTGAAAATTAATAGGTACATTGTCGTAAAGGGTTTGAAAATGCTCGTGTGTGATTTCTAAATTTTTTAAAACTCCTTCACGAATAGCCACCGATGGCACAACTATTACAAACTTTTTGAACCCATACAATTTATTCAGTTCATAAATAGAACGAAGGTAAACGTATGTTTTCCCTGTGCCTGTTTCCATTTCTACTGAAAAGTGCATACCGTCCAACTTATCCGAAATTTTGATTTCGTTATTGGTTTGTATGCTTTGAAGGTTGGCAAGTATTTGTGCTTCTGATAAAATTAGATTATTGCTAACGCCATTTATCAGATTTAAAGTACCTTCTTCTTTTAAGTTGAATTCCAAAATAGAATCTTCCAAAGGTTGTCCTTCAAACAAATCCGTAATGGATTTTATGGCTTCTTGCTGATAAACCAGATTTGATTCAAAAGTTAACTTCATTTCTTTTCTGGTCTTGGGATAATGACTTTGAATTGCTCTCCATCAATGTCATTAATTAATTCAATATTTGGCTGTTCGGATAAAGCCCTTTTAACTCCCGAACCTAATCCACTAAATGGCAATGTATGAGTGCTAAAAGATACCAGTTGATTGTTTCTTATTACAGGGTTCCCAAATTTTATATCTTCTACGGTTAAACTGTTTGGAAGCTTTCCTGGACTGATTATTTCAATACGATTGTCAAAAATAAGTAGCCTTATAGGTGAATTTTTGAAATAATCTCTGTGAACTAAAGCGTTCTGCAATAATTCTTCAAGTGCAATACTTGAAACTTCAAGTTTCCCTTGTGAATTGAAACTTTCGCCTGACTGAATAAAATCTAAGCTGTTGTTTAGAAAATCAATTCCCTTTTCAAAGAGTTCAGGAATTGTCCCTGTTAAATCTTTCGGTTTGTTTCTGTACTGATTACCTTCAATATCATTCCCGAAATAGGAAACAGCTTTTATTGTAAATGCGGGTTTAACAGCTTGTGGGTCTTTACCGAAAAATAATAATCCTGCCAGTGTCAACTGATTATTACGCAAAACCCTCTTTGCCCTAAGAGCTTGCTCGAAAGTAAGCCCTCTCTCTTCAAACGATTTTTCAAACTCTTTTTTGAAATAATCAGAAAATCTCTTCTCATCTACATCCTCAATTGAGGTTCCGTGCACTTCCATTTCATCTGCAAGTAAATTTCCACTGTGCTGAAACAATCGCATGATTTCAGCATTGTCTGTTAAAAGGCGCTTGTTTGACCCTTGTTTTACATAAATTTCACCTTTTGCTGTTTTATATGGTTTATTTATACCTTCTTGTACATGAACAATTAACACATTTCGAGCTGATTCTTCCTGTTCAATCCTTACAACTTCAGTTGCAATATAAACGGGGGGTTTTAGGTTGTCTGCTACTTGCGAAACCACTCGGTCATATTCTTCAATTTGCACTGAAGTTAATCCAGTGATTTCTCCTGTTATATCTTTTATACCTATAAGAATAACACCTCCTAAAGAATTGGACATTGCAACAATTTCTTGAGCAACGCTATCACGATGAGGAAGCTCTTCTTTGAACTGAACCTTACTTGTTTCTCCTGTGCTAATTATATCCAGTAATTCTATTGCGTTCATTTTGATTTCAATTTTTCAATGTTCCAAATACTATAAATGTTTTTTCTTCGGTTAAATGCTTCATCTCCACCTTCCATTATGTCTACAATAAACCGTTGTGTTTGGTGGTTATCAATAGTGCCGGAATGCACTGTAATTTTCTTCTCATCATAGCTACAAGAAACAACTTTTTCACTGTCACCGAGTACGGGAATATTAGCATTATGCGTAGCAAAGATGAATTGCATATTTCCCTTTATCTTTTTTAGCTCCTTTATGACTTCATCATAGATGGTTTGATTATCCAAATCATCTTCGGGTTGATCTATAATCAACACGTCATTTTCCTTTTGTGCCAACAAGAAAAGAATTAATGCCGATGCCCTTTGCCCTAAGGAATGTTTATCTAATGATTTTCCATTATATTGAATGATAATTTTATTTTCTACCTTGAAAGTAAGTAAGTCATCAAGATTTTCAGAAAACCTTCTTTTAAAATCAACCACATGATTTTCATTCAATATGTCATCTAACTTACCGCTGTCCCTGTAAATCTGGATGAAGTCTTTATAGGCTGCTTCAATTTCCTGATAAGCCGTTTCTCGAATGCCTGACCCTCTGAAAATCTGTTTCATCTTATCAGTTAATTTATCTCTCCTGCCTTTGAAATCAACTTCAATCGAAATTTTACTTTCAGCTTCATTAATCCTTTTAACCTCCTTGTTTAGAACATTATATTCTTCAAGCCATAGATTGTCCAATTCAGTAAGGCGTTCCAATAAACTGGTTTGTAAATCGTTTCTTCTTTTTTCAGATTTTTCGATTTCCTTTAACTTCAATTGGGCAGTTTCAATTTGCCTGTTTAGATTCAAAAAATTATCGGGGTTAATGGTGTCAGTATTTATTTCTCGTTTAATCTTGGCAAACTCTTCCTTTAAACCTTCTTTCTTGGTATTAATTTTTGCAATAACATCTTTCAATTTTTGTTGACTCAAAACAGAATTCTTTTGAATCGCTTTAAGTTTTTCAAACTCAATTTTTAATTCCTGAATGATTGCCTTTGCTTCTTCAAATAGTTCTTTATTGACTTCTGAACCAGAAATTTCTTGTTGAAAGAAATAATCATGATTAGAAATTAAGGAGATTAATTCGCTTAAATAACTTCTGACCGTTGATTCTATTTGAATCAGCTTAGATATATCAGAATCAAAAAGTGTTTGTTGTTTCAATTTGTCTTCGACACCTTTTTCCTTGAAAAAATTAAGCTGATGTTTCGAGTTTTTTATGAGAGCATCCGTATCTCTTTTTAAGTCGTTTAAGTTTTGTAGCTTCTTTACTTCTGAAATTATGTTTTCAACTTCTCTTTTCTTTTGCTCGATTTTAGCTTGAACTGCTTTCAATCTTGTTCCAATTAACCGTTGAATCAAATCTCCTTCAAAATCTTTTCCTTTATTTGAAAGGTCTTTTTGTCCAAAATAAATAGGGGAATGAAAGCCTGTTGCATCTATCGAAATTCCCGGTTGTAGCAAGTTGTTTTTGTAAATATCCTCCTTTTGACCATATAGTTTTTCTACCCTGTATTCTTCATTTTGCTTGTTGACTATGGTAACTATAGCTTTCCCTCCGCTACCCATTGAGCGTGATACCAATGAATTTTTATAATCTGGGTCAGCAGCGTTAAATGGAAGAGAAATCCCAAGAACATAGCGTAAAACTTCTAATAATGATGATTTTCCGCTTCCCCTAATTCCGATAAGGTTGTTCAACTCTGGAGAAAAATCAATTTTGGTTCCTTCCAATAATCCTCCTTCAAAAGAAATTGATTTGATATAGGAGTTTTTAATTTCAGGCTTGATATTTAGAGAAATTCGATAATTAAAGTCAGTTAGGGCATATTTCAATGCTTCGAAATTGAAATCTCCAATTTTGATATAAGTTCTTTTTTCCTCATTTTTTTGTTGATGCGGTCTTCCAATATCTTCCAATGATTTACAATCTGAACCTTCAATAAATGCAGGTAATTTATCGTCAAACCAGTTTTTCCAAGTAGCTACTTTATCGTAAGTTCTCACTTTTTGAAAACCTAACACAAAATGCCTGAACAAGTCATTTGATATAAGCTGTTGGATTCTTCCTCCGTCTAATTCATTGAAAAAACCGCTGTTCTGCTCTACATGAGCGAGAATGATAAAAGAATCCCTACCATTGTTGGCATGGTCGTTTAGTTTCTGTAACACAGTTTCAAAGTTGTACCTGCACCTTGTATTCTCATTTTCTCTATTCGCTATTCCTTCAAATGCAGCCGTAAGAAATTGATTGATGAAATCTTCACCATTTACACACCATTTTTCAAAATCGAAAACAAGCAAGCAATGAATCCCATTTGCTCCGTCGTTTACTGAAAGTTCAACTCCGGCAAATAGCCCGATACCTTCTTTTAATGCCTTTTTTCTTAATGCTACAAATTCTGATTTGTCAAACTTATTATGATTGGTAATAACTCCAACATTAATATCCTGCTCTTTAAGTTTCTCAATATAAATACGGCAAAAATCATTTTCATTGCCAGCATATGAAAATTCTTTATCTGCTTTAGTGTGCAAATGGAAATCGCCCCGAAGCCAGGTCGCTCCATTTTCAAAAATATTTTTGGTTTCGTTTTCCATTTTGCTTGTTCTTATATAGTTTTAAATTCTATTCCTGCATCTTTCATTTGCAGTACTGTATTCGTTTTTAATTGGTCATTGCCTTTAAAAAGTTTGTCTAATGCAATGACTTTGATGGGTTTTACAGTAATTATAGTATCAACAATTTCTTCCGTGGCTTTTTCCAGTAGCAAAACCAATTCATTGCTGTTGATTTTGTAAAAACTGTCTTTCTTTTCAATATGGCTATTCAAGTCTTTACCACTTTTCAATAAAAGTTCGTACATCATATTTTCTATAGTGGCAGATTCTGAAACAGGATCAACAAATAATTTCATTTGCTCGGCAAGTGCTTTTGCATCTTTATCCTCTATTTGTTGCCATTGCTTAAAGTTGCTATCTGATAGTTTTAAAACTTTGAAACCTAAATCTTGTTGGCTTGGAAAAAGAGTTCCGGCTTTCTCATTTTGATTTTTTATTTCTTTTATACATTCTTTAATTCGAATAATGGACATCTCAGAGATTGTTTTATAACCCTCTTTACCTGCTTTTGAAGTAGGGTCAATACGTTCTTCAAGTTGAACACAAACAAATTTCCTATTTTTACCATCACGGTTTAATTCTAAAATTGAATGTGCAGTAGTCCCTGATCCTGCGAAGAAATCCAATACAAGATAATCTTCCCCTGATACCATAGATGCTAAATATTTTATCAATCCAGTAGGCTTGGGGTAACTAAAAAAAAGATTCTTCTGAGCCAAATATGCACTCATGCTTTGTGTTGTTCCTACATTACTTATAAAAGATAGGACATGACTTTGATTTTCTGATCTTTTCTTTACAGTTTCAATTGCACCATTTTGAGTTAACTCAAATAAAACTTTTTGATTTTTTGTATCAATAACTTCTGCAAATCCAGCATCTATGAATTGTTGAAGTTGTCTTCTAGAACTCCAACCACTAGAAGCCATAACATCATTCTGAAGTTGATAATTAGAAATTATTAAGTCATTGCTATATTTTGGAAAAACAACGTTTTCTCTTTTGATTACACCTTCTGTGAAATTTGCTGGAAATCCTTTAGGAATAAGAACTTCTTGGATTGGGTTTTTTACGCCATTCTTAATAATTGTATTCCTGATCTCATCTCCAAACAACTTACTTGACTCATCAATATTAGGATCAATTACAGCTGGAGTCTCGAATTCTAAAACGTTCTTTGCATAAGCTAATATGTATTCATGACAATATTTGATTTTGGCCTGATTATCAATATTTCCATCACTTCTCCAACAAAAATGAGCTAATTTATTCTCTTCACCGAAAATTTCGGTCATTACAGCAATCAAATTATGTACTTCATCATCACCAATAGACACAAAAATCACCCCATCTTGTCGCATTAGATTTTTAGCCAAATACAAACGTGGCATCATCATATTGAGCCAATTGCTGTGGTATTGCCCATTTTCTTTGCTGTTCTTTTTGAACATACCATCTTTGGTCATATAGCCTTCTTCGTCTTTGTCGCCTACCCGTTTTTCGTAGTCAGCTTTACTTTCACTAAACTTATCGGGATAAATAAAAGAATCGTTTCCTGTGTTGTAAGGTGGGTCTATATAAATCATTTTTACTTTGCCGAAATAGCTTTTTTGTAGCACTTTCAGCACTTCAAGGTTTTCTCCCTCAATAAATATATTTTCGGTTTCGTCAAAATTTACACTCTCGTCTTTAGCAGGAACAAGTGTTTTGGATGATGGGGCTTGCAAAACTTTAAAAGCATCGCTTTTTCCTGCCCAATTCAAAACATAGCGTTCATTAGAGAAGTTAATGTTTTCTCCAAGCGTAGCTTTTAGTTTTTCCCAATCTATTTTTCCTTCACTAAAGGCTTCAGGCAATACCTTTTGTAAAGCTTGGATTTTTTCTTGTTCTGGTGTAAGACTTGTTCCATCCATATTTTATTGTCCTTTTCTTTCAATTAGTAATTCTTTGACTTCAACACCAAGGATTTCAGCAATCTTGTATAAGTCCTCTAAACTTGGTTGTCGTCTGTTTTGGGCATAAGAATTTACCATGTTATAGCTTTTACCTAACTGTTCAGCCAACCATTTTTGTTTAATTCCTTTCTGTTCTAAAACATCCTTTATTCGATTCATTCTTGAACTGGTTTAGTGTTGGCAAAAGTAAGAATAAATATTTAATATCTCACACAGTGAGTATTTAAATAATCATTCTGTTTGGGTACGGTTGGAAGAAACAAGTTCTTTTTACTTTTCAGAGTTAGCTTTGGGCATTGGGATGTACTAAATAGAAAAATTCAAATTCAAATTTAATTGGAGGCAAACGTTTTAAAAAAATGAAGATTTAGGCGCGGGATTTTTTGAGCGCAAAGGCAATCTTCGGCTTTTTAAAATGCTAGGCAAGGCGCCGAGTGAGCGTCCCGCAATGGTTTTTCCGTGATTTTTGCTGAAAAAAATGCCTATTTTCGGGGCTTCCCAGAGGTTTTACTGTAAATTTCCGTGAAAAATAATTGTTGTAATTTACGTAAACCGCTGTATTTAAATGGATTAAAACAATGCAACACCGCTCTGCGTGTTACCCTCTTGCTTTACATTTTTCCTTTGCAGAGCAAACGTCAAATGAAACAAAATGATAATCAAACAATTATTGTTTTGTAGAAAATCAAAATTAGAACAAAGAACCTTTTGTAGAGTTGATAAAAGCTGATTATATTGCTCTATAGGAATTTTTATTATAAAGAAAGTAGAGAATAAAAATACGTATAATGGCAAAACCTCCATATAACCACCCTCGTTTTCGGGGATAAGCAGAAAAAATAGAGGTATAAACAAGTGTACAATATAAATGAAATATCAATTTAACAAACTGAATGACTGGCATAGTGGTCCTATTGAAAATCCAATTGGATATCTAGTATATACTCATTTGTTAGTAGAGCATGCTATTGATTACATAATTTTTAAGAAATGTAAAAACCAAAAGAAAATCCAGAATAAGAACTTTGCAACAAAAGCAGATCTCTTATATAAAATGGAACTGTTACCAGAATGGATTTACTATAACATATCTAAAATGAATAAATTAAGAAATAGGCTTGTGCATGACTTAGAAGTAAATTATGAGAATATTGATTTAGAATTCAAAACAGTTTCTGGTTATCCAGTTCCTTTAAATGACTTACTAAAAGATAAATCAGAAGACCTAGTTATTACAGTAATAAATATAATCGGCCAACATGTGATTACTCCTATAAATACTATGATTGCAGTTGAATATTTATCAAAAGAGAAATAATAATACTGAACAACAATGTAAACTTTCCTTATAGCCGAACTCTTTAAATAATACCAGAAGAAGGTAATTGCTAATTTATTTGAATCTCAAAAATTCCCTTTCAATACGTTATCCAACTGCAAGGAGCGTATTTTAAGGGAATTTTATTATCAACTTATAAAATACTTGACTAAAAATTGTCTCTTTTTTGTCTCGAATCTCCACAATAGTTTGCTCATATCATCACTTACCTTGCTTTGCATTTAACGTTTGTAAACAAACATCAAATTAAACCCGATTTAATCTACGCCTTTATTTAATTAGAAATAAGAGAAACTACTTGATAGATTAAATTTTCAATTGGCAAATATGCCAATTGAAAATTTCTTTTTATCTTAGCTTCATAACCTCTAAAAGTGGCGGCAACAACCTAAATACGGCATAAATGATATGAGCAAAGAAGACAAAAAATTTTTCACAAGTGAAAAAGAATTTTTAGCATTTGAATTTAAGTCAAAAGCAAGAATTGTTGATGACAAAATGGTCGAGGTAGTTGCTCCTGATGGAGAGGTTTTTTCCGTACTGGCTCAAATTGGGATTTACATCAGCGAAGAAACTCGTCATTATCAACTACATTTAGTAGAGTATGTATTTGATAAAAATTTCTCTGCTGACAAAGAAATAATGACCGACAACATTTGGCGTGATTTATTCCTAAATGGTGTCACATTTATCGGAATGAGTTCCGGAGACAGACAAGGAGAAAGAACTCGAATAGGAAAAAAAATTCGCCAAATTCGAGAAGAAAAAGGAATCGAAGCAAAAGATTTAGCAAAGTTAGCAAATATAGACGCTGCAAATCTCAGCAGAATTGAACAAGGCAGATATTCTGTTGGACTTGATATTCTATCAAAGTTGGCATTTGTTTTAGGACACCATATTGATTTTGTACCCAATCAAATGTAATCAGTATGGAAAATTTACTTGAAACTTATAGTGACATTCTTGAATGCCACTATAAAAATGAACATTACTCTGTTCGGGATAATGGTGCTGTATTACGACACACTCCAATTAATAAACGATCTCGACCAACTGATAACAATTGGACTTTTGGCAAACTAAACATCAAGACAGGTTATTTAGAAATTGCTTCGGTTCGTATCCACAGAATAGTTGCAACCGCATTTCACGGAGAACCGCCAACAAAAGAGCACATTGTTGACCACATTGACACAAACAAGCAAAATAACCGACCAACCAATCTACGTTGGATAACAAGGTTAGAAAACATATTACTTAACCCAATCACAGCAAGACGTATTGAACTTGTTTGCGGAAGCGTTGAGGCATTTCTTGCCAGCCCTTCAAAATTTCGGGACAAATTTCCAGACCCAAATTATGAGTGGATGTGTACGGTTAGTATTCAAGAAGCGCAAGCAAGCAAAGAAAGATTGCTGGCTTGGGCAAAAAGTGACAAACCATTACAAGGAGGTTCTTTAGGTGAATGGATTTATAATCGAAGTATGTCAAATCAATTTGCCGACTATGTTGAAGAGGAATTAGAGTTTATAAATTCCCTAACTCCAAATGCTGTTCAAAAAGCCCGAAATTGGAAAACACCAAGTGAATTTCCTTGTTGTCCACAGGAAAACACTCATAACCCAATAGCTGACTATACTGCAAACCTAAATGTAGGGAATGTATTTTCCCGAAACCAATATACGAGTTCGATTATTGAATGTTTTGCAATTTCCAAAGACGAAAACACATTGTGGATTATGTGCAAAAGTGGTGATGAAAATCCAATAAAACCTTATTCTTTGGCAGAGATAACTTATCAAAACGATGTTTTTGTTCATAATAGTCTTGGAACTTTTTTCGAAAAAGGCGGAGCAGGAAAACAATTTACCCTTGCACAAGGACTTGAATGGACAGGAGGCGATACAATTGATGATTATTGTTAAAAGTAAAAAGTAAGTATAAATAAAAATGCCGAACCGCTAACAAGGTATTGCCACCACATTGAAACTTTTCAACTAAATGCCCCGTCCTGAATAAAGGCTACTAGCTTTTATTTTTATACCTCTTTTTTCATCCCAAAGCACATTTATTTCTCCCTTCAAATCCCACCGCACATAAAAGAGCTTTGTTGGATGTTCTGGTAAAGCGTATTGAAAAAATCGCCCCGCACCACCCAATAATGATATTTTTCAATACCCTTTCAGTGGCTTTCTAAGCCACCATACTTATATACCCACTAAAGACTAGTTGTTTAGAAATTCTGCCTTGTATAGGCAAGCTTTCTAATCACATGGGCTATTTACCGAAAGTCATCTTCATTGCTTCCCCTTTGTTTTTTTTTTCAAGAGCCAGTATGCTGTTTTGTTCCATTTCAAGAGCAAAGGTATTTACGTGTTCTTAACGCAGGTACAAGGTCAAGCCCTTCGGGTTTGCAAAAAAATCTCCACCTATCCAGGTCGTATTTTTTTGTCAAAACCTTGCACCTGCTAAACACGAACCTTTTTATGCTCCTGAAACGAAACAAAGCATACTCCGGCTCTTTAAACGAATAAAAAAAATGTCAGAAATGAAAAATATAAATATTGGAAATGGTAATAGAGTGAAACGAAACAGCACCTCCTCTCATTGCCGAATAAATAAAAATCAAATCAAAGTTGAATCACTTAAAAATCAAAAATCATGAACATCACTGGAAGACTGACAAGGGATGCGGAAGTACGTATAACGTCACAGAACAAACAAGTAGTAAGCTTTTCAGTAGCAGTAAACGACAGCTACAAA
>Ga0100391_1004655_pt1 | contig 13096 bp, 8 predicted proteins | sample CryGeymeta201515_FD_81541 | JGI IMG/M metagenome (GOLD analysis project Ga0100391, IMG submission 81541) | Groundwater microbial communities from Crystal Geyser aquifers in Utah, USA - Crystal Geyser metaG 2015-15 | ecosystem: Environmental > Aquatic > Deep subsurface > Groundwater | place: USA...
AAAAAAGAATATGTTTTTTAAGTATGGTTGGGTTTTTTTGTTTTTTAAAAAAACAAACATACTTTTTTTTTTTTTTTTTTTGCGAGATTGTCTGTTGCATTCTTTTTTGCAAACAGCTGTAGTAGCGGCACAATGCGCAGGAGGAGGATAGGGAACGCAGCTTTCTCCTTTTCTAGACGATAGAGCTTAATTTTGTGGTTCCACCCTTGATAATTCCATTTACTGGCTACTAGTAGACTAGTATTCATATCTAAATGCGAAAATTTAATGGATTATCGATTCAGGAGCAATCCCGAAAGAGAATAGGCAGGTGCTTTCGTTACACAAGTAGTCCTACTTCATTTGGTTGGCCGTCTTGAAATTTTACGGTGCAAGCCATTGGTGTTGCTGTCCCCATCTACCGCTTTTTTGCCACCGAAAGTTTCATTGAAGCTAGTCTCGTTTGTGTACAGTGTACAGTTAAAAGACTCTCTAGTAGCTAAAAAAACCTAGTGGGAACGGCATCGATGAAAGTCAATGCCTCCGCATCCAGTAGCAATGAGGATAAAGAGGAGCACGCAGATTGCAACACCACCAACAACGTATCCTCGCATCTGTCGCCACTTCATTGTGCGTCGCAAACTACGACTGGACGCCTCAAAGCGAAAGGCTTGTTGATTCAAACGGTCCGTACGCTCCACCAACAGTTCCAAACGTTCTCCCCGTTCCAAGACGCGCTCAATATTCTGGACCATAACTCCCTTGACATCGTCAATTTGACTCTTCACGGCTCCAAGATTGTCGATTGACTTATCGGCTTCGTCCGAATTAAAGTAGTCCATGCGTTCGGCGATAATTTTCGAGAATTCTTCGTTGTAGGCAAAGGCAATGGCTTGCTGTGGTTCTTCCCGTCCGTACTTGGCGGTGAATCGATCCTTCATGTCCGTCAAGAAAGCAAAGGGAATGCGATGTTTGTTAAGTTCATCGCTCATGCAAAGGAAACAAATTCCATTCTCGACAATGTAATGAAAGAGGTACTGATCGTAAACGTAAGTTTGTTTGCCATCTTCTTGGGGAATTTTAGAAAGCAAAACTCGAGTGACAGTTGGAAAGTTTCCCGTGGCTGAAAAAAGAAAACCGATAAGGGGAAGGAACGGGTGAGATTTTATGCGATTGAATACAGTAGGTGAGTTGAATAAAAGCACGCCAAAGACGCCAGTGGAGCAAAGGAACTGCAGCTGGGAAGCACTGCCAAAAGACCCTTCTGTTCGCTGGAGCAACCAATTTATTACACTCCGAATTCTGATATTAAATTAACAACCATAGAGTCATCATGTCCACAGTATCCTTCCGGTCTTACTGATGACTTCCTATCAGGAGCATCCCGTAGGCTCTCCTTTACGAAAGTAAAAAAAAATGACTCGAACGCTTTCTGCAGTCACAACTCACAACAGATTGATTATTTCTTGATGAAAGAGTGACATCGCCGTTACAGTTTTTTCCCCCCTTTTGAATAACTTACCTGTAGCAATTGCGTGTTCGGCTAGAACCGTCTTTTCGCGTGATATAAGAGCGTATACGATAGGCATCTTTGTCTCGCAAATGTGTGTGTGTATGAGTTTGTGTATTAAGAAAGTTAACTTTTACTCAAATACTACAAGTAGAGTTGTGTTGATGTTGAATGTGGTCGTGTATGTGTGCAGAATTCCATATCACTTGCAAATATTGCCCGTTGCCAAAACACAGCGAAAGTCGCTGAGAAAACGGAGGCGGACAGAGTCGAAGCCCCTTCCCTCGTCTTGTTGCAAACGGGATTCAAAAGTATATAATATAAGATGCACATTTGTCCAATGCTGTGGTTTCGAAAGATATTAGTACCTGGTACGTGACTCATCCCAACAGAACTAATAGCTTTTATGACTACGTAGTACTCTACTACTACTAGTAGCTACTGTACCAGGTACTACTCTACTACTACTAATGGAGTACTACTAGTACTACTACTGTATCCTCCTCTACTACTGCTCCTACTAGTAGCTACGCACGACGTGGTACTGTAGTACTGTAATAGGCTACCTAGAGAGCCTAGTACTTCCGTGGTGATGATGACGTTCGGATTCAACCTGTTGTTGTTCTCGTTGCTTGATGCTTGATTGGTGAAGCGAAGCATCAAGAATTTGACACTAAAGCTTCTATTTCGAGTACTGTTGGGATCAGAGTTTAATCGGAAAAGAACATTGAAAAAGGAAGCCAACGAGCCGAACAAACTCTGTCAAAAAAGATACGCTCTCAACCTGGCTACTAGCTAGGTCTAGTAGACTAGTAGTATCACGCAAAAAAGGCACTCATAAAAAAGATCTTCCAATCTTGTTGTATCCGTAAAACTAAACATTTCACAAACAACATAATATATAATCATGCTTCTTTCTCCCCTCGCAACCGCCTACCAGCCAGCAGCTTGCTATGCTTCTCCTACTGGAGTCGTCTTTAATGATGGCGTTCCCTCTTCCATGTTGAGCGACCATGACATTGTTTATGGATATTCAGGTGAGGCATTAGATGAGAACTTCCCGCCCACCGCTCAAGATGCGGCAGAGCTGGAAGCCGTCGAATTCTTTGTTGACATCATGGCTACACTAGACATGCTGGAAGACATGGAAGAGAAGGCGCGTTCCAGCTTTTGTCACATCAAAAAGCGCTGGGAGGCAAGGCGCGAGGATGGATTGGTCAGCAAACCACGTCCCGCAAAACACAGTGTACAGCCTGTAGATCATACTAGCAGTAGTAGTCATCATGCTGTTGGAAAATCACTAATGACGACCGATGTTGTTCCCTTTGATCAATCTAATCGTGTCTTGGCAGTTGCTCTGCTACACAGTCGAACTCGTGCGCGTGAAGATTTTCGTCGTGCAAACAACAGTAACAACAAGGGCAATGCCAAGTTGAACCACGGTCTTCGTAAGCCACTTCAGCAGCCTCGCAAACAGAACTAAGGTGTGTGGATGATCTAACAACAATGACATAAGTGAGACTTTACTGCAAAGGGTCTGTTGTAAAGCATTCTCAGCATGTCCAATAGCACGAAATGTACATGGACACTCCATAAATATCCCGAAGAAACCCCAGAAACATGCATTAGTAAGTACGAACATCAAGACCCCTTCACAAACAAACAAGAAACATAGAAAAAAAACAAAAAGCTATTGAGAAGAACGCTTCCATACTGCCATTTAAAATTGGAAGCAGCTACAAAGAAGAAACTTCTCAACTTGGTCTGGTGGGAAACAAAAAAGAACTCGAAAGTAGGAACTGGCCTCTCTGTGAAAACAGTTTCACTATTATAAAAACCCGTCCCGTCCGTCCTTCTGCAAAAAGTTGGGATAGATCATAAAAAATTCACTACATGTAAACGCATCACTATAGTCAGCTTTTCAATACGCTACGATTGCAGAAAACTTTTAGGTCTTGTTATCCAATTCAATCATTAGTGGTAACGCAGGCAGTAGGCCTGACAATAGGTTTAGCGCGTGAGACTATGCTCATAATGGACGTGCCGAAAGAGCCTTACCCTGTCTCTTTTTGACTAGCTCATCCGTCTACCAACACGTCTCTATCGTCTGCTCCTTGGACCGACCCAGGAAGTTATTCCTTCGGAAACACACTGCGATTGAGCCCTATGGCCCTGCCAATTTCCACTTCCACGTACTTGTCTTTTCATCTTCCATTTTATTATGAATTGTCTCCTGCAGAGCCATTGTCACACTAGTAGCGATAGGATTGGATGAAGAAGGCTACTAATACTCTCTTCTGTCGAGTACCCTGTACGAGTAGTCGATAACAGTACGAGGAGGTACTACTACTAGTAGCCGCGGTACGTATTACTACTACTAGTACCAGTAGTACCAGTAGGGTCTACTACTCCTAGTCTAGTACCGTAGTAGTCTACATACCCTGGTGGTGGTTAGAAAGAACAGTGGAGCGGCTGTCCTGCCGGCGATCGTGCCATAGATTCCCACCTGGTTCACCTTTTGCAGTTACCAGGGCTGTAATCATCAAGTTCCACGCGTCGCGCATAGCGCGCTTCGCTATCTTCCCCAAAAATTCACGATCTTTCTCATTCCCAACAAACTAATTTTCTTACTCATAGTACATCTCATTATTTTTACCCGTTTACAACCTGTTTTTATAAACCTTTTTTACTGAGACCATGTTGCGATCTGCACTTCAAAAATCTGGGGCCTTTGCCTCCAAGTCCTTGACCAACCAACGATCACTTGGTGCCGTCCGTGGAATGGCCAAGGAAATAAAATTCGGCGTCGAAGGACGACTTGCCATGTTGGAGGGTGTGAACATTCTCGCTGACGCTGTCCAGGTAAGACTAAAAAATCTTGTGCTGTGAAATTCCAAATTCCTTTTTATTTACTGTGAAAGTTCAATTATCGGTCAAACCCGAAAAGGAATTTTAGATCCTTTCACTAGTGAGAATCATTTTGCTTCCGCAAAGATAATTGTTGCATGTTTGGACTTTTGAACAACTGGTTGACTTTGACTGACCATGATGTATTCAATACATCATGGCATCAACAACCAGATAGAACTGCCTTTGTTATGGCACACGAAAGGCAGGCGTATCTATCGAAATTTATCCGAGGAATGCTTTGAACAATTTTAATTATCTGTAAAATGTAAAATCATTTATTGCGCACATTTTTTCTCAGTAATATTTGTTTTTTTCCATTTTTTATTTCAGGTCACCCTTGGACCTAAAGGTCGCAATGCTATCATTCAACAGTCATATGGTCCCCCAAAAATTACAAAGGATGGTGTGACTGTAGCAAAATCCATCGATTTCGAAGACCCCTTTCAAGATATGGGAGCCCAACTGATCAAGGGAGTTGCCTCCAAGACCAACGATATTGCTGGAGACGGAACTACTACTGCCACTGTCCTTGCTCGCGCCATCTATTCGGAAGGATGCAAAGCGGTTGCTGCTGGACTAAATCCACAAGACCTTCGCCGTGGTATTCAGCTTGCTGTGAACTCTGTTGTTGAGACTCTCAATGAAATTAGCCGACCCATTACTTCCAAAGAAGAAATTACGCAGGTTGGTACAATTTCGGCTAACTCGGATAAGGAGATTGGAGAACTTTTGTCGGAAGCCATGGAACGTGTTGGAAAGGAAGGCGTTATCACTGTCCAGGAAGGAAAAACTTTGGAAAATATTCTTGAGGTTGTCGAGGGTATGAAATTCGACCGGGGATACATTAGTCCCTACTTTATTACCGACGCCAAGACACAGGTGTGCGAACTTGAAAATCCGTACATCCTACTCGTTGAGAAAAAAGTGAGCAATCTGGCTCAGTTGGTTCCTATTTTGGAAGGTATCGTAAAGAACCAAGGCTCTCTTCTCATCATTGCCGAGGATGTTGAAAGCGAGGCATTAGCTACCTTGGTGGTGAATAAGCTCCGTGCTGGAATCAAAGTTTGCGCTGTCAAGGCTCCTGGTTTCGGAGACAACCGCAAAGCAACAATGCAAGATATTGCCGTGCTTACGGGAGGAACTGTCATTTCCTCTGAAATGGGCATGAAATTGGAAGAGACCACACCTCAACATCTCGGCAGTGCCAAAAAGGTCACCATTACCAAAAACGATACTGTTATCTTGGACGGTGGCGGCGAAAAATCTGCCCTCGAGGAAAGATGCGAACTTATCAAAGAATCCATTTCAACAACAAAATCGGAATACGAATCAGAAAAGCTTCAAGAACGCCTTGCTAAATTATCAGGAGGTGTCGCTGTTATCCAAGTCGGAGGAGCCTCCGAGGTTGAGGTCTCGGAAAAGAAAGACCGCGTTGTTGATGCGTTGAACGCTACTCGGGCGGCTGTTGAGGAAGGAATTGTTCCTGGTGGAGGAAAGGCCCTTTTGTACTGCTCCACCAAGCTGGGTGCCGTAGCAGATAACGAGGCCATCAACATGGACCAACGGATTGGAGTGGAAATCGTACAGCGTGCTCTCAAAGCTCCTTTGTCTACCATCGTTGCGAATGCTGGCGGGGAAGGCGCAGTTGTCTGTGGCGAACTCACGAAGCCTGATGTTCCCATCGAACGAGGATACGATGCACAACTCGGTGAATACTGTGACATGTTTGAGAGGGGAATCATCGACCCTGCCAAGGTTACCAAAATTGGACTTGTCGACGCAGCCTCCGTTTCTGGACTCCTCACTACTTCTGAATCCATGATTGTTGAAAAGCGCTCTGAAGGTGGAGGAGGAGGAGGCATGCCAGGCGGCATGGGTGGCATGGGCGGCATGGGTGGTATGGGCGGCATGATGTAAACCCTTAAAGAACGAGGTGTTAGTAGAACTCGTAGACTTGATTCAATCCACCTTCCTTTTGGGGTGTGTGGAATAATTCAGAAGAACAAAATATCTTAGTGAATAGGATTATGAAGCAAGTATTGTATTCACTGCTTCCCCAAAACATTTAAATCTTCCTCCAAACATTTTAATGCAACAATATTTCGAGTCTTGTTTTAGGTGTATATGTTTACAGTTACAACGTGCTTTTAGTTACAAGGAAGTCACTCCCGCTTTTCTGCCAAAAAATCAAAATTCACGCAGCGACACTTACTCCTCACTATCGTTATCGTCTTCCGAGTCGCTGCAGCTGTCATAGTGAGCGCTCTTGCGCTTCTCCCCCATACCCTCCATTGCACCATTTGCCGAATCATAATCTTCTTCGTGGTGCCCGTTTCTCATAAATTTGACTGCAGCTGTGAAGTCTTCCACTGACACAGGTCGCAGGGTTTGAAATCCCGTTAACAGAGTGTCGCGCGCCTGCTGATACGGATCAACGTACTTGCCTGCTTCTTGCGAGAAATCTCCGCTTATCTGTTCCAAACGTCGAGCCCGTCGCTTAAGCAAGGCTGCTGCCCGGATGCATTCTCGAACAGGAGTCATGGTTGATTCCCGCGTCAAGCTCTCCAGATCAGAGCCAGAATAACCGTCAAGAGCTTGTGCGATAGTCTTGACATCTTTTTTGGTCAAGGAATGCGGAATGCCCTGAAGCAATCGCTTCAAAATACGACACCGATCATTTGCATCGGGAAGTCCGACATGGATTTTGATTCCAAAGCGTCGAAGTAATGCAGGATCACAGTCGCTCTGGCGATTCGTTGCCGCAACTACAATGATTCGATGAGGCGTCTGCGGATGCTCACATTCTGTAGCGTCATCTTCTTGTGGTGCAGCAGACTTGTATTCCGCAACTTCTCCCTCTTCTATTTCATCTATCTTAGTATTATGGTAGCTTCCGCCGTCTGGCTGGGAAATACGGGTCAATTGGATGAGCAACTCCGCCAAGACTCGTCGAGAACACGTATCTCCGCCACCGTCACTGCTTCCCTGTTCCCCTCCCGACCCCGTGCCGCCTTGTCCTCGTGATCGTCCGAGTGCATCGATCTCATCAAAAAAAATGACGGCACACTTGCTTTCCATTCGTTGTGCTTGGTCGTAGGCTGTATGGAAAAGTTCACGAATGGCACTCTCGCTTTCTCCCACAAACTTGCTCAAAATATCACTGGGTCCCACTGCCAGAAAGGCCGCCTCGGCTTCTCCCGCAATGGCACGCGCCAATTTAGTTTTGCCCACGCCCGGTGGACCTTCCAAAAGAATCGAAGCCGGAATGGAACGAATGCCCGTCAACACAGATTGTGCAATCTCGGGCGGTAAGGCAAGAGGCAACAAGACTTCTTCGATTCGAAGTTTGACGGCTCCATGTCCAACAATGTCGCTAAAGCGAGGCAAAGTGGGATCGGAATTTTCAAACTTCACAGTAGTGTCATGGTTGTAATACGTGTTGACGCTACCCTCTTGATTTTCGTCCTCTGACAATGGATTGGCGTCGCCTTGGCTGTGTTTTGTTTGGTCGACGTTATCATCATCATTGTTGTTGTTGTTGTTGTTGGACTGGTGGTGTTGGTGGTGGAGGTGCTGACGACGACGATTATGCGATTCGACGTCGTCGGCAAGCGAACAAACTTCACTGCTCTGATTCATTGAATGCTCATCGCTTCCTTCGTCGCTGCTTCCGTCCAGAATTTCAATGACATTGTTGCCGTTGTTGTCGTCCTCAATTATGATTTCACCGCCGTAATGCTGATGGTGGTTCTGTTTCTGATTCTGTTCTTGTTGTTGGAATTCGGGCAGGGACAGTTCAAGCTGCTTTTGTCGTATGGCGTTTTCACATTCGGGTGATCCCACGCGATAGTGTTTGAATTTCGGTGGTGGCATGATGATCGAGTGGTTCGTTGGAGAACGCTTCATTGTTTGCTCTGGTGTTGGCGGCAAATCAGAACGTAAAATCGAAAAAGAATTGTGGAAATGGACGCGGAAGAAATCCAGGTAAAATAAAACGATGGGAAATTTCGACGATCAGTTGATTGTATGTTGTTGCTTTGATGGGATAGCTTTGTTGATGGTAAAGGTTCGAAAGCGGTGACTTGGTTCTTGCGTAGTTATGTTGTAGCTTCTGAAAAAGCTTTGTTTTGTTGTTCATCGCATGACTTTTTTTTGAAACCAAAACATTACGACGCACATGTACGCCGCCCTGTAAACATCGCAACTTGATTTTCTTTAGCAACAAAACAACAAAAATAATTACCATACTAGTAACATCATTATCTCCCACATCTCTCTCTGGTAAATCATCAACCATTATTTGACATTTCCCCAGAATGTCTGTAGTAAGCCTCGCCATTGTTGACCGAGATGATAGACCGATCTACTGCTCAGAATTTCCCACAAAGTACCACTGGAAGCAAGAGAGTTTGGCGTCCGAAGAGGAGCTTTTTGGATTGAATCTTTCTTCCTCAAATGACGGCGACGACATTTTAGAATGCTCTCTAAAACAGCAATTCATCCTACAAACAGGATTGGATCGATTCGTTCATTTAGCAGGTCCACCACCGGGATATCACTGGCGAGATGCCGGTGCCACGGGCACGGATGCGTGTTTCGTTGGACTGCTGTGTCCAGTAGAAGATTTCCGAGTCTACGGATATGTTTTGACGACCAAAGTCAAGATCATAATGGTGGTTGAAGATGACGAGCTGGCATTACTGAATGATCAAATGTCCGTGGATGATCGCATCAAGACTCTCATGGTATGTATTATCATAGTACTAGTAATGAAAAGAATGGTGGTTCAACGATTTTGTAAGAAAATGATTATGTTTTCCTCACAAAAACCTCCGAAATTTATCACCAACTCTACCCAGGTAAAGATCCATTCGTACTACGTAGAGGAAAAGCTCAACCCATTTGCCAAGCTCGAAGGGCCAATTGAATCCGAAACCTTTCGCAGCAAAGTGGGAGAGGAGGTAGAAGCATTCAATCGAGCCTTGTCATAATGAAACAAAAACTAACTGAACAAAACATACTCGAATAATTAGTAGAGTACGGTATTCACGAAACAAAAATGAATGACAGTATAATCTAGTTACATACTCGATCGTTACTCAAATGTGGCAGCCTGTTCACTTTCAGCGTCTACTTCTTCCTGATCTTCTTCCTCGACAACTTCTTCAGCGCTTGCAACAATCTCATCAGGATCCTTGCCAAAATTGCTCAAGGCTTCCTTTACCTTGGTTTGAATGTTCAGTGCAAATTTTTCGTCCGACTTCATGAGCTCTACAACATTGAGACGTCCCTGGGCAATATTATCACCATTGTACGAGTACCAACTACCCTTGCGATCGACCACACCCAATTCTTCGGCGGCGTCGAGTGTGCAACCAATGCTATCAATGCCTGTGCCAAAGAGAATGTCCAACATGACAGCCTTAAAAGGGGCGCTGACCTTGTTCTTGACCACACGGACCTTGACACGGATACCGGTATTTTCGGGAAGAATCTCCTTCCGGCGAATGTCCAATCGTACGCTCGCATAAAATTTGAGAGCGTTTCCTCCCGATGTGACTTCAGGTGAACCGTAGATGACACCAACCTACATTAGAAGTATGGTCAAAGATTCACAGTGAGGCTAATTCTGCATTCATGATATTTCCGAAGGATCCAAGAATGAATAAACGGCACGAACAGAAAAAGGCAATTCTCGTACCTTGGATCTCAGTTGGTTCAAAAAGATGACGGTACACTGAGATACTGACAAGGACCCCGTGATCTTTCTCATTGCTTTTGACATTAAACGTGCCTGCAAACCAATCTGACTGTCCGACATGTCACCTTCCAACTCCGCTCGGGGAACTAGAGCTGCTACGGAGTCCACCACAATGACATCGACAGCGGAACTCCGCACGAGCTTATCGACAACATCCAAGGCCATCTCGCCACTGTCTGGTTGGCAAATGTAGAGTTCATCTACGTTCACTCCCAACCCTGCCGCATAGGATGGGTCCAACGCATGTTCAGCATCTACGAAAGCAGCTGTTCCTCCATTCTTCTGCGACTCGGCAATAGCGTGCAGCGCCAAGGTGGTTTTACCGCTCGATTCTGGTCCGTAAATCTCAACGACGCGACCTCGGGGATATCCCCCGCCCAAGGCTGCATCCAACGTCAGAGCCCCCGTGCTGACAGAATCTACGATCATATTGTCGGCTTCTCCTAGCTTTACGATAGATCCTCGTCCGTAGCTCTTCTCGATTTGGGTCATGACGCCATCCAAGGCTGCTCGTTTGGCGGCCGCTTCGGTCTTGCTGCTTTCTTCGCTGTCATTCTTGTTGGCCTTGGCAGCTAACAATCCAGTATACGAGACAGAGCATGCGGATGAGATAGCTGGTGGTGTGAAGGCTGCAGTTGGTGATACCAATAGAAATTGGACAATTATTAAGGAAAGTCTCATTATTTTGAGTGGAAAGAGGTGCAGTGAGTGTTTGGTGTTGATGCGTTGATGCTGATGGAATGCCACGGAATGCTGAGGCGATACGTTTCAATTTTCAATCTATCGCGTGCTCTGATATCTTTGCTGATATTAAAGCAGCTACTAAATGACACTTAATCAGGCTCTAGTAAACTGTTAGTACACTTGTTTGATAACAGATAACAGATACCTTTGGCAAAGAAGTTGCGGAGCAGTATTTGAACATCAATTGTAGGGTCGTGCAGAGCGGGACTTCAACTCGGCTCCATTTTGGCAGGAATCCAAAAGAAACTCTATCCACCCGGACTCTAAAGTAATCTCCTGAAGCAACCCATTTTCATGCCGAGTTCTGACAGTAGTAAGCATACAAATGTTCATTCGAAAAGCTACGATCCTACTAGCACCGCAGCAAAGAGCTGAAAGAAATCGACGGTACATACTAGAGAATACAGACTGTAACGAGGATGCTTCACCAGAGCCGGTTCCAGAGGACGCAGAAGCACCCAGCACTACTAGGTAGTAGAAGACACTAACACTCGATGCAGGAGAGCTGGAGGCGGCACAAATACACCTTCATCATCGAATCTCGAGCCTGTGATACCCTCATCGACATCCCCTAGTCCTTTTCCTGGGACCATGTCATCCCATGCTGTCGCCTTGTTATGTTCGGATCTAACGTTGGACCTCCAAAAGTCATTGTAAAGATTTCCAAAGACAAATGCATCCTGCTGTCGGTGTACGCCCAGCTTATCACTCCGAACGACAGGTCCAATTTTAAATACAATCTTGCTATTATGTTCTAGCACGTCATCGGTAGTCTCAAACTTGGTGAGTCCTGCCATTTGAGTGCAAAAGTCGTATGCATCTTGGGATGAACCAAAGTACAAGAGCCTTGCCAACTCTTGCACGTGTACTTTCTCGCCTTTCATGTATATCGTGTTGTACTGGTCCAGTGCTTGAAAGCGCAATTCATCAATAACCGGAGCCATGCAACATCGAAAGAGTACGGCTAATTCTGTGGAACGCCTACCTGTCTTGGTGACAACATCGAGTTCTGCCAATTGTCGTAGAATGGACTGTGGTCGACCCATGAGACTTAGATGCACCAAGTGCAAAGCCCATTGAAACTTGGGAAAGTGAATCAAATGCTGTCGTTGTATAGGTACGTTTCGTCGATAGTAATCCAAAATGAACGAGAAAGATTCGTTGCTGTTCATCTTGCTGTTATAATATTGCGACAGCTGGTGGAGGGCCATGAAGCACAAAATGTTGTCATCTCGTTCTTGATTTTGTGTTGAATGGTTCGAGCTGGTTTCTTCCCAATAATTGGTCAAGGCTGCCGACAAGGCCTGTTGTCCAAATTTTGATTCGTACGTGGCGCTGCTTCCCAGAAGATACAAAATAAGTATGTGACACTTGACAATTCGATATTGGATGGCCGCCGAGGGTTGTTGAGAGACGATCATATCAACTTGTATGGCTCGAATACGATCTTCGACAAAGCCAACCGTTCCCGTCAATGATTGCTTGGGAAATGCATTATTCTTGTTATTGTTGTTGTTGTCGTCATTGGTAGAAGGTTTCTGTTGGTACGCCAGGATATATTCGAGCTGATCCAAACAGCAATGAAGTTGCTTTATGGATCGAGAAGGTTCTCTCGCTTTGGATCCAGCAGCCGAACGTCGGTATTTGGTCATGGCGTAATGTCGATCTACAAGTCGGCGACTTTGTTTTCCACCACGAGGCAGGCTCGTGGGAAGAGCACCATCCATAGTATCCTTGTTGGACGAACCAGAAGGTGATGGCCATTGGCATTCGAACAGACTAATTTCTCCCGAGGTCTGACGCTCGTGACACTCGGCCTCGGTACACATAAAGTACTCTGCCGGCCTTGCGGGAGGAGGTAGAGGTGTGAAGGTGCTGACGGGAGATAACGGAGCCATGGTGGAGAGACAGATTAAGATGATGTACCTGGTAGTAGAGTAAAAATACAGTACTCGTATTTACATGATTTTCAGGGGTACTACTTAGTAGAGGAACGTCAGAGCCAGCCGAAGGGAACGTGAGACAAGGAGACCCGAATCCGACGTCACCGGAATGACCCGAAATGCCCAATCCCGTCTCCCACTCAGAAACAGGAACACATCGGGAGAAATCGGATACGACTATTCCCACTTCGGGGAAGAAGATCCACACGCCAGGCTGCCGAAGCCAAGGCCTGACTCGTAGCCCAGCGT
>Ga0100391_1004657_pt1 | contig 13093 bp, 9 predicted proteins | sample CryGeymeta201515_FD_81541 | JGI IMG/M metagenome (GOLD analysis project Ga0100391, IMG submission 81541) | Groundwater microbial communities from Crystal Geyser aquifers in Utah, USA - Crystal Geyser metaG 2015-15 | ecosystem: Environmental > Aquatic > Deep subsurface > Groundwater | place: USA...
CCCCATATTTAGTGTTAAGCTGCGCCCCGCAGTCAGGTTCAAACGTGGCTGTTTGAACGACCATTTTTTCATCTGGCGCAGGCCAGGCACCCACATCAAGAGAGAGAAAAACGATGCAGACTATTGCGACGACGCCCGCAGCAACTTTCATTCACCCGACTGCCAATCCGGCAACCAGCGTGCCTACTGCCCCCACCCATACGCTGGCCCAATACCAGATCATTCGTCGCAATGGGGCGGTGGTGCCGTTCGAGCCAAACAAAATCGCCGTGGCCATGATGAAGGCGTTCTTGGCTGTGCACGGCACGCAGGGCGCCGCATCAGCCAGCGTGCGTGAGACCGTTGAAGACCTGACCCAAGGCGTGATTCGTGCCCTGATGCGCTCGCGTCCGTCGGGTGGCACCTTCCATATTGAAGACGTGCAAGACCAGGTCGAACTGGGTTTGATGCGCGCAGGCCACCACGAAATTGCGCGGGCCTACGTGTTGTACCGGGAAAAGCGGGCACAGGAGCGTGCGCAGAAAACTGTTACTCCAGCTGCACCAGCGCCAGCCCTGCACGCCATCGACAACGGTCAACGGGTTGTGCTGGACATGACTCGATTGGGCAACATCATTGATGCCGCGTGCGCTGGACTGGGCACCGACGTCAAGCCTGAACCGATCGTTGCCGAGACGCTGCGCAACCTGTATGACGGCGTGCCGATGGAAGAGGTTTACAAGGCGTGCGTGCTGGCGGCACGCACCCTGATCGAAAAAGACCCCGACTACACCTTCGCGACCGCACGTCTGCTGTTTCACACCATCGCCAAGGAAGTGCTCGGCCAAGATGTGACGCAGGCTGACATGGCCGAAGCTTACGTCGAATATTTTCCACAAGCCATCGCTCGCGGCGTGGAAGGCGAATTGCTTGACAGCCGATTGTTGCAGTACGACTTGCAGCGACTGGCGCTGGCGCTCAGGGCCGACCGCGACCTGCAGTTTGATTATTTGGGCTTGCAGACACTGTACGACCGCTATTTCCTGCACATCAACAAAGCACGCATCGAACTGCCCCAGATATTTTTCATGCGGGTGGCCATGGGTCTGGCGCTGGGCGAGATCGACCGCGAAGCGCGTGCCATCGAGTTCTATGAAGTACTGTCAAGCTTTGACTTCATGTCTTCCACTCCCACCCTGTTCAATAGCGGCACGCTGCGCTCACAACTCTCAAGTTGCTACCTGACCACCGTTCCCGACGATCTGGATGGCATCTACGAGTCGATCAAGGAGAACGCATTGCTGTCCAAGTTTGCCGGCGGCTTGGGCAACGACTGGTCGCAGGTGCGGGCGTTGGGGTCACACATCAAAGGAACCAATGGCGAATCCCAGGGCGTGGTGCCATTCCTGAAAGTGGTCAACGACACCGCGGTGGCAGTCAACCAGGCCGGCAAGCGCAAGGGCGCTGTCTGCACCTATCTGGAGACATGGCACCTGGACATTGAAGAGTTTCTGGAACTGCGCAAGAACACCGGCGACGACCGCCGCCGCACACACGACATGAACACGGCCAACTGGATTCCGGACTTGTTCATGCGCCGCGTCATGGAAAAGGGCCAGTGGACATTGTTTTCACCCAACAACGTGCCCGATCTGCACGACAAATTTGGCGCAGCCTTTGAGCAAGCCTACCTGGCCTACGAAGAAAAAGCTGCCCGCGGTGAAATCAAGCCATTCAAGACAATCCAGGCGACCGATCTCTGGCGCAAGATGCTGACCATGTTGTTCGAGACCGGGCACCCCTGGATCACGTTCAAGGACGCCTGTAACCTGCGCTCACCACAGCAACATGTCGGCGTCGTGCATTCGAGCAACCTGTGCACCGAAATCACCCTCAACACCAGCAAGACCGAAACTGCAGTATGCAATCTGGGCTCAATCAATCTGCGACAACACCTCAAAGACGGTCGCATCGACCACGTCAAGCTGCAAAAGACCATCACCACGGCAATGCGCATGCTAGACAACGTGATCGACATCAACTACTACGCAGTCAAAAAAGCGCGCGATTCCAATATGCGCCACCGCCCGGTGGGCTTGGGGTTGATGGCGTTCCAGGACAGTTTGTACGAACTGCGCATACCCTACGCCAGCGTCGAAGCAGTAGCTTTTGCTGACGAGTCGATGGAGGCCATCTGCTACTACGCGTATTGGGCGTCCAGCGAACTCGCACGTGAACGCGGCACCTACTCTAGCTACCGGGGTTCGTTATGGCATCAAGGCATCCTGCCGCTCGATACGCTGGACATTCTGGCAACGCAACGTGGCGGCTATGTAGAGGTCGATCGCTCGGCCAAGCTGGACTGGGACACGCTAAGGCAAAAAATTGCCAAGGACGGCATGCGCAACTCCAACTGTGTGGCGATCGCGCCGACCGCCACTATTTCCAACATCATTGGTGTGGATGCCTCGATCGAACCATGCTTTGGCAACCTGTCGGTCAAGTCCAATCTGTCGGGCGAATTCACCATCATCAACAGCTACCTGGTGCGCGACTTGAAGCGCCTGGGCCTGTGGGACGATGTGATGGTAATGGACCTCAAACATTTCGATGGTTCGCTGCAGCCGATTGACCGTGTGCCGGATGAAGTGAAGTCACTTTATGCGACCGCTTTTGAGGTGGAAACCCGTTGGCTGGTAGAGGCCGCCGCGCGGCGCCAGAAGTGGATTGACCAGGCGCAGTCACTCAATATTTACATCGCCGGCGCCTCGGGCAAGAAGCTCGACGACACCTACAAACTGGCCTGGCTGCGCGGCCTCAAAACCACTTACTACCTGCGCACGCAGTCGGCCACCCAAGCAGAGAAATCAACCGTCAAGGCGGGGCGTTTGAATGCAGTTTCATCAGGTGGCGAAGCAGCGGGTTCATCGGCCATGACCACGCTGGACGCAGCCGCTGCAGCGGCACGCGCACAACTCGCCAGCGCGCCAGCGACCGACGTTAAATTCTGCGGTGTCGATGACCCGACATGTGAGTCATGTCAGTGACCTCACCATGCGTTGTGAATGCGGTGCTCATGCGCAACAGTGCGCGGAGCATCTGCGTTTGCCTGCATAAAAACGCTTCCATTTTTTTACACGCCATCACATAATTAACCCATCGGAAAATACCATGTTGTCTTGGGACGAAGAAATTAAACCCGCTGCCAGTCCGCTTCCTTCATTTAGCTTGCCAGAAACTCAACTGGCCGAGCGCAGCACCCACCGCTTTGAACACCTCAACGCCATCGCGCACGACCCGCTGGCACCCGCCATTTTGACAACGCAAACCAGGCCAACGCCGACGCCATCACGACGCGTCAACGCAGCAGACAAACGCATCATCAATGGCAAGACCGACGTCAATCAGTTGGTGCCTTTCAAGTACAAATGGGCTTGGGAAAAATACCTCTCGAGTTGTGCCAACCACTGGATGCCGCAAGAGGTGAACATGACGCGCGACATCGCGCTCTGGAAAAATCCCAACGGGCTGACTGAAGACGAACGTCGCATCGTCAAACGCAACCTTGGTTTTTTTGTCACCGCCGATTCGCTGGCCGCCAACAACATTGTGCTGGGCACCTACCGTCACATCACAGCGCCCGAATGCCGCCAGTTTTTATTGCGCCAGGCTTTTGAAGAAGCCATCCACACGCACGCTTACCAGTACATCGTTGAGTCGCTCGGCTTGGACGAGGGTGAGATTTTCAGCGCTTACCATGAAGTGCAATCGATTCGTGACAAGGACGAGTTCCTGTTGCCTTTTATCGAGGCCATCATGGACCCCACGTTCCAGACCGGAACGCCCGCCGCGGACCAGACGCTGCTGAAATCGCTGATCGTCTTTGCCTGCCTGATGGAAGGCCTCTTCTTCTACGTCGGCTTTACCCAGATTCTGGCGCTGGGTCGGCAAAACAAGATGACCGGTGCGGCCGAACAGTACCAGTACATCCTGCGCGACGAATCGATGCACTGCAACTTTGGCATCGATCTGATCAACCAGCTCAAACTGGAAAACCCGTTGCTATGGACAACCGAATTCAGGGCCGAGATCAAAACCCTGTTTGAAACAGCGGTCGAACTTGAGTACCGCTACGCCGAAGACACCATGCCACGCGGCGTACTGGGCATGAATGCCTCCATGTTCAAGGGCTACCTGCGTTACATTGCCAATCGGCGTGCCACCCAGATTGGTCTTGACGCCTTGTTCCCCAACGAAGAAAACCCGTTCCCCTGGATGAGCGAAATGATCGACCTCAAAAAGGAACGCAACTTCTTTGAAACCCGTGTCATTGAATACCAGTCCGGCGGTGCGCTGTCCTGGGAATAAGCCTGCATGACACCCCCTCGCTCTATTTCACTGGTGCCGCTGCAATCGCAGCGTCTTGCGCTTGTGTTCCCCCGTTCATGTTGCTGGGCATTTCCCAACACCATGAATCGCTTGCCGCATACTGATATGCAGCAAGTGCTCTTTGCACCTTGATCAAGGAGAATATTGATGGCAACTGCAAAAAAACCAGCCGCTAAAAAAGCGGCCCCTGCGAAGAAAGTGGCTCCAGCTAAAAAGGCTGCACCCGCGAAGAAAGTGGCTCCTGCCAAGAAAGCGGCTCCTGCTAAAAAAGCAGCTCCCGCAAAGAAAGCGGCTCCTGCCAAGAAGGCTCCTGCTAAAAAAGCAGCTCCCGCAAAGAAAGCGGCTCCTGCCAAGAAATCTGCACCAGCCAAAAAGGCTCCACCCAAAAAGGCTCCAGCCAAGAAAGCGGCTCCTGCCAAGAAGGCTCCAGCTAAAAAAGTTGCACCAACCAAGAAGGCTCCGGCTAAGAAAGCGGCTCCTGCTAAAAAGGCTGCCCCAGCCAAAAAGGCTGCTCCAGCCAAGAAAGCTGCACCGAAAAAAAAGGCTGCTAAGACACTGGCGCCCAAGCCTGCTCCAGCCGCACAAACAAAGCTCAATCCGCAGGCGGCTTGGCCTTTTCCTACGGGCGCAAAGCCCTGAGCATTGTCGTTCTGCGATCAACGTCAAAGCCTGCTGCCACATGCAGCGGGCTTTTTTTATTGTTTCAACCTAGATTGCTCGGTTGGACGTGCCCGAGTGGGCTGCTGGCTGCGCGGCTGGGTAGGCGTGACGACGCAGCGGGCTACTACCGCTACTGCCCGCAAGAAGGAGCAACGACCCCAGGCGCGTTGCCTGTGGCTCTATCGGGTGCATAGCGGTGTCACCCAAAAGATGAGCTGAGCTGAAGCTGAAAAGATCAATGTTCATGGGGGCTTAGTAGAGAGACCAAGCGGTCAAACGAGGAATCTAGGCTCAAGGATAAAAGGCGAGTAGCCGGTAACCGACGACACGCTGGGCGACAGCCTCGTCTGCCAGGCCCAACGATATGTCGACCTGCCACACCGAGGCTGGTCGCAGGAGATCCACGCTGTGATCCAACTCCCGCGCTGCCAACACACGCCGCATAACCACTCGCTCTTGCAGGTCTGTGAGCGTCAACTCGATGCTGGGTACCGCCAAGGGTACATCGGCTGAATTTTTCAACATAAAACTCAAGCGATAACGGGCGGAATCGATCTTGTTGAAAGAGGCGGCGTCAATCGACACAGATTCGATGCGTTGCAGCGGCTCCAGCCCGCAACCCAATAGCCCACAAAATGACTGCAACGCAGGCGTCCACTGGGGATGCGATGCAGACAACAACTGGCGCTCACGATAGACCCATTGCGCTGCCAAACCGAGCAGCAGCAACAGCACCAACACCGACAACACAGCCCGCACCCAAGGACGACGCCAAAAGAGCGCGCGCCTGGCGTGGCGCATGAACGATGGTTCCTCAACCCCAGGTGCTGCTTCAGTTGCAATGGAATCGGCTTGTGTCAACGCGCTGGGCCACACTTCTGACGGAGGCATCTCTGGTGCGGCAGCGTGCTGATCAGCGTCCTGGCCAGCCTGGCCACCGCCCTCCTGCACCTCGGAAGACAACGCAAGCTCTTCAGACACTTCGAGCGCGCCAACAGCCTCCATTTGACCCACTTCAACCACTCCGACATCTTCTTGAAAATCATCTTCGAAAGGCACTTCTTGCGGAGGCTGCTCGTCAAAGTCAGACTGGCCGCGCCCGTCCGAAGGCAACGGCAACGCGTCCAGACCCGAAGGCTGTACTTCATACGCCTGGTCTGGAATGCGGTCTTCTGCTGGTGGCTTGGGCTGGATGTGCACCAGGTGCTGGGTCGCATCAAAAATATCGCCGCACTGACCACATTTCACCCACCCCTGCGAGATCCGTAACTGATCCGGCACCACCTTGTAGATGGTGGTGCAAGCAGGGCAGCGTGTCAGGAGGCTCATACGCAATCCAGTTTCACGCTGCCAGGCCAATCAGGCACGCTGTGCCGTCATCAAGATCCAGCCATCCTCACTGTCGTCCACAACCAAGTCACAGTGGGGCGCGTAGGCTGTCTTGAGTTCATCCACCTGGCGCTCCAGAATACCAGCCAACACCAGATGGCCGCCGGCAGCGACACGAGACCACAGCAGTGGCGCCAACACCTTGAGAGGTGTTGCCAAAATATTGGCCAAGACCGTTTGGTAGGTCCCCGAAACCTTGTCGGGCAAACCAGTGCGCAGTTCAACATGGTTTGCCTGCGCGTTGCGTACCGTGGCTTCCACAGCAGCATTGTCAATGTCCACCGCGTCCAGATCGGTCGCTCCAAATTTGGCTGCACCAATGGCCAGGATGCCCGAACCACAGCCGTAGTCCAGCACACGGGTCAGCGCAACGTCGCCAGCGTGGTGCGCGATCCAGCGCAAGCACATGCGCGTGGTGGGGTGGGTGCCGGTGCCAAAGGCCAGGCCCGGGTCAAGGCGGATGGCCACTCGCGCCTGCGCAGGCGGCTCGTGCCAGGTTGGAACAATCCAGAAATCGGCGGTTATTTCCACCGGCACGAACTGCGACTGCGTCAGTCGCACCCAGTCCTGCTCTGGCACCGCATCGATACCCAGCACCTCGCAACCCGTGAAAAACGTCTGCGCCTGCAGCAATGCCTGTGCCTCTTGTGCCTTGTCCCGGCTATCAAACAGGGCCAGCACGCGCGAGCGCTGCCAACCCTCCTTGGGTGGCGGCATGCCAGGTTCGCCAAACAGTGCCTGTTCGGCATCGGTCTGGGCATCGGCGTCTTCAACGCTGACGCTCAGTGCATCCAGCGCGTCCAGCGCATCGCTGACCGGCTCGACCTGGCGCTCAGGGCACATCAATCGGAGTTCAAACATGATGCAGCAGCCGTCAGCGGGCGTGGTCAGCCAGCCAACCTTCCAGATAGTGGATATTGGTGCCGCCTTCCATGAACTTGGCGTCCACCATCAGTTCACGGTGTAACGGCACATTGGTGTTGATGCCCTCGATTACCGTCTCACCCAGCGCCGTGCGCATACGCGCCAGCGCCTGTTCACGGGTATCACCGTGGACAATGATCTTGCCGATCATGGAATCGTAGTTGGGCGGCACAAAATAATTGGTATAGATGTGCGAGTCCACCCGCACCCCAGGCCCGCCTGGCGGATGCCACATCGTGATGCGTCCTGGCGACGGAATGCACTTGTACGCGTCTTCGGCGTTGAGCCGGCACTCAATGGCATGGCCTCGAATCTGGATCTGGCGCTGGGTAAAAGGCAGCTTTTCCCCAGCTGCCACCATGATCTGCGTTTTAACGATGTCAATGCCGGTAGTGAACTCGGTAACCGGGTGCTCCACCTGGACGCGGGTGTTCATCTCGATGAAATAGAACTCGCCATCCTCGTACAAGAACTCAAAGGTACCTGCGCCCCGGTAGCCAATGCGTTTGCATGCAGCCACACAGCGGTCACCAATGCGGTCGATCAGCTTGCGGGGGATACCGGGCGCTGGTGCTTCCTCGATGACCTTTTGGTGGCGTCGCTGCATTGAACAGTCGCGCTCACCCAGGTAGACCGCATTCTTGTACTTGTCGGCCAGAATCTGGATTTCAATGTGACGCGGGTTCTGGAGAAACTTCTCCATGTAGACAGCCGGATTGTTGAACGCTGCACCGGCCTCGTTTTTGGTCATTGCCACCGCGTTGACCAGCGCCGCCTCGGTATGCACCACGCGCATGCCACGACCGCCGCCGCCACCGGCGGCCTTGATGATCACCGGGTAACCCACCGACTTGGCAATACGCCGGATCTGCACGGGGTCGTCAGGTAACTCACCCTCTGAGCCCGGAACGCAGGGTACACCGGCCTTGATCATCGCCTGCTTGGCCGACACCTTGTCGCCCATGATGCGGATCGATTCGGGCGTCGGTCCAATAAACTGAAAACCGCTGCGCTCGACGCGCTCGGCGAAGTCGGCGTTTTCGCTTAAAAAACCGTAGCCCGGGTGGATCGCCTCGGCGTCGGTGACCTCGGCGGCCGAAATGATCGCCGGCATGTTGAGATAGCTCAAACCAGAAGCTGCCGGGCCGATGCAGACAGCTTCCTCAGCCAGCTTGACATACTTGGCGTCGCGGTCGGCCTCCGAGTAAACCATCACCGCCTTGACGCCGAGTTCGCGACAGGCGCGCTGGATACGTAAAGCAATTTCGCCCCGATTGGCGACCAGAATCTTTTTAAACATGGTGCGCGCCAGCCATCAATCGATGATGAACAGGGGTTGGCCGTATTCGACCGCTTGACCGTTTTCGGCCAATATCTTACGCACCGTACCGGTTTTATCCGCCTCGATCTCGTTGAGGATCTTCATCGCCTCAATGATGCAAAGGGTCTGGCCGTCCTTGACGGCATCGCCCACCTCAACAAACGACTTCGCGCCGGGTGAAGCCGCCCGGTAGAACGTGCCCACCATCGGCGACTTGGTGATGTGGCCCGTGTCAGCGACCGGCTCCGCAACGGCCGCCGACTCGGCAGCCGTTGTGGTTGCCGTCGGCGCAACGGCAATGGCGGGCGCTACCGATGGGGCAGCAGCATAGACGTACTGAGGTGCTGCACCGCCACCCTTGACAATCCGAACCTTACCCTCAGCCTCGGTAATCTCAAGTTCGGACACATTCGACTCCGAGACCAGATCAATCAGGGTTTTCAACTTTCTTAAATCCATTTCAATGTTCTCCAACGTGTAGCCAATAACAATGGCAAATTCGGTGAATTTTCTTCAACTTTGCTTAAATCTTTAAAATTTTTGCTTAACTGCCGTTAGTTTACTACGTAAAGCAAAGTAACCATCAAACGGGAAGACGCTTGAAACCCGCCACGTCATGCGCCGAAAGTCGGCCCAGCTTGCGGTAAATCACATGGCCAGCCGCATCAAACACCACAGAGAAAGGCAAGCCCCCGTTGAGATTACCCAGGGAGCGACTCAACTCAACACCCGGAAAACCCGCCAACGCAACAGGAAAAGCCAGCGGCGCTTGCCGCAGGAAACGCTGCACTGGCCCTGCCTGATCCACTGCCAAACCGAGTACTTGCCAGCTTTTGTCCACATTTTCTTTGAAAAAAGCATCCAATAACGGCAACTCTTCAATACACGGCGGGCACCATGTCGCCCAAAAGTTCAACACCAAGGGTCGCCCACGAAACAGCGCTGTCGCCATGGGGCTGCCGTCCACCCGGGCAAAACTCTGCCCCCAAAAAGCCGCTTCAGCCGCAGAAAGTACCTCTGCCTGCCGCCCTGAGCGGCGCAATGCCAGCGCGACACCTCCCGCGGCGGCGATCGCCCCCACCGCAGCGGCCATCCAGCCCCGTCGTGACAAAGCGCTCATCAGACATCCTCCAGTAGCAATTGGCGCAGCGCCTGCGCGTCACCCCTGGGCTTGCGACCCTTGCTGTCGGGTTGCAGCGCGCCACGCACATCGTCATGGTCATAAATCATCAAATGCACCCCCACATCCTCATTCAAACCTGGACAAAATGCATGCAGACTCAGGGTGTCCACCGACTGTCCATGACGGCCCGTCACACTGCTTGCAACATAATTCACATTGTTATCAATCAACGCAATCTCGGCTGATTTGCAGTCATCACAAAACAACTGCAAGTAAATATCAGATAAACGCGTAGCCGTACCATGCCAGACGGCACCCCCAAGGTGTGGCCGAAATTGCGCCAGTCGTTGCATCCACACCAGCGCCAACGCGCGCAGCGCCCGCAGTTGTGAAGGCTGCGTGTCAGCACAAAACAGCGCGATGTAGTCTCTGACCGCGTCGTCCACAGTTGCGTTATCTGGCAATGCCTGACGCGTGGGTAGGCCTAATGCCTTCACCGCCCGCCGCTTGGCCGGGCCATATTCCAACCCCTCTTCCACCACCCAACGTGCGGCCTGCGCTGCAATTTCTGCTTTCAAGTCCGTCATAGGTCGGGCATTGTGCCTTGGTTTGCCGTTGCCGCCTGGGGTCGGGTCATCAGCCACCTGACGCACAGGCCCGCCTTCTAGAATCGCCGCATGCATATTCACATTCTTGGTATTTGCGGCACTTTCATGGGCGGTCTGGCCGCACTGGCGCGCGAGGCCGGCCACAAGGTCACCGGCTGCGACGCCGGCGTCTATCCGCCCATGAGCGACCAGCTGCGCGCGCTGGGCATTGACCTGATTGAAGGATTTGGCGCAGACCAATTGGCACTGCAGCCCGATCTGTACGTGGTGGGCAACGTGGTCAGCCGCGCGCACCTGGCCGACGGCTCGGCCAAATTCCCATTGATGGAAGCTGTCTTGGACGCTGGCCTGCCCTACACCAGTGGGCCGCAATGGCTGGCCGAGCATATCCTGCAAGGCCGCCACGTGGTGGCCATCGCGGGCACGCACGGCAAAACCACCACCACCGCCATGACCAGCTGGATTCTGGAGCAAGCCGGGCTGCGCCCAGGCTTTCTGATCGGCGGCGTGCCCCTGAACTTCGGCGTTTCCGCCCGCCTGGGGCAAGGCAAGGCCTTTGTGATTGAGGCTGATGAATACGACACTGCGTTTTTTGACAAACGCAGCAAGTTTGTCCATTACCACCCGCGCACAGCCGTTCTGAACAACCTGGAGTTCGATCACGCCGACATCTTTGACGATCTGGCCGCCATCGAGCGCCAATTCCACCATTTGGTGCGTACCGTGCCTGGCACCGGCCCACACGGCAGCGGCCGTATCATCATCAACGGCCTGGAAGAAAGTCTGGCACGCGTATTGCATGCAGGCTGCTGGAGCGAAATGCGCAGCTTTGGCTCAGCGGTGAGCGACTTCAACGCCAATGGCCCAGCGCATGACTTTGATGTGCTGCACCGGGGTCAGCGCGCAGGCCATGTGCGCTGGAGCTTGACCGGCGTGCACAACCAGCTCAATGCGCTGGCCGCCATCGCCGCAGCGGAGCACCTGGGTGTCAACCCGGCAGGTGCAGCCACCGCGCTGGGCAGCTTTGAGAACGTCAAACGCCGCATGGAGACGCGCGGCACGGTGGGCGGCATCACCGTGTACGACGACTTTGCCCACCACCCCACCGCCATTCGCACCACGCTCGACGGTCTGCGTAGCACGCTACCCCGAGGTGCGCGCATTCTGGCGGTGTTTGAGCCACGCTCCAACACCATGAAGCTGGGCACCATGAAGGCACTGCTGCCCTGGAGTCTGGAGAGCGCCGATCTGTCTTTTTGCCACAGCGCCGGACTCGGCTGGGACGCGTCTGAAGCGCTGGCACCGATGGGTCAAACAGCGCAGGTGTTCGACCAGCTCGACGTACTGGTCAACGCGGTCGCTGCCGCGTCGCAGGCGGGCGACCACATCGTGTGCATGAGCAATGGCGGCTTTGGTGGCGTGCACACCAAACTACTGCAGGAACTACAAAATAAATAGCTACTTGCGCATGGTGCATAAGGGCTGGAGGCCAGAAAATCTTATAACTTTGCAACAGGCACCAGCCTCAAAAAACGCCGCCTGAGACAAACTCAGGCGGCCAGCGCTTCAAGCCCGCTTGGCCCGGCGCGCCAGCACTGCCTTGGACAGTACGTCCAGACAAGACAACGAATCGTCCCAACCCAGACAGGCATCGGTGATGCTCTTGCCGTACTCCAGCTTGTCGGTCTTATCCTTGCCAGGAGTGAACTTCTGCGCGCCCGCGTTGAGGTGGCTTTCCACCATCACGCCGAAGACCTGGCGCGAGCCACTGCTGATTTGCCGTGCAATGTCACGCGCCACCTCAAGCTGCTTCTCATGCTGCTTGCTGCTGTTGGCGTGACTGCAATCGACCATCAGGGACGCAGGCAACTTTGACTTTTCCAGTTCGGCGCACGCAGCAGCCACGCTGGCCGCATCGTAATTGGGCGCTTTGCCACCACGCAAGATCACATGGCAATCCTTGTTGCCCTTGGTGTGCACAATCGCCACCCGGCCGCTTTTGTGCACCGACAAAAAATGGTGGCCACCGGCGGCAGCGTGAATGGCATCGGTTGCAATTTTGATATTGCCATCGGTACCGTTTTTGAAGCCAATCGGCGCCGACAGGCCAGAAGCCAACTCGCGGTGCACCTGGCTCTCGGTGGTGCGCGCGCCAATCGCACCCCAGCTGATCAAATCGCCCAGGTATTGGGGCGAAATCACATCCAGAAACTCGCTGCCGGCGGGCAGGCCCAGGCGGTTGATCTCAATGAGCAACTGGCGGGCGATGCGCAAGCCCTCGTCAATGCAAAAGGTCTCGTCCAGGTAGGGGTCGTTGATCAACCCTTTCCAGCCCACGGTGGTGCGAGGTTTTTCAAAGTACACGCGCATCACGATCTCCAGCGTGTCAGCGTATTCCTGCCGTTGCGCTTTGAGACGGCGGGCGTATTCAATGGCCGCCGCCGGGTCGTGGATCGAGCACGGGCCAATGATGACCAGCAAGCGGTCGTCCTTGCCGGACATGATGTCATGGATGGCACCACGGGTGCGACTGATCATCTTTTCAACGGGCGTGCCATGGATGGGAAAGAAGCGAATCAAATGTTCGGGAGGGGGAAGCACGGTGATGTCCTTGATGCGTTCGTTATCGGTCTGACCGGTGCGGTCAGAAGCATTGGCGTTCACAGCGCTGTTCCAGGCAGCTTGGTCAGATGAGGCAAC
>Ga0100391_1004665_pt1 | contig 13072 bp, 9 predicted proteins | sample CryGeymeta201515_FD_81541 | JGI IMG/M metagenome (GOLD analysis project Ga0100391, IMG submission 81541) | Groundwater microbial communities from Crystal Geyser aquifers in Utah, USA - Crystal Geyser metaG 2015-15 | ecosystem: Environmental > Aquatic > Deep subsurface > Groundwater | place: USA...
CCTCCACCACCACCACCACCACCACCACCACCACCACCACCACTGATCGTAGCTTCGAGGGCGGATCCAGGGAGGCCAATGTCAGTACTCGTTGACTTTGAAGTGCCCTTACCACCGCCCTTGCCCTTCAGATGGCGACGTTGGCTATTCTTGTTAGAGTTGCGAAGACTATCGGCTTCTTCGTTTTCGGAGGATTGGCCGAGACGTCCGAGACGTCGCATCTGCTTAATACCAACCGCAGGCTTGGGATTGGAACTGAACAACAAAAGTCCGAAAACGGTGAGAAGGGAGAAAGAACGAGGATTTATCATCATTGTTGGCGTATTGTCGTAGGAGAAACGGAACTTGTTCGGGCAATCAAAATAAAAAAATATATTCAGGAGGGATTTTTTATGTTCAGGAGATATCGTTTGGCAGAATCGACAACCCGAAAAACATGCATCCATCCATCAATCGTGCAGCAACATGCTTCCCTGCAATCAATTCGTACGAAAGAACTACTCTAGAGAGATCATGGATAATTTTCTGTATCCTCAAGCAAGAAAGGTAGCTTGATGTCATCTATTTTGGACTCGTACAAACGGAGCATCACCGAGAAACCCGGAAGCTGCTGCTGAGCACGTGGAAAAACGTAATTTATTTATATTCTTGCTTCCGCCACCTGCAATAATTCCCGAGTTTTTTACTACAGTACTCGAGTATTATTAACTCCTACTACTAGTAGTAGCTAGAGTACTTGACGAATACGAAAACTTCATTGATCGCGTCAATCAGATTTCCACGAGTTTGATAGGGACAATGTTAGACAATTTTATGTGAGCTGGAAACGTCCCCTTCTCCGGGTGTTCTAGTCTACTAGCTAGTAGTAGTAGGTACTACTAGTAGAGCTAGCAAGAGTAGCTACTCGAGTAATGGTAGTCTACTAGTAGTAGTAGTCTCTGTCTGCCCTCTCTTGCTTGTAGTACTACCTGAGGTACTGTAGTACAGTAGTTAATCATACTAATCATAGCTACTCGAGTACTACTCTAGCTAGGCAGTAGTAACGATTAGTAGAAATAGCCAGTGCTGCAAGTCCTCTGAACGTGCCACTGCAAGAGTTTTTTATGGAGCACACATACATAATGATACAATTCTTGCTTCAGTGGCTAAACTCTTCCTTTGGCGCTTGTTTAGTAGTTCTGGCTAGTTACAGTAGGTTACTAGTAGATATCAGATATTACTCGAGCATTGAAAATCCTGTCTAGTAGCCAGAGCAGGCGGCCATTCCTGCTTTGAAACCTCTTCAGATGAGGCAAAGTTAGTGCATGCCCTTTTTCCTACTACTTTAGGTAGACTTCCTTCTACCAGTTCTTGCTACCAGTACACCGCAGTCTGAAATTCCAGAAAGACAGGGATCCCCATTTCTTGTCACTCCCTTCGTGATTGCTCACGAGAAGAACAATCGCTGGTGGACGTTCCAATGAGCAAAAGACTATTTGAGGCTGTTAGTCAGTGAACAAAGATAATACAAGTAGTGATCTAAATAGTGGTGACGACAGCACATAAAAAGTCACGGGTGTGGTATATAACAAGATGCTTTTTATTAGACTGTATGCGCCAGTGTAACTTATCCGAAGTAAGTCGTAGGACGAACTGTGGAAAAAGTCTTGCTCGACAATGCCTTTTGAGATCGCTTTCCTGAAGTGACTCGGTGGGTGAGAGGGAACTTGACTTTGGCCTGGGCGTATTGCATACCATTGCTACGCTTCAAATCAGCCGCCTTGACGATTCCGGTACGAATAATTTGGATCGAACGAGGACGGGCTCGGTGTCGACCGGCCATCTCATCGTACAACTGACTGACAGCTCCAGTCAATGTAACGTCACGGAACTCGCGGTACATATTGTGGGTTCCCGAGTTACTGTTATAACGCAGCCAGATTCCGTAGTTCTTGACGATTCGGCTGTTCTTTTCCACAATCTCAACGCAGTCCAAAATTTCACCTGTCGTCTTCTTCATCTTACGAAACTGATGCATGTAATACCAGAACTTAGACTTGGCAATCACAGGGTTGGGGGCAAAGATGATCATACGGTAGGCCTCTGGGTTGGGGTGATCATCGGTGGCAGCCTTTCGGCCAACCACCTGGAATTGTTTCATGATTCCGGCGACAGTCATCTTGCTATCCTTGCTTACTCTAGAAACTACCTTTGAATTGAACTGGTTGATAAACTGCTTGTTGGGTAGCAGCAAAGTCTAGATTAGTACTCGGGCCTTGTCGAGAGCAAGGGTGCAGAGCTTGTTGATGAGCAGGCTTTGAATGGGGGCGGCTCAGATTTCAAGTAAACAGGTAACCCACCGTCTCGTCTGGTCGTCTGTCCAAAGTATTAAGGTTAGTTGTTTGGCGGGAGAAGCGTGCGCGCGCGCCCCGCCAAAGGCCTGACAGCAAAAAACAGAAGTCTGAAAACAACTGGCAATACATGTAGCAACACAATACACTGTAGTAAAAACTGCTCGAAACTTTCCACAGCTTTTCATAAAAAATATATTTTTGTCAACCTGTATTCGTTTAAATCAATTGCCTATTAACTATGTCCGATAACGATAACGATAACGATAACGATAACGAGGCCGGTGAAGAAACCAAACCCAATGAGGGCGCCGAACCCATTACTATCCGTGTCCGTGATCAGGTAAGTGAAAATGAGGTCGGAAGCGAGAGATCTTTCGAGAAGGCAAATGCCAATCGTGTCATTTTGCTTGATTGTGTGTCTCCGTCCCTTTTTGCTTGACGTTCTGCTCATTCTCCTCCCATTTTCTCAAAACAATTACCTTCACTCTTTCTGTTATGTAGACCGGCGAAGAAACCTTTTTCAAAATTAAAAAGTCGACAAAGATGCAAAAGGTGTTTGATACCTATGCGTCACGAAAAGGAGTTCAGGCATCGTCGTTGCGATTTTTGTTGGATGGGGAACGTATTGAACCCACGCAAACACCGAAAATGTTGGAATTGGACGATCAGGATCAAATCGATTGCATGCTGGAGCAGACGGGAGGTTGGTAAACTCGTGTTGATGGATCGTTTTTGGCGGAATTTCGATTATTAGTTGTCTCTCTCTGTGTCCTTGAGAAAAAAAAAAGGCGAGGAGGAATTTAGGCATTTGGATTTGGAGTTGCTATAGTGATTGGATTGGACCTTGTATGTGTTACAATTAGAGAAGGGTGTGCGTTTTCTCATGGCAAGGAGAATTGCAGGCGGTTTGATTGGACAGAAAGACGTATCTGTTCGAAGAAGAAAAGTAATCAGTTTCACGCAACATGGTTGATACAATGAACGGGGTTCATTTATTAGGATTTAAGATAGTGCAAGAAGTGTTGTATGGCAGTTTTATTTTAACGAGCAAGAAACATTAGATCTTTTTTCTTGTACAAGAAATTTTCTTTTGGATTGTAGGCGTATTTTCACAGCACTTGGAAAGGGATTCCGCTTCTGGTCGCCTGCCTACACCATATACGGTGCCGTTGCAGCTACACATTTTCTACAGACACATTTTCAGAAGATTGAAAGGAGAATATCAAAATCTTGAGTTGGAAATATTATTTGTTCATGGCCATATCTTATTGTTTGCACAAAGTGTCCTCGATTCATGTTCTCTACGTTTCTCTATCTCGCTTTTTAGTAGCTTTCCTCGTCTCGCTGAATTTATGTCCCAACAGCATTGACAGGACAGGCCGTGGGGAGCCTTAGGGGAATGTTCCTAGACTTCGAAACAATCAATTGACCATGACCCCCTCTTTTTCCTTTCTCCAAGCAAAACTGGCTGCACCTTGTCACCGTCATCATCGCGCTGTCTCATCACAATCAACTCGTCAAGTTTCATCATCTCAATTCCTATTGGACGCTCGAATTCTTCGACAGAACGACAAGTACAAATTGGTAACCACAATGGAAATAATTCCGCTTGTCAATGTTCCCACAATCATTTCGTGTTTCAATTCGGGATTGTTGCGATCCCATCGTGCCAAATCATTACGAATTTGTCCTTCTTTATCTAATTTTGCGGCAACACGATCGAGAGAATGAAATCGATTCATGAACCTTAAAAAAAATGGAATGAATGAATGAATGAATGAATCGTTATTTGTGTTTTGTGTGTATTGGGGGGAAAAAAAAGGAAGAGAAGACGAAAAGGTTTCAAATTTAGTTTGGTATGTTGAGAGCGTGATAGCACAGCATAGCACTTAAGAACCTCATTCTAACGACCAATAAAGAAATCAAGTTACAACAGCAACAGCAAACCACAAACGCCCCATACATTCGGAAAGGACGTACCAATTGTGTGCGCTTCGTTCGTCCCTTTCTCTGGGAGGAGGGACGAGAACTTCAACGGCAATCTCAATAATTTTGTTCACGACATCCGAAGGTTTGATCTGTCATGGTGGAAAAATGAATAAAAATAATAATAAACAACCACATGAAACAAAAGCAAAAACCAAAATGGATGAGATTGTCGTTTTTTTTCCTCGAGTAATATGAGTCATGAGGTGTTTGTTTGTTTGTTTGTTTGTTCGTATTTGCCAAAGTAATTTTAATTTTTTCAATTCTGTTCGTCACAACATCATCTTCATCTCCAACCAGAAATCATTCACACCTTACCGCATACTTGGACCACCAGAAAGCGATTTGACCAACTAGAAATGTGTCCATGGTGAAGGAATTGGCCTAAAATAAATGGTATGTTTACTTTTTGTTGAGTTCGTTGATCTGTTGTGATTTTTTATCGATTTTAATTATTTAACTCTCTATTGATTTTTTCTTGAATGATATGTGGGCGGTACGAAGACTACTACTCTCGCTCTAGTAGTAGACTACTACGTGGACTACTACGGTACTCCGAGTAATACTCCTCCTTCCTAGTGCTACCAGTAGTGCAATACAGTAATTATTTTGCATTCTGATGATCATGTATGCGTCTGATATGTGCATCCAAGATCTTGAATATTCTACGATTATTTGGTTTTAATTATTACTAGACTAATGTACTACTAGCTAGTAGCAGGTAGACTATACTACTGGTAGCAGGTAGACTATTAGTACTGTAGTGGTAGCAGCAACCAAACAGCAGTACAGTACTAAGGAATTATAAATAAATACAGTAAGTACTGTAGTACGTAGTCATTAAAAAACGAGTATTAATTTCCGTGCACAGCAGCAACGCAGCAAAACATACATTTTCTTGAACCTTGCTATAAGTAATATTCATCGAGGTATTCAACTCCCCATTTAAAAATCTCACATCGCAATGCCGGTCTCCATCGAGCAATCCTTTAGTGACGGAATATACGATTGCATTCAGACTGTTCCTCAACATCATCGGCAACAACAGCAACAGCAACAGCAACAGCAACAGCAACAGCAACAGCAACAGCAACAGCAACAGCAACGGCAAAATTATTATAATGGCGGTCCTAAAGCAAGAGAAGCTGCAACAACAACAACAAATAATAATAACAACCCCATAACACCAGTACCAGTACCAGTATCTTCATCGTCATCGTTTTCGTCTTCGTCTACCATGCAACGATTTGAAATTGAACAACTACAACAACACGAAGGCTCATCCCGTTCTTCCACATTGCATCATGTACCACAACAGCGACAGATCTATTCTCAGACAACAACAACAAAAGATGACGGTGATAGTAGACGACAGTATCGTCAAGAGCATCTGGATAGACCCAGCAATGAGAATTTATTAGGAACTGCCTTTGTTACCTTTATGGGATTTGCCATGATACAGACCGTGGTGGCATATTTTGCCAAATCGGAAGCCATGTTGGGAGATTCGGCTGCCATGGTTGTCGATGCTATGACGTACTTGTTCAATTGGTGTGCCGAACGTAAAAAGGCACAATTGATTGTGAATGACGATGATGATGACGATGATGATGGTGACAATTACGAAGACTTTGTGGACAGAATAGGAGGAGAGAAAAGGATTAGCAACAACGACAACGATGGTGATAACGATGACAAGGAACGACGGCAACGTATTGTGGCACGAACCAAACGAAAAAAGGTCTTGCAATTGGAACTGACACCACCCTTGATTAGCGTATCTACATTGATTGTGGTCACCATTGTGGTATTGCGACAATCGATACGAGTTCTGGTTTTGGATGCCCATCGTAGCATTTCCAAGCAGGGCAATCCTAACATTCGCATTATGATGTACTTTTCCATTGCCAATTTGGCTTTGGATTTGATCAATGTTGCCAATTTTGCCAAGGCCAAACACTTGTTTGGGTATGAAACCAATAACCATTTACACGACCAGGGACATGCGGCCCTGGCGTCTGTGTCGGACGACGATGATAACGATGACACCAACAACCACGATAACAAAAACGACACTCATGACAAAGGAGAAGGACAATTCCAACAACGTCCGTTACCCAGATTAAAAATTAAACATAACAATTCTGTAAGGGCAAAAGAGGAATATAATGATGATGACGACGACGATGAAGGGGATCAAGATAGCGAAGCAAATTTGAACATGTGCTCTGCGTATACGGTAAGTTGGTGGTGCTGTTGTTTGTGAGTACAGTAAATACATTGTACTTGCCATCGTTCTTGCTTTCTTGACCTTTGGATTTCTCATATTATTTCATCACACCTGATGTTGCTTTGCTATTGTACAAAACAGCACGTCTTTGCGGATACGTTACGAAGTATTGCTGTGTTGGTCGCAGCGTGTTTATCTGTGCTGGTGACTGAAATCACACCGGAAGAAGCGGACGCTTCTGCTGCCGTCGTTGTTTCTGCTTTGATTATTCTCAGTTTGATACCACTTTTCAATGGTTTGGGAAAAACATTTCAAGAACTTCGTATGATTCGAGCAGAAGAGAAATCTGACGACATTCAGTTTTCGACATCCATCACCATGCACGTGCCGCAGTAACCAAAGAACAGCTAAAACATAGCAGTGCTAAAACACGACATGGGTTTAGAACACGACAAAATGCAGGAGAAGAACGGAGACAAGCTAGAACGTTACGAATACACGGGCAACGACAGATCCTAGCCAAAAAAAGTAGAATGAGATCTATCAATAGCCGCAGCAACACCGTGCAGGCGTCTCTTTTCACTACAAACTATTCTTGGAAAGTACGAACTAAGTATCAATGTTTTTCGCACGCGACTGAGCGGTCGGAAGTGTTTCATCATGGGTTATTACTGTGTTGATGACAAAACAAGACGTCATGATGTGTTCATTCGGAAAACGTTGGCCTCCCTGGGCTGGCGTTAGCTCCAGGAACGACTGAACATTTAAAAAAGCCGGAGGAAATAATATCTCCGATATTGACAAACCCTAACTTCGGAAATCCTGATTTCCAAGAAAAAAATGTTGTCAAAAATGAGCCAGCTTTTTTTGCCTCCCAGCTTGAGAGTTTGTGCCAGTATTTGTACTGCGAGATGTGGCGGATGAGTGACATGTGACAGCAGTCACGGCGAGAATGAACACTTCCAAGTCGATGGTTGTGTCCTGAATGATTTCGTACATTCTGCTGTAATGATAGGTTCGTACTGATACTTCTTCCTTTGAACTCGAATAGGTTGTATTCCTTTTTAAATTATGTAATAGAGTGCCAGGTACTCCGGAGTACTGTAGTTATTCGTCTACAAGTAGTCAAAACAAAATTCTCCAAGATTTTGACCAGCAGACAAAATTTGACCAAAGTAAAACGTCGAATTCGCGACCAGTCACGCTCGCGAGTGAAATCTTCTTCCGCATGAGTCATGTGTTACATGATACCCGCATCATTAAAACCACTTCAAATCTTGTCACAATGAGCTTCTTTCGTCATGAAGGCTGAGAAGGCAGCGCAGACGATTAGATCACCAAATTTTTCTATTTTCTGAATACAGGTGTACTGTATTTACAATTCTTTTGCTAAACGACCACAAAGTACTCAGGCAAGCTATCTATTTTTCAAATAATGAATTCAGCAATGTCCAGTCGCCAGATCAACAATTGGTTCTACCGTCTGGTTGGAGCTCGAGGTGCAATCTCACTGCCTAATCCTGTGCGAGACGATTCCCTGCCAGAACAAGTAGGTGGCCCCCGACACCTGATGCAAAATCCAACCCTGCAGCAAGAATACCCCAAAGCAAATTTTGGTACTATCTTTCATGGCATACCTGCCGCCCAAGAAATTGCGAAGCATCGTGTTGTATTCATGGGTGAAATACATTCTCGACCGGCCATTGTTTCCTTTCAGCGACAGATACAAGATGCCATGGCCAGAGTCCACCCAAAAGATACAGTAGCAACTTCAATAGCAACAGCGTCGTCCCCAGGTACCCTGCACGTGGTCTTTGAGCATTTTTCCTTTGATATGCAGGATCTCTTGGATGACTACCAGGAGGGCAAGATCACGTTCGATACACTTGTAAAAAAATACAATCAAAATGGTAGCGAAGGGCACGATTTGGGACCTTACCGAGAACTTTTGGAAGACGCTATCGAAATCAACAAATGTAGCAACGGCAACGAGAGTGACAGCAATAGCGACAGCAATATCTATCGGAAGGTGAAACTCCATGCTGGATTTCTCCCCAGAAAATATGCCCGCATGTTGATGAAGGAAGGGGAAGAAGCCGTGTTTGAAAATGCTGCTGATTGGCTTCCACCTTATAGAAGCGACCTATTGGATGGAACAGATTATCATTACAACATTTTCGAGAGTCTCTTGACGGGACGATTGATAGGAGATTGGTCCTCGACCCCAGATGAAGGGTTTCGAAGAATCTTTCAAGCCCAAATATTGAAAGATGTTGCAATGGCACACAAAATAAGCACTCTTTTGGATGCAAGTGTCCGTGGACATGATGACAAACTTTTGATTGTGTTAGGCAATGGTCACTGTCTTGGGTATGCAGGCGTACCTGAACGTGTGTTGGAACAATACCCAGATCTTGCCTCGGACACTTGTGTTCTGGTCAGCCATTACAGTAGTTCGGACATTCCAAACTGCACCGGTATAAGTGCGGATGCTTCTCTTTCCTTGGAACACAACCTCCTTCATGAATTGAAGAACACCAATTCCGATCTTGCCGACTATGTCTACATCTATCGAGAGCATCCAGAGCCAGCGCCGTCCAAAGCAGAAGAAAAGCTTTCCATTCAACAACATTCTTCCTCACCTAGAGCCGTCAAGCAAGAAACCCAAGAAGCGTATGACCGAGTTGGCGAATCTGCTCATATTCAGGGAAATGCTGCCAAAGCCAAAGCTATCATGTCCGCCATGAAGTACACGAGTGAACAAATCGCAACAGCTGGAAAGGACATTCACAATTTTCAGGGCGTCGGAAACCCCCATATTCATGCAAACATTCAACCAGGTGACGTCGTTTTGGATGTAGGCTCTGGATTGGGCATTGACTCGTTTATTGCCTATGAGGCTGCCACCCGGTCAATAAAAGATCATTCAAGTCAGGGATTTGTTTTGGGCATTGATATTAGTGGCAAAGAAGTCAAGCACGCCCAAGTTTGTGCGCAAGAGCGACAGCTCTCCAATATTCGATTCGCACAGGCAGATATGGAACGAATTCCCTTGCCAGACAATTCAGTAGATGTTGTCATCTCTAATGGAGCGTTTTGTTTAGCTCCTGACAAGGAGAAGGCATTTGCAGAGATCTATCGGGTTTTGAAGCCCGGAGGTCGCATCTCAATTTGTACGACGACGACACAGGATGCAAGCAAACTGGAAGATGGTGTATCCTGGCCCGTTTGTATGAAAATGTTCTATCCAAAAAATGACCTCGTTCCTCTGTGCGAAAAGCTTGGGTACACAAATGTCTTTGTGGATGATAGCGACAGCTCCATGTCGATGGAACTTCCTATAGAAGTATTGGAGGGTGACAGCAGGAATGTCAATGATCCCCAACGCAACAAAGTCCACGTGGGAAGCACCGAGTTCAGTCATTTGGAAGAATATGATATGGATGCCCTCTGCGCCCGTGTTTGTGTGGTTGCGAGGAAACCTTTGGATGCCAAAAAAGAAAGCGTTTTTGAAAGTTTGTGATCAAAATAGATTTCAGATTCACTTCCTAAATAGCTAGTCTAATACTCATCTACTCCTACTCGCAGGTGCCTAAGCAGCGCTTTACTCGGAGTAACAATCGCTGTAAGCTGCACGAGTCCACTAGGGTCTAGTCTACTACTAGAGTAGCTAGCTACGAGTAGCTACTACTCTACTAGCTAGCTACTCTAGCTAGTAGGGTAGTAGTGCAGTTCTGATCCAGCCGAAGGCAACGTGAGACAAGGAGACCCGAACCGGGCGTCACTGCAATGACCCGAAATGTCCCATCCCGTCTCACACTCAGAAACAGGAACACATTGGGAGAAATTGGATACAGTGATGCCCACTTTGGGGAAGAAGATCCACGCGCCAGGCTGCCGAAGCCATGGCCTGACTCGTAGCCCAGCACCGAATCCCTACCAACCAAGGAAGGATCTAGACCTGGATCCAGCTATTGAAAGGATCAAAAAGATGAAAAAGGAGCAGAAAATTTTGTCATAAATTTGCCATTTCGTCAAATACGAAAGCAACTTTATATACCTAAAATTGTTTCTTAACCCGCCACTCCCGCCCGATTGGCCGCCATGTGTGTGAGAGCGACCCTAGCAGTCTAATCTCCCACCTGGGCGCCTGGGAACAGAGAAAGGTTGGCCCTAGTAAATTGCCGAGTTTCTCCAAACCAACCTAGCCAAAACGTAGCCCTAGAGAGCTGGTAAGGTCGAGAGAATGCGGTAGTGTTCGCTTGAGCCATCAGATGGAAAGGTGAACCTCAACCCTCTCGGATAAAAACAGACTAAAAAGTTCAGCAGATCATCAAGAAATAAGAAAATACTTTGTCACTTTGTCAATGAAGCTTTGCATGAAGCAAGCATCAGAAAGCAAAAAGCTGAAGAAATACAGTAGGTGTTTGTTTAATCATCATGACAACATCTAGCTGCGCATTCTGGAACAGAAACAGCTTGTTCGCTGATGATGATGGCTCAGTTGACTTTACCAAGCCTTCCAAATCTCGAACGTTGGCTTTGGCAAGACTCAACTTGCTGGCCTATCCTTCCTGTGCTCGACAAGAGGAGCAGTCCGGGGATTTTACCAGCTGCTTGTACCCGGATGGTACCATGAATGCAATTTGGAAGCACTCTGACTCACTTTACGGGGAAAATGTCACTGACTCGAGCACAGAAGTTGCCTGCCAACAGTCACTTCACGAGGCTTGTCGAGACTGGTTAGATCGATCAGGAGGAGCACGGAACCGTCTTTCCATTCCTTGGGAAACAGCAGAATTTGAATTTGGTGTTGAGGCCTATGAATATATCTTAGAAGATACTACTGTCTTGGTCTTTCGAGGAACGTTTGGTCCTGGTGACCATGCCAATATGGAAAATCTCATGATGAACTTCCTTCTGGAATCGAGTACAGAGCGGATGAAGGAAGCTTGGGTCCAAGATGCCGGCTTGAAATGGGATGCTGAGTTGAGCCGGCGCTTCAAAACAGCACCCGATGCTTTTTACAAATTATTGATCAGAACGGCCGAAAACTACGTTCTGGGACAAGATAAGCCCCTGAAACAGGAGTTTGCTCCCAAGAATGCTTCACTTGCCTATGAATTGGTAACAGCTGTACAGGGCAACACGACACTTTCAGACTGGATTACAGGATTTACGGAAGAAGGAGCAGTGTCGACTGGATACTGGGAGATAACAAAGTACATTGCGGAAGCAGCGTATCAACGTGCTGTAGCGAAACGTAACCACACGCTCATCATTACAGGTCATTCCCAAGGAGGTACCCGGGCGCAGTTAGCCAGTATGTATCTTCACAAGCAAAATGGTGTCAAACACCCGACCATTACTTTTGCTGCCACTGGTTCTGCGTGCGCAGCCCAGCTTCTCTTTGACACCAAAGCCAACCTGTTGAATGACATGAATCCATTTGTTGTCCATGATCATATGCAAGAGTACGTCCATCCATTGGATCCCTGGGGTAACTCCATGTTGGGACAAGATGTTGGCGGCGGTCAGACTTGCTTCTGGGGTAAGAAGCAAGAATGGCAGGAGACAGCACCGGACGGTGCTATTACAGATCAAGCCTATCACTATTGCTCGTTAATTTATGGATACTCGGCTCCGGTTCTAATCGCGGCAGAAGCTGGAATGTTGGTAAGGGACCATGCTAATCACGAGCTTCAGCATAATTTCCGGCAATGTCGGTACTTTACTCATTCGATTGAATCGATTTTGATCAACCTGGCAACTGACTTGCTGGACAACGGCACAACTTTCAGCGGATGCGCTGTGGACGATATCGTTGCTCAAAACAGTATCGGGCAGTGTCCGGTTGGCAAGATAGCGGCCGAAGAGGAGGCAGTCGCACTTAGTTTGATCCTCAGCGTATTGTTCTCCCTCTGCTGTCCTTGTATCTGCTTGTGCTGGCTTGTCAAAAAACAAAGAAACCGCCGCGAAGCATTCGACGGCGCCATCAGAGTATCTACGGTGAATCATGATGATGAAGGCCTACTCGCCTATGGGAATGATAAGGAAACAAATTATGATTTCGAACTTCCAGGCGTTTCATAGTCAACAGGAAATGCTTCGCCATTGCTCGAAAATCCTGGAATACAGCACTCTCTCAAAAACACAACTGGGCCGTATTTTCAGTAGAGAAGTGGCCTTTACCGGTACTAGCTAGAATAGCGTTTACTAGTAAACGCATGCACCCTGTCGTATTTGTATCATCTTTATCTGCTACGTAGACTAGTACTCCACAAATGCAACGAACAGCTAGTAGACCTACCACGGATATGATTGTATTCATTACTGTTTATTACACTACGAGTAGCTATTCTGAGGACAGTTTGGACAACCCTTAACCTTTTCGGGTGATAGCGTAAAAAGCTAGTGTGGAGACATAAAGAGTAAATATGAATATTATGATAATAGGAGTAAACTAGACTAGTGTGTGGATACAGAGCAAGCATAGGCACACGACCTAATAGAGTAAGACCTA
>Ga0100391_1004689_pt1 | contig 13027 bp, 11 predicted proteins | sample CryGeymeta201515_FD_81541 | JGI IMG/M metagenome (GOLD analysis project Ga0100391, IMG submission 81541) | Groundwater microbial communities from Crystal Geyser aquifers in Utah, USA - Crystal Geyser metaG 2015-15 | ecosystem: Environmental > Aquatic > Deep subsurface > Groundwater | place: USA...
CATGTTGAAATTTGTTGAAATTTGTTGAAATGTGTTGAAATTTGTTGACACGTGTTGAAATGTGTTGAAATCAAGATTTATTCATATTTCAACATATCAGTACTAGGGTTAAAAGTAGGGGTTGGCGGACCTTCCAGGTATCACACTTGCTAGTACATCACACTCTCGCTGTCCGCAAACAGCACACTATTTTTAACCAGGGAAGGCAGCCCCAAAACCGAGATCATTTGCAGCTGTAACGACACCGCTTGGAAGTACAGAAACCACAAATACTACAGTACTTTACTTTACGAAACCAGTTGAAACCCCACACAAACCTCCTACCACCACCACCACCACCACCACCACCCCCCCCACCACCCCCACCACCACCTGCCACGACAAAAACAGAAACAACAACAAAACACGCACACACACACACACACAAAATAATAGAAAATAATGTCTTATTTGTTACCACATTTACACACGGCCTGGGATGTCGATCAATCCATCGTTACGGAAGAAGATCGGGTGGTTGTGATTCGATTTGGACGTGATTCCGATCCGACCTGCATGATTCAAGATGAAATTTTGATGAGCATTGCTGAAAAGGTGAAGAACTTTGCCGTGATTTATTTGGTACGAGTCGAAAAGGCTTTGTGCGTGTGTTTGTTTGTTTGTTTGTTTGTTTGTTTGTTTGTTTTGTTTTCTACGAGCAGTATTTGAAGCGTTTTTGTGTTCCTTCGTTTTTCCTAAATTCTCTCTTCTCTGCTTTCCTGTCTCTTACTTGCTGCATTTAGGTTGACATTGACGAAGTTCCGGAATTCAATGCCATGTACGAATTGTACGATCCCTGTACGACCATGTTTTTTTATCGCAATAAGCACATTATGGTCGATTTAGGAACGGGTGATAACAACAAAATCAATTGGGCCCTACCAGACAAACAAGAATTTATTGATATTATTGAAATGGTGTACCGAGGAGCACGCAAGGGACGGGGTCTGGTAATTTCACCCAAAGATTATTCTACCAAGTACCGGTACTGAAATGACGGGGGGGGGGGGAAAGCCAAAGGCGAGAAAAAAAGTCAGAGAGGCGACAATAATGATGGTGAACAGCACGCATATCGACAAAACAAGTCTTTTCAACGTAAATGTGGCCGTGAATTCCATTTTTTTGCGTGCAACGATCCACCGATCAACAAAAAGAGCATCACTTTTGTGAGTTAGTTTGTTTTTCTTCCATCTTCCAACCAAAAAATGTGGCCATTGGTATACTCGACTGTTGGAGAGTATTGTACAGGAAACATGATTGAGTGGAATTCGAAAAGTGATACCACTTTGTCTTCCTATATCTATATCTTAAGTTTTCTCTTCCTGGGGTAATGTGGACTGCATTCCCAACACACACAGTATGCAATTGTGCTCGCTAGCTAGTAGTAGAAATTGGAGTTTTAGTTTCGTTTGGAATAAATAAAAGAGTGTATTAGGTCTGTGTTATATTGTTTATAGCAATGCCTGACGATTACAATACGCGGCAATACTATCTGCTGCGTCGGCATAATTATTCCCCCTGGGACCGGTGGGCTGGTAGGCGTTTGATTTTTCTCGTAACCACAATTGCGATATCCACTTGTCACTGCTCGCTGTTTCGGCGACGACTTCTCCACAATGCAAGGTTCGAATATCCAAGGGTGTGTTGGGGATGCCACCGGCTGATGGGAAAAAGATCAAAGCAGTTCCCTTTTGGGGACGACTGAGAATAAAAATAATAAACAATAATATCGAAATGGAAGGAAGAAGAAACCCAAAACAAAACAGCAAGTTGCGAGACAAGACCCATTTTTAGTATGCCGTACCAAAAGACGATTGTTTTTCAAATCAATCATATCACACATCAATCAACTTACACTTTTAATCGATTACCATTTGCATCTCGCAAATCTCGAAAGCAGGTGCCCCCACCATCGTGTTCATTCAAATCCGTGTGGTAAACTAACAACGTAGCGACACGTTGACCACCTCCGGTATTGGTAAGTTCATCAGGACCAAGAGCATCTAAATGCCAGGTAAACTTTTCATTTCTTCGATACCGTACCGTTTGGGGTTCCTCCCATCGATCAATGCTGTCTAATCCACACAATCGTGATGCTTTGGCCATCAGTTCTGGAACGTTCTTGTAGTGACTGAACCACGTCGTTGATGTTCGTTGCGATTGGCTTTTGGAATCCTTCCCAACCGTCATGGAACCTGTCTGAAACATGTTATTACTATTATTATTTTGAGATTCATTCTCGGCCATAGCCACGTAGGCATCACACTCTTCCGCAGTAAAAAAGTCTCGAATTTCAATCACCATTGGATCAACGTGCAGAACACGAAATTTGTCAAAGGGTGGTAATTTGCGAATAACAGAAAATGGATTCTTATTTGGGATCCCTTCATCATCATCTTCTTCTTCTTCTTCTTGGAAATTTCCAGAAATTAAATCTTCCATCGACAGTATTGTTTCAGCATCACTCCCACTACTACTTGTTGTATCCTCGTTATTGTTATTATTATTATCATCATCATCATTTTCTGATATTTCCTTGTCATGATTAAAATTCGGAAATCCATAAATTTGATCTAATCGTTGATACATTTCATTGGATAATGGTCCAACACTGTCATCATTGTCGGTAGCAGTTGTCGTCGTCGTCGACAACGACGACGATGCAGGTACCAATGTAGCTTTTACATTGGGTTCTAATGCCGGAAAAATAACATAATCATCTTTATTGCTGTTTTTGGGTGATGCAATTGCCGTGGCAATTCCAAATCCACCTGTCTCTCTGTTGTTGTGGTGGTTGTTGCTGTTGGTTTTTGCCTTTTTATTATTGCGAACTTTCTTGGCCCGTAAATTCGTTTTTATGATGTTGGTCGTCTTAGTACGTGTCTTACAGGGTGTAGTAGTTGTTGTGGTCGATACACAAAAGGCGTTCGCTGCTGCACTGAAAGTACTACTGCAGACGAGCAGAAAGATTGTTCTGCTGGATGCCTTCATTATTTGTTGTTGTTATTGTTTTGGTTTGTTTAAATTTGTAGAGGAGAGTATACTATAATTATGATGCTATGATATAGTAGTGCAGATGACATGTATCTCACTAATAAACACTTAACTATGCTTTGACGTTACAATAAAATGTTGCAAGCGAGACGTTGTTGAGTGAACGTGTTGTGTTGTTGTGTTCAACACAAAGGAGGTGCATTATTATTTAATGAAATGCATGGATTTTTTGAATGATTTTTGATACATTTTTTATTTCGAATCCTAAATTTACAATAGATTCGGACGCACAGTCTCTAGTCAGTCTTGGAACGCGCTGCCTGCTTGTTGCTCCAAAGCAAATAATACAACCAAGCAAGCAAGCAAGGCAAGGCAGGCATCTTATACCAGGTAATCCATCGTCATCAACACGCCCGACAATCGAACAGCAACGAAACAGTGAGAGTATGCAGTAGTATGGTCCTTCCGCAGAAATCCATTGTTTAAAACACTATCTGAAAACCATAAAAAACACTTTCATTCTTATTTATTTCAACAAGTAAGTCTACTCGAGAGTAATAATACTATTATTTTTCCAAATCATGATGATGCAAAATTCTGAAACCAAAGCCAGTACTACTAGTACTAGTAGTACTGGTTTGTCAGAAGCTCCTAAACCTACTGCAGTAGAAGATTTAGAACGGAAATTAGCCATGTTAGGAGATGACACAACCACCAGTGGTAGTAATACTCAGAATGACCCACCCCCTCCCATGGAAGTAGCCGAACAAGCCTTTGCCATGTCTTCTCCTGCTGCTTCTGCTGCTGCACCTGCTACGGGTAAAAATGCTCTCTTGGTACGTTTTTGGTTTTCTGTTATTGTTGTTTATTTTGAAAGTAAACGAAACATTTCCTTGTGACGGGTGAATCGTGTGGGTTATCCATGCAGAATCCAGATATCCATCTACCTGTCCACACCAACCAAGTTGTCGACACCAACCAAGTTGTCGTATCTTGTTGTTGAAGCTGGTTGACTGACCATGATGTTATAAATGTCTTTGAATAATATTATTTCTATGTATAATACAGGCTCGTATTAAGGCAGCTCAGGAACGTGCCAAACAAGCGAAACCAAAACCACCACCACCATCAAATATGTTTGATCCCATGGCAGCTCCACCACCAGCTGATGCTGCTACCGCTTTTTCTGTTCCACCTCCGGCATTTGAAGACATGATGGTACCACCTCAAACAATGCAGCAACAACAACAACAACAGCAACAGGATGCACCTCCCGCTTTTGACATGTTGGGAGAAGCTTTTGATATGAAACCACCTGCTTCATATTCACAACAACAACAACATCATAGTTCGTCTGCTCCTCCGTACGTTGCAGCTCCACCGGCACCATCAGCTCCGGCATTTGAAGATTTGTTGGGAGGAATGGAACAAATGTCTCCACCAATGCCAATGCCAACAATGGAAGAAACACAATCACGACAATATCAACATCAAAATCAAAATCCACCACCACCATCATCGGAAGCAGAATTGGCAGCCGAATTTGCTGGTTTGGGATTGTCGGAAGAAGAAATTAAGGAACAAATTCGCATCATGAAAGAAATGGAACAAAACAAAAGCAACAGAGTAGCAACTGCGGCCGATGCCTTTGATCTGCGCAGCAATGCTGCCGTGGCACGCATTGCTGGTGGAGATCGCGTGAAATTACCCAGTGCTACCGGCAGCAGCAGTAACAAACAAACATCGTCGTCATCCACCGCCACCGCCGCCGAGCGGACCATTAAGGTAGGAGGAAACGAAGAAGTGGCATTGCACGGGCAAGAACGTACCCATGCCGCCATCAAAGATGGGACTGCCATTTTGACTCAGTGTGTGAACTGTAATAATTGGATGCAGGTAACCGACAATGCTTCCCTCATGTTTTGTCCTGTTTGCCAGGTTGTTAGTCCAGTGGATCGAGAAAATGCTGTCATGACCAAAGAAGAAGCCATTCAATTGGAAGCCGATCGCAAGATGGCAGAAGAATTGCAAAAGGAGGAGTACACGGCAGCAGAACGACAGGAAGCTCGACAGAAGCGCGTTCAACAGGCCCGACGTGAAGCGGCAGCGGCTGCGAAAGAGCAAGATGATTCGTGGTGGGGATGGTTGGGTCTAGGAGGGAGCAGTACGACGCCAGCAGCTCCCGCTACTCGTGGTGGCTCTACCAGCATGGCATCCGCACTGTCGGGTGCTACCACCTTGTCGCCTGCGCGAACGGGCTCGCATGATGACGCAGAAGACCGCCGACTCTTGGGCCATGGTGGTGGTGGTGGCAGAGCTCGAGTTGCCGAAGCCAAACCTCTCTTTGCCTGTGTTGCAGATAGTATTTCAACGGCGGCTTCTTCCGTTGCTACTGCCATGAATACAACAACCGATGAGGAAGGAAACGTGAACGGGGTCGACGGATCCTCGCTACTGGTAATGTCAAACGCAGGACGCAACCAACAACATGGCCAGCGCTAGTGAATCCATGTGGTGCCATGAACTTAACGGCAATAATTGGATTGATGTCTAATTATTACGCACGACAAGTGACGGAACTGCTTTTGCACGCACGTTATGTCAAGCGTGAAAAGAGTAGACTTTTACACATATAAAACTTAATACGATTTTACTTTGACGAAGTAGAAGCCTTTGCGATGATTTGGCGTGGAATCAAACGGCCAATCGACCGATTAGAACTCTACCGTAATGTCATTTTTCCACCACAGAAACAACATATCCGTCGCAAGAGAATGCGTTGTGCTCTGAGACCCATCTCAGTTGCAAGCACTCTGAGGACACATCAAGGGACAATCCATCCAAACCAAGTTTTGCGTTGCACCATTAAACTGAGCGCAGTAGCGAGAGTTCTTTCCTGGCTTGTTCGTACATTTGACGTGGCGCGTTTCTTCGTTGTCTTTGCCGCCGAGAACCACCAAGGTCTCGACCTTTAAGAAGAAGAAAAATTACACGACATGGTTGGGTTGAGAGTGCTGAAGTTCATAAGTAATGTAGATACAACATCCAACAAAAGATTTGGGGCGTACCTTGTTGATGCAACCTGCATCACAAACAGTAAAAGCCGTATAGGAACAGAAGAGTGGGCAAACTGACCACACGACCTTTCGTGTAATACGATCAAACTGCTTACAGTAGTATTCATCGTCAGTGTTCGTGGACGCGGTGTTTTTGCAGCGAACTTCGATCTGCGTTTCATCATCTTTCGAACTGTGAACCATAACGGAAGGAACTTGATTCTCGCATTTGAAGACAAACGGCTCGTCCTCGAACGAAGGTGTGCTTGGAGCTGGAGTCTCGGGGAGACATCCGGTGTTGGGACACATCAAGGGGCTACGAAGTGGAAATTTATAGTGCGTGAGATCAAGTGAGAGACATCAACTTCGCAGTGAGTCGATTCTTAGAACGATCGTCATCAAAAAGTACGGCAGCGGAGCAAGCACATTAGCTAATCGAGACGACTCTGCTCTCTTCTTACCATACGGTCCAAATGGGACGACGGCTCAATCCATCAAATTGTAAGCAATTGATACCATCAAAGGGAGTGGAGAGACACGGAATTTCGGTCCACTGTTTGGAAAGGAAGCAAAGGAAGAAAAAACAAGTAACGGAGAAAAAATCGGAATCCAACCAAAAAAGAAGGACCGTTGGAACAGAACATGACAGCCAAGAAAACGTGAGAATTGCGTAACGCGCAGTTGTGCACACATAGACGGGCTTGTGTTAAAAAAAAATGAAAGTAATCAATGAACAAATGAACAAATGAACGGAACTCAAAAAGTATTTTCAACAATGGTGCGGTTGGTGCAAGAATAGAACGTCACCGATTTGCAATTGAACGACAGAGTCCTTCGCCGTGCAGAACGTACATCGTCGGGACCATCGCCGTCAATCACCAACAACGTCTCGACAGTATTCTCGCACGAAATAGAACCAAGGAAACGATCTTTTGTGTGGACTCCAACGGCATCGGTATCTTTGTGTATGTCGTGGTGGTGGTGGTGATGGTGATGGTCGCGATGATGATGATGATGTTGGTCGGTGTTGTTGTTGGCCGCGCCGCGAACTCCCCCGTGATGATGAGACGCAACGCTGCAAGCGGCCATGGCCAAGAAAAGAACAATTATGAGTGACGCCTTGTAATAGATTGTCATGGTAGAAGCTACGAACGGGACTGGGTTTGCTTGCTTGGTACGATGGAGAAGGAACGCTGTGTTGGTCTACCGTTTCCGAGAAATGAGTTCTGGAAAATCGCAAGTTTTGTTGTTTTTCAGATTATCAGTCCCTTTCGCAACACGATTCAAAAAGCAAGTTTGCGTCTAAAAGTATTCTGACTCACAAGTAATGCATGAATGAGATCCTGTGAGAATTTTTTCATGTTGCCACGGTAACAGACTACCAGGTACCATAAACAAGAGACGATGAACAAGGCACATAGATGTACCGCAGTATGGCTGCTGCTACAACCTGTTGCTGCTGCTTTTTCCTCCAGAGCACCACTTTTAATTCGCAGACCTTTTCAATCAGGCAGAAGCTATCCTTCCAATGTACTAGTTTTCAACAACGACAACAATTTGGAGAATGAGGTTATTAGTAGTGCCAGTTCAACACAAACCGTATCTCGTCCTGTTGCGTCGCAGTCTTCTACTACCGTGGCCATTGATTTGAAACTATTGGATGATCAGTTGAAGATCTGCAAAACGGCAAGTGTCGCTCGACGGGTCCTGGAAACATCTCTCCTCTCCTCCAACAACCAAGATAAGAAGGCACTCTATAAATCCATCAGCATCCCTCCCGATGCTTCCGCCAAAGGATTGTCGGATGGAGATTTGGGCATCATGACACGGGTCCGCAGCGCTCGATATTCTATAATGGAATTGATTGATCTCAATGGTAACAAGGATGCCGATCGAGCCTCCCTCGCCGTCTTTTCCGTCTTTGTCGGATCCACACTCAGTGCCTTGGTGGCCAACGAAAATTTGCCGGGTCCCGAAATTATTCGATTTCTGGTAGTGTGGATGTTCTCATTTGCGCCGTTGATTTTGGTAGGATATGGTATTGCCGATGCCGACAATCTGCAAGGAGGGCTGGTTCAAATACAACGAGCAGTCTTTCCGAGCTACAGAAAACGCATGTTGCAACACGAAGCGGGACACTTTCTAATGAGTCACTTGTTGGGATTTCCAATACAGACGTACAAGGCGAATGCTGTCAAAAATGCCGTGACGTTTTATCCCTTTGCAGATCCCGACGTTGGAACGAATCGAGCTCGTCAACTTGGTTTTGATTTACCAAGTTCGAGAGAAAATAACGATGACATTATCTCGATCATGTCGAACGTCGATGTTCCTTTCTTTAGTCCCGAAGGACGTGGTTCCAATACCGTCAATGAACAATCGGTCTTTCGCAGGGAAGAAAATCGCAAAACCAATTATACTGCATTTTCAACTCTCGACAAAGAAATGCAACCACAACAGGCTTGGCCGTATCGTGGATTTGACGCTGCCACGTTGGATCAATTGACGGTAATTAGTGTGGCAGGTGTGTGCGCAGAAATTTTGGCCTACGGTAACGCCGAAGGTGGATTGGCAGATTTTAATCAACTCAAACAGTTATTGATGGCCAAGCAATTAAAAGACGGCGAAGAGCGCATGACGGAACGAGAAATTGATAATCGAATTCGGTATGCACTGGGTTATACCATGTCGCAATTACGGCGCCATTTGGGAGCTCTGGATGCCTTGGCGGAAGTTATGGAAAGGGACGGTAGTATCGCAGAATGTGTCTACGCTATTGAGACGTGTCCCAATGTAAGTGGCAACGACGGAATGTCCGAAGAATACGAGATACGAAGAAAGAAGCAGTTTCAGCAATCCAATCCATTCTTTCAGATTTTAGAAAAGGTTTTGATTGGAGACCCGAAGACTGCAGATGTCGAAGAGAACCGGCTCGTTGAAGGAAAAGGAGGCGGCTACAGAAAACAAAAGTACTTCTTGACAGGCGATGATCCCTTCTATCTGGCCCTGGGCGCGGCCACCGTTTTTTTACTGTGGGCCAGCAGTGGTGGCCTTTCCTTGCATTAATAGACTTAATTATTATTGTAGTTTTTAGGGCTAGGTTGATTATCTTCGATCATTATTTTCAAACACAGAGTCTTTCAAAGCTACTGTAGCGTTTCTGGCTTGTGAAAACCAACCTTCAAAATCCACGCCGTCCCATGCGTCGACGGCGCCTCTACTGGAAATCGCACAATCAAACCACCCACTGGATTTGCATTCATCTGACATTTCCGCCATGGCCAACCAAACGGCAATAATCTGCACGAGTATTGCGAATAGAATCCATTGAAAAGCGACGCACTTTGGCAGACAACAGTACCAGCTGTCGCGGTATACAGCGTATGAGTCGCTCCGTCGCCTTTGAGGTCTAGATTGTTGGGTGTTGGTATTATGTTTTGTTGTTGCAGAGTTACCACTTGAGTCTTCTAGGATATCATTTATGACAAAAATAAAGGTACAGACTCCGTAAAAGGAAATCAGATATTGAAGCAAGGGAGAATACAAAAACCATTCTGTTGAAGAGCGGATTAGCGAGATGCATAAACGTTGATGAGCATGATTATTTTCAGAGAAATACAGCTGAATATCTTGTAAAGTGCTCCGAATACAATCCGACTTACCAATATATGTGACTGGAAACACCACTGCCATGTGCATGCAGGTCATGGCGGCGACGTGTGGTTCTGGAACACGATGTAGCGTTAGAATGAATATTGCTATCAAAATTCCCGCCATAATTGTGGAACAATAGCGATCTCCCGCCATCATGACCAAGACCATGGCCCAAACACTCGTGCCCAAATAACCCGCCGGTAAAACCAAACAAAGACAACCTCGTTTCATTGTCGCCCGAACACGATGGGGTTTGCTGACCACAAGTGGAGCCAGACGATCTAAATCCGTCTGAATGGGTCTCCCATCAACGTAAATTGGAGGATTTGTCCCTTCTTTATTCGTAAGATCAGCATCATCAGCATCATCAGCATCAATAATATCCCCTCCTGTCAAATACGCGACGATTCCCTGATGCAAATCATGCAGCATTCGATTTACCGCATGAATGGGTTCGCCTGCAGCCGTTTTCCATAAAATGAGCCCCAAAAGACAGTAGGCAAAATACGTCAAAAGAAAATTGGTTTGCACATCGTTGCAGCATCCCCATGACTCATCACCTGCTGCAGTATTGTAGCTATACTTCATGGCTGTGCTCATGCCATTGCTAACAACGGCTGCAGCTTTTGCGGCAGTTGTGTTGGCATTTGTGAAAGATCTAGTCGCAGCTGTACCCGACTGCGCATCATATAATTCATTGTACGTAATCCCATGATTCTCGTACGATCCGTAGGGACCGTAGGAGGAACCTCCCTGGTAGTACCCGTCACCCATCTCTGTTTTTCTTCTTGTTTTTTTATTAAAAATTCAACACCCGTCCGTGTTCGACAAAAATGTCCAGAATTTCTCTTTCGCTCTTGGAGTTGGGACACAGCACAATAGACCTTTGCTTAGCCTTATAAAAGCTTTATACTGTACAGATTAATCTGGGTTGTTACTAATAAATAATTATGTTTATCGTAGCACAACGCCTTGACAAAAAGATTTTCCAATAATAACACTATGCTGTTCTGTCAAAATGCGTGACCGGTTCATTCGTTCAAGGTGTTCCGTTCAACTGAAATTTGGCGAGTTATCCTGAACCCTAAAACAGGTCCATTGGCATTGCGAAAGATTCAGGGGGCTCAGATAGATCGAGTTTTTCAAAAAATTAAATGCCGCCACACACTCGCTTGTACTCTGCCAAGCGAAGAACGAACCAAACCAAATGCCACGTACAGTCGAGCTTTCAAGAAGGTGATCCCAGCTTCCGTCTCCGGACGGTTCCAATGCTGTGTTTGTTCCGGCAGATGTCACGACAGCCAACCAGTTAATGAAGTTCCGGTAGTGGAGGATACAGCGTTTTTGTTGTTGTTTCATTTTTGTGTATAAAAAATGTCCCGGTTGTAAAGGACGTCTTCAAGCCATTCAATCCGAATGCCAACACCGACCGTGGTTCCACTGAGCGCACGCGTATGGAGCCGAAGGGTTGTGCTGCACAGAGCTACAATGTCAGGATTGTACCAGCTAAACTTCTCTTGTTCCATGTCATTTCTTGCAACGATGGCGATGTCATGTAGTGATCACTGTAACCAACTGGTTCTGGAGCGGATGCATGGACTGGCATGACGAGACATGATAGAAATTACTTCTGCAATAACTACTATCCCTTTGCTATTCCAACTGTAAACCAAATTTCTTTGCACACTTGACCATATCACCACTGTTGCTCGGATCACAGTGTTGCAAGTACGAAGCAAACTGTTGCATTCGTTCCTGAAATTTGTCACGATCCTTTTCAAATGCAGTTCTTGCCTTTGTTGCCATTTCTGCCCGTGCTTTCAACGACATGGGCAACAAAACCTGCTTCATCATTTCGATAATTTGAACTGGACCAACATTAGCAAAGGGCAATCCATTTGTCCATTCAAGCATGTTGGTATAAGGTACCAAGATTCCCGTATCATCGTGCAGTATCATTTCGTTCATGGGTGCATAGTCGGTTGTTACAACCAAGGCTTGATGACTGCGAGCCTCGTTCAAATAGTGTCCAAAGCCTTCCATACCTGACAAACATAAATGAACGCCGTGTCTAGACATGATGTGTGATATTTCTTCTCGCGATAGTTTGGTGTCAATGTGATGAATATTGGGTGGCAGTTTGACAATGCCCAATTGTTCTCGCATTTGTTTTAAAATCATGTCCAAAAGTTTATTATTGTGACTGGTAATGGTCAGAGGGGGGTATTGGGGATTAGAAATCCAGGCCTGTAAAATATTGGATGTTCCCTTGTGAGGACTGGAACCAGCAACGTGTAAAAATTTGGCAAACCGATGCAGGTCCGTTGCTGCAGAATCATTCTCAACAGCTGTAGCGGTCGTCGTCGTCGTCGCCACGACTTCCATGGATGTAAATCCAGAAAACAAAATAGGTATTTTTTCAATTCGGTTTCTTTGATGTTGCTGGACAAATGTGACACATTGTCGTGTTTTACAAATCAATAATTCTAAATGAGGTGTGTCCAAAATATCGGCAGTGAATTGATCCGTATTGACCATGACCATGATACGACAGTGTGTCCTCATTATTTCTAAACCCGTTGTACCACCCCATTCTTTGTGCATGACGGCGGCGTTGCGATTGGATGGTGCAACTTCCAAAAAGAGATAGACACATTTGTTACCAATGGTGGTGGTCGCAGAGCTGGTAGGTGCACGTGCTGGTGGCGGATCTTGCAACATGGAGATCTGAGAACCAAGGTAGGTTCGAAATATTTCAGCATCTACTTTTAATCCAGTAGAATCTGGAGTTATGGTATACACCACAGGCTGTGCTTTTGTGATTGTGCTTGTGCTTGTGGCTTCCTGAGGGAATTTGACCGCGGAGTGAATCGTTGCCATCCACCCATCCCTGGCATTGTTACAATAATCTCGCAGGAACGGTTGCGTGAAAAGAATAGCAACAGCAATAACAGTGATTCCGAGCCATTTCGTCCCCCACATCGATCATTTCTTGAGTTCCGTCAATGACTGTTTTTTTAAATCTCGCTCTTTTTTGGATTGATGAACTTTGGTGTGTTGGTGTGGCTTCAAATTTGAAATGTCTTCTCGTATGCCCAAAGACTTTGTTTTAGTAATAGATAAAGATGATGGTTTTTTTGTTGTTGTGATTTGTTGCGGTTCTCAGAGCCAGCCGAAGGGAACGTGAGACAAGGAGACCCGAATCCGACGTCACCGGAATGACCCGAAATGCCCCATCCCGTCTCCCACTCAGAAACAGGAACACATCAGGAGAAATCGGATAC
>Ga0100391_1004693_pt1 | contig 13021 bp, 9 predicted proteins | sample CryGeymeta201515_FD_81541 | JGI IMG/M metagenome (GOLD analysis project Ga0100391, IMG submission 81541) | Groundwater microbial communities from Crystal Geyser aquifers in Utah, USA - Crystal Geyser metaG 2015-15 | ecosystem: Environmental > Aquatic > Deep subsurface > Groundwater | place: USA...
CGATTATCCATCGCTTGAATCAAACCTGGGGAGAAACGTTATCTCTTGCAGATACTCGTGCGCAACCGGTTTGGAACTACTTGCATCGTCGTGGCATTGTTACGCGGCTTCGTCCTGAATGGGATTCGGTGCTGAGGTTTCATCCAAACTTGCCTTACCATGATGAAGATGGTCTGTTTATCGATAGCTACCCAGCGCTGCTAGGTAAAATCGTTACGCAGCAAGGGCGTTCGGCCACGTTCCATCGGATCTACCTAAGTGAAGATGGATTCAAAGCACCGGTCGAAAAGCCTAAAAAGATGATGCCCATACCCAGTGACCGAACAATCACAGGTGGTGCCATTCCGATAGGTGAACCTGGTGAAGTATTAGGTGTGTCTGAAGGTATCGAAACAGCTTTAGCGGTTACCAGAGCAACGGGGCAAACATGTTGGTCGGTTGTAAATGCAACGCTACTGGCTAGGTTCGAACCACCAAGTAATGTGAAAATGCTGTACATCTGGGCAGACCACGATCTCTCTGAGACAGGCCTGAATGCAGCGAATGAACTCAAGAAAAAGGCCTGGCAGAAAGGCATTCTGACACAAGTGTTGATCCCTCCGATACCAACGTCACTCGGCGTGAAAAGTTGGGATTGGAATGATGTGCTGAATGTTTACGGTGCTATGGGCTTTCCTAAAGTTCATATCTGATCGAAGGGGCTTCGGCCCCTTTTTTTGCGCCTTGCATATTTGAAAAAACATGGAGAATGAAAAATAGATAACCAATAGGAGAAAAAACATGATGGTATTAACCCTTTTAACAAAGCAGACTGATGGTGAGTTAGCAGTTGGATTATGCCTGTATCTTTAATGATAATTGGATTATGATTCTATTATCATATACAGGCATGAGGCCACAAGACGTGGAAAGTAAGACCGCCCGATTCACCGTATTGATGGATCCCCGAAAAAGCAAGCCTTCGAAAAGCTGTGTGTTTCTCAAGATTTAACGCCGTCTCAGGTAGTTAGGCAGTTAATTCGTGAATATCTTGAGAAACACGGCGTGAGTTACTTGGAAGATGAAGATATGACTGTCACCAATCCGCAAGTAAAGATGTAACTTTACTCCCCTTTACTACGTTGCTCAGAGGAAGACAGAAAGTACTCGCGACTTGTGTCTAGCATTTTTTGGGCGGAATCGCTGACAGCCATTCTCTGGGCCGTATCAAGTTCATTGGTTTCGGATAATGTGTCTTTAATGAATCGAATTGCTTCATCAAAACTGGCGAAGTTATTGTCTGTGCCAATCAAGTCAATAATTCCCGCGTCTCCCAGCTTCTTACTGACGCGCTCATTTGCACCGGATATCATGACATTGACACTGCGTCCCTGAAGATCTCTTATCACTTCTTCCAAAGTTTGTAAGCCGGTTATGTCGATGAAAGGCACCCATTTAAGACGAATGACAAGGTGTTTGGGATCAGTATGAGTACCAGCCAAAGCGCGTTCAAAGTTTTCAACCGCACCGAAGAAGAAAGGCCCTTCAACAGCAAACACAAGAACATCAGGCGGCAGTTTAATGAAGCCCTTATGTGAAAACTCTTGAGTCAGTTCCTGCTCTGTAGCCAAGCGAACTTCAACACTGGTCGCCATCCTACGTAGAAAATGCAGTGTCGCTAAAATTACACCGATATTGACCGCTACGACCAGATCGGCAAATACCGTGAGAGAAAAGGTAATCAATAAAATGGCTACATCTGCTCGTGGAGCACGACGAACCATTTTCACAAAATGTTTGGCTTCACTCATATTCCAGGCAACGACAAAAAGGATGGCTGCCAATGTTGCTAGTGGTATATGGACCGCCAATGGAGCCAACACCAGAAGGATGAAGATGAGTGTGAGAGAATGCACTATGCCTGCCAGTGGACCAGTCCCCCCATTACGAATGTTAGTTGCCGTTCTGGCGATAGCACCCGTTGCTGCAAATCCCCCAAACAAGGGCGCGAAGATATTAGCTAATCCTTGGCCGACTAATTCCTGATTTGAATCGTGCCGAGTTCCCGCCATACCATCTGCCACGACGGCTGATAGCAGTGATTCTATTGCTCCCAGCATGGCGATGGTGAATGCGGGGCCTATCAATTCAACGAGTTTACTCCAAGTAATTGATGGCACTTCAAATTCAGGTAACTCCTGGGGAATACCGCCAAACGCTGTTCCTATGGTCCTGATCCCATCAAACTGGAAAACGACTTGTATCAAGGTTGTCACAATTAACGCAACAAGAGGTCCTGGTACTTGCTTAAACCCAGGTACTTTAGGACTATATATCACCAACAAAAGCGCCATTACCGCCAACATGGTTGTCGCAAGGTGAAATTGTGGAAATACCTCAATTAAGTGAATGAGCTTACTGTGAAAATGATCACCTGATACTGCTGGTAGCCCAAAGAAATCCTTCCATTGGCCAACCCAGATGATCACGCCAATGCCAGCCGTAAATCCAACGATCACCGGGTCTGGAATAAACTTAATGACTCCTCCCATTTTGGCCAGACCAAGTAACAGCAGCATCACACCCGCCATCAGGCTGGCGATCTGCAATCCTTCTATCCCGTATTGGGCGGTGATCCCAGATAGAACGACGATAAATGCTCCAGTCGGTCCTGCAATTTGTAGACGGGTGCCACCAAAGATCGAAACAAATAAACCCGCCACAATGGCAGTATAAAGACCTTGTTCAGGCTTAGCGCCAGAGGCAATAGCAAATGCCATCGCCAGAGGTAATGCCACTACACCGACAATAACGCCTGCTACAACATTGTTAAGCCAATGTTTCGACTGAAGAAGTCCCGCTCTTTTTGCTTCCAAAATTGCTAGCACGACGTCTCCGTTAACCAAAAATGATAATAGCATTATAATCTTATTATCATTAATCAGCAATGCCATTCAGGGAAGAACACGATCTCTGAGACCGGCCTGAATGCAGCGAATGAACTCAAGAAAAAAGCCTGGCAGAAAGGCGTTCTGACACAAGTGTTAATCCCTCCGATACCTACGTCACTCGGCGTGAAAAGTTGGGATTGGAATGATGTGCTGAATGTTTACGGTGCCATGGGCTTTCCGAAAGTTCATATCTGATCCAAGACGCTTCGGCCCCTTTTTTTGCGCCTTGCATATTTGAAAAAACATGGAGAATGAAAAATAGATAACCAATAGGAGAAACAAACATGATGGTATTAACCCTTTTAACAAAGCAGACTGATGGTGAGTTTACGGTTTACTGGAAGACCGGCCTTCGAAGAGGTGGTGAGCTAAAGGTCGATTTAGGTGAGCAATACGACAAGCTACCTGAGCAGCAAAAGCCAATTGCAGCTGAGCTTTATGCTATTCATCACCTACTGTCAGTGAAAGAGGTGATGGGGAGTAACCGAAGCGGTAATGGGTTTCAAATTCGGGTCAGTAAAGGAGCCATCAAAAAGTTACAGAAACAACGCTCAACTCAGCATTCACTTTACAGCCTGACCAGGTTCTTGCTCACCCGTTACCAAGAAGCACAGATATCGGTAGATAAAAGGGAAGATTGGCTCTCATATTCCTTCGAGGAATACAACGACGATAACGTTTCAGTGAGAGACATCGATGAAGTCATCAACGTTCCGAACATTGGACCTGTCGTGGTGACTCGTCATGCACTGGAACGGTTTGTGGAACGGCTTTCAGACGGTGCACCTAAGCATCCTTGGAAGGCTTTGTGCGCCAAATTGTGTAGCACAGAATTGGCAAAATCATTATTGCCAGAATATATAGCTTCAAAGAAAGCAAAAAAATATTTCGTACAGGCAGAGTTTTGGTGTCATGGGAGCTCTGGTAAGCACTTTGTGATGGTGCGATCAGCCAAAGCACTTACGTTAGTAACAGTGTTTAATAGATAGTCAGAAACACACACGATTCCTTCATCTATCTGGCCAATCGCTCTTAAGGGGATCTTTAGCATGTTAGCTCTGTGAAATTTCTGGAGCTGACAATGAGAACGCCTTTGTTACCTTGGTTCATCCTATGGGTGACCATCCCAATCATTATTTTCTTTCTATTCATCTTGCCCGCCTATGCTAGTGATGGGCAATTCTATCAGCGTGGTCAGGAAGGCTGGTTTTGGTATCAGGTCATTCCTGAGCCAGCGGAGTCTGAAGAGCAAATAAAGCCAGAACCTGGAGTCATGGAGCCCACAAAGGACGAGCTAAAACCCTTCAGTGCTGCCTGGTTCCGAGAGCACATGCAGTCGTTCATGGACAAGGCAATTGATGAACCAACGACTGCAAACGTCAGAGCCTATCTGTATCTCCAGCGAGTCATGATGGATAAGGGCTCACAGTTTGCTGATGTTAGTCAGCAGGTGGTCATGGGCGATCCTGTTTTGGATGAAATCAGCCGCAGACCCTTGGCGACCTATGCTGCCAATCGGATGGATCGAGAAGCTGGCGCTCAACGTGATGTAGCTTTAGGTGAAGTAGCAAAACGGGCTGGCTTGTTCTTCTTCTATCGTTCGGATTGCCCTTATTGCCACGCTCAAGCGCCTATCATCGAATCCATGGCTTTGAACTACGGTTTCGAGGTGTTTGCTATTGCTGTCGATGGCTTGCCTTTACCGGGTGGAGAATTTCCTAATTACAAAGTCGATTCAGGACAAGCGCAATCCTTGTCCGTTACGACTGTCCCTGCCGTATTCTTAGTTGATCCGCCTAATGTCATCACTCCCATTGGCCAAGGCGCAATGAGCCTCGATGAGCTCAATAATCGAATTATTCTCGCAGCCCATCAAGCCGGTTGGATTGACGATCAAACTTACTATGCCACCAGACCTGTTCAACCCGGCGTGTCACTCGCGATGTCAGCCCAAGAGCTTAACGAAAAGATATTACAGGACCCTGAGTTCCTTGTTCGCTATCTGCGTGCACAAGGAGGGTTATAACGATGAAAAAAGTATTCCGAGTATCGCTAATCGCCTGTGCGATTGGTTTTTCATCTATGAGCCAAGCAAGCTTGCAACAGGAGATGAACCAGTTGTTTGGTTCAATGACCAACACCACTGCGCCTGGTGTATTCGAGAGTCAACGGCGTGGTGTGATATCTGGCGGAAGCGTTGTTGTTCGTAACAGGATCATGAACGAGAACCTCGTCTCTATGGTGCCTCCGTCATTCCAAGCCGGTTGTGGCGGCATTGATATGTTCGCTGGTAGTTTGTCATTTGTTAATGCAGATCAGTTTGTTCAATTACTTCGTTCTGTTGCTGCAAACGCGAAGGGATACGCATTCCAATTGGCGCTCAGTGCTATGTGTGAGAAATGCTCTCAGCACATGGAGACACTGCAAAAGAAAATCCAGCAGTTGAACGAGTATTTCGGCAATTCCTGTCAAATGGCTCAGGGAGTCGTGAACGATACCCTGGCTGCTTTTGGTAAAAAGGGGCAAACAGAAGCCAGCATGTTGAGCTCACTTAAAGGGGCTGGAGACGTTTTTACCAGTTGGAGTGAATCCAATGGTAAGAACCCATATGAGAACGCTTCGAGTGTCGCGGCATCTGATGTGAACAAAACGATTAAAGGTAATTTGGTTTGGCGAGCATTGAAACGTCACTCGGCATCAAGCTGGTTTGCATCGGGGGATGACCGTTTTCTTGAATCGGTTATGTCAGTGACGGGCTCGATCATTGTTGGTGATTTAGCGAATGCCGCTGATGGCCAAGGTAAAGCCCCAAAACTGACCAGACTGAATGGCAATAAAGTGACTATTGAGCATCTAATTCATGGCGGTAACGTCGCTATGTACCGATGTGACATAGTGACACAAGACGGATGTCTGAATCCGACAATCACTAACGTGACCCTAACCGGGTTATCAACCCAGGTAGAAAATTTACTTCTTGGTACAGGTTCCAGTAACGGCATTATTTTTAAATTTGCTCGAAATACAGGGGCTGCTAGCACCACCGAAAAGGCTTTTATGACCTCGGCTCCTGCGAGCATTGGCGGCATGATTCGAACACTTTCTGCATTAAATGAAGGCGCCGCTAGGTCGTTTGCTTCAAGAGCTGCGCCATTTATTGCTGTTGAGATGGCCCGAGCATTGGTTGAAGACATGCTCAATGCAGCTAGAAGTACCTCTGGTGTGGAAGATCATGCCTATGCGAAGTTGTTAACCGAAGACCTTGAACGTGCACGTCGCCAAATTAATGAGGAGTACGCTGCGTTGCAGCGAAGATACGGCTCAGAGCAAGAATTGCTGGCGCATTTTAACCAGGTGATTCAGACCATTCGCAAACAGCGTTATTACACCGTTAAATCTACGGCGCTGGGGGAATAGATAATGTGGGAAATCTATTCCATCGGGGATTCGGCTTTTTTAGAGCAGGTCCTGAATGCTGTCGCGATGATCACTGGTACAGGCGACTTTACTTCAATGGTTCGGATTGGTTTGCTCATTGGGGTATTGATGGTCTCTGTTCAGGCCTTAATGCAAGGTGGTCGTGGGATTAACTTTCAACACGTCTTAGTCTCATGGCTAGTCTTTGCAACCATGTTTGGGCCCAGTACCCGAGTGAGCATTGAGGATGCGTACACGGGACAAGTTCGTGTGGTTGATAATGTGCCCATCGGTATTGCTGCCGCAGGCAGTACGATTTCGACTGTTGGCTTTCAAATCACGCGATTGTTTGAAACGGCGTTCTCAACTCCCGCCATGACGGAATACGGCTTTGCATCCAGTTTACAGTCACTGATTAAAGTGAGAAAACAGGTGATGGATCGCTCGGGGTTGGGTGATGCAAATCGTGTTGGTGGCTCGGACATCGAGCAATCGTGGTTTAATTACATCAAAGAATGCACCTTGATTGGCATCGATATTGGCCAAAAGAACCTCGATCAGGTGCTGAGTGATCCTAATCCGATGACTGCGATTAGGTTTGATTCGCGCATTTATGGCACTCGAATCATGCTCAGTGGTAGCAGTAGCGATCTGGACTGCACCGATGCCTACAGCCAACTGAAACTCATGACAGAATCAACCTTCATTCCAAGGCTTAAACAGGTTTTGTCAGCCTCATTGGGGTCTTCGTCAGCAACGGATACTGATGTCGTGATCCGAAATGCACTGAATAACCTTGGTTTGGCCTCGGTTAACACCCAAAAGTACATGACCGCGTCGGTGCTTTTGCCTATTTATGAGCAAAGCGTGACGGGCAAGTATATGGATGATCAAGCTTTCACCGCAGCCGTTATGGTTAACCAGGCGATTGAGCAGCGCAATACACAATGGGCGGCGGAGCAGACTCTTTTCCAAAGTATCGTTCGTCCGATGATGACGTTTTTTGAGGGTTTCATTTACGCCATCACCCCATTGATGGCCTTTGTGATAGCCCTTGGCCAAATCGGGATGCGAATGGCTGGGAAGTACTTGTTAATCCTGCTTTGGATTCAACTTTGGATGCCTGTCATGGCCATCATTAATCTGTATATTCATTTAACCGTTGCAGGGAAAATGTCGGCTCTTGATGCCTTTGCAGGTACAGAAGTGCCATCTTTTGCTGGGATGATGCAGATGGATTCAGTGCTGCAAACCTGGATAGCTACTGGCGGCATGTTGGCGTCGAGTGTTCCAGCGATTTCGCTCATGCTCGTGTATGGCTCAGCAATAACCGCTACCCACTTGGCTGGACGTCTTCAAAACGGTGATGCAATTGATGAAAAGATGGCAAGTCCAGATGTCGCGAAAAATGCCCCGGTAATGCAATCACAGTCAATGTTCCAAAATTCAGCCCTTACGGGTTCTGCTATGACCGGCGCGTCAAACCTACTAAGCAGTTTCTCTGTCGGAAACGCGGTGGGTTCAATGGTCGGCTCTGCAAAAGAATCCATGACTCAGGCAACCCAAGCCTTTAGTCGTCAGGTTGGGAATACTATGAGTCGAACTTTTGGTGAAAAGCTAAGTTACGACAACCTGTCTTCGGTTGGACGTCAGATCGGCTCATCTAACTCCGCATCTAGCGCCGTTGTTAATCAGGTTACTGATGACCTGCAAACTCGGTATGGTTTTGGAGACGATAAAAAAGATGCTGTACGTGGCTTGGTATCGGGCGTGCTATCGGGAGGCCTAAGGGTCGGTGGCGATGGAACCATTACTAATCCCGGTGAGAAAGAAGTTGCTGATAAGGGCTTTCTTGGAAGGCTTCTTGGTACTGGCGGCAATGATTCTCCACAGGGCAACTTGCCAGGAGTCGATAAGCCAGACTCATCTCGTGTACCAAAACTATCAAGGGTACGAGCAGGGCTGGATTTAGGTGGTAACTTTAGTGGCCAAGTTGAGTCGTCAGAAGGCAGTTCTCGATCTACGACCGCAAATACGCTCACTGGGGAGATGCAAAGCTTGGCATCGAGTGATTCACGACGTGCTGAGTATCGCGATGCAATGGTTAAGGACCTTTCAGACTCAAGACGTTCTGGCGTTGAGATGTCCTTGTCTAACCAAGACTATCAGTCACTTCAGAGTTCAGCACAAGACGTTGTCACGGCATCAAATCGCTTTAGTGAGCTTGATCAGGCCAGCTACAGTCTATCAGGACAAAGAAATACTGATGGTGCGACGTTAACCCGATTAGCGGCGGACAATCCTGAAGTCATGGATTATTTAGGTCGCTATATGAACCAGCATGTTGAAGCAGGTAACCGTTTACGTGAAAACCTTCCGATGTATCAGCGCTTGCTACCTGATGATAATCAGGCGTATGTGGCCGCAGCTATGGAGTCTTTGACCTATAGCAACTCTTCAACGCCCGCTGAACGCGACAATGATTATCAAGCAGCAATGACTGATATGGCCATGGCTACCGGAGCCGATTTACGATCAATTCAGCCGCGCTCTAATGAAGGTATGTCATCAACTGCACCTACTTTTGGTGGTATTCAAAGCCAAGTTGAATCGGGTGTATTGGGCGGCTACGAGGATGCAGCAACAGTTCAAACTCAGTACAACGCAGCTCAATCGGCTTACCAAACCAATCTATCTGGTATAGATGGACAGTTGAATGCGCATCAGCAGCAAGCCCAGCAGGCCGTAGCTTCTGACACAAGTACCTATCAATCTGGACTAAACAGTGAAGCTGGGTCTCAGTGGCGAGCACGCATTATGGCTGATGATAGCGGAGTTTCTGGTGCTGAAATGTTCTTCAACAGCGCCAGTGCTATTGGTGATTTCAGTGGCAAGCATACTGATGCAGCACTGCATACCTTGAATCACTTTGGCGAAGACTATGAGAGTTACAAAGAACAAGCGCTTGAAGATCCTGGCTCACGAGGTTTCTTGCACAATGCAACGGTGGCCAGCAAATCAACCTGGGATGGCTTAAAAGCCGCCGTTGATGCCGGAACCTCTTTGGAAAATCCATTGACGGCGTTTAGTGATGCATACAGTGGTTCGAGTTCGCAGTATGCCTCCGAAGTAAACTGGGGCACTAAGTCTGAAGCCATGTTGGCGGGGGCATTTGGTGCGGCAGTTAACAATCGATATGGTGAGTTCCTAGAGCAGTATGCTGATGATTTTAAACAGGAAGCATACAGCGAAGGGCAGAGAATGGGATTGACCCCGATTCAAAGTCAAGTGTTCGCTCAAGCTTTCAATGAAGGTTTGGCGGGGCGCGTTTTCAACTTTGAAGACTCATCGAGTTGGTCGCCTGAAATGCTTGGTCTAAGGGAGCAAATGCTAAATGACTATCGTCAAAAGGATGAGAGTGGCGGTTACATCCCTGACAGTGTGTCCGAAGAAGATAAAGCATTTGTGGATAAGCAGATAGCGGTGATCTCAAATGCATCCCTTGCGGGAGATTATGCTCAGAACAACTTGATCGATATTAGGGCCTATAACCAGGCATCAGGAAGGAACTGAAAATAGAAGGTAGCCAGCTTGTGGTGGGCTGGCTATTTTTTTGGCTTTTTGGGATACCGTGGATAAAAGCCATCAAAAAACGAATGGAGCTTATACCAATACCATTTTTCTTCAATGCTCAAAGTTCTACCCGAATCTTTAACTTGGCTGCTCAAGAATCTAATTCCAGTACAAATAACTATGAAAAAGAGTCCCAAACCAACAATTGTCCAACTCGCTTGCCAATATGCGATTGCTAAAAACATAGTGGTGATGGCTATAAGGCCGATGGGGTTACAGGTCGCTTTGAATCCCAAGTAGCTGAAAAAAACGACGGTGCAGAACAGAAATGGCAAAGCCGCTAACTTGGCAGATGCTGTTAATATTTCTGAGGGAAAAAAATGAGCCACAGCCAAAGTCGCCAGAAAAAGCCCCAGTGAAATAACCCAGCAGCGTGCTGGTAAAGATTTAAGTAAGCTTGTCATCTTAGTACTCTCCAAGTGCACAGGCGGTGCACAATCAAATCATGTATCAGCATGTTAGTTCTCAAAAAGTGCTCTAGTGGTTTGCTCGGCCATAATCACGCACACAGGACATTTAAGCTGAATGCGCTGTTGAGATACCGTCAAATACAGACTACCGCATCGACACCGGTGTAAGGATGCAAGCTGTGATCTTAAATCACGAGCTAAAACCCAACCTTCATTGATGGTTAGTTTTTTCCAGGGGATCTCAGCTGGAAGATCTGCTTCTTCCCTTGCAACCAAGTACGCATCGTAAGCTTTCATCAAAGCATCAATATTTAATTGCTTGTAGACATTATCACCACCAATATTGACATAAAGGGCCATCAGCAGGGAGCCTTCAACTAAGGCTCTTCTGCTTTTAACGATGGCATCAGATTCTGGCAATTGACCAGGACAAGGTGACTTGCCAGTCACTTCTTTGTGCAGCCTTCTGATAATGTGGATTGGCAAACCTGTATCGAGCGCGATAATGGTCGTTCGAAATCCGTACTTAATAAGCAGCGAGGCTCGGGTAAACAGCTCACTTTTGGACAGGTTATCAATCATGCATCCCCCTTGTTGTTTAGGGTTGATAATAAATAAGCGATTCTTGGGATACCTGTGCCTTTGCTCTTCACCATCTCAATCAGTTGGCTTTGGTTACCCCTTGGTTGAAACAGCATGAATGATGAGGTCGCCACTCGTTGCAGGTCGTCAACACCGGCATTAATAAGTGCATCCACCACGTCGCGTGTAAGTCCAAAGCGCAAGACCGCCTCTTGCGGATCAATTCGCGCTAATTCACGTGCTGCGTGTAGGTACGCCAAATTTAATTGATAGAAGTCTTGTTGATTGGTTGTCATTGACGGACCTCCAGTTCATGTAAAATATTGCGATAGATAGAAAGCACTCTTTGCCCATACCAGCGTGCACGTTCTTCGTTCCAACTGTGATAGTGGCCTATGCCAAGCTCTAAATCGTTTGGTGAAGACTTGATTGCTTCGGCCAAAATACTGGAGCCGACAGTAAGGTTGATGATGGGGTCTAGCAGTTCTGTTGCTGAGCTCACTCGATGCCCATGCCAATGCAAATTGATTTGCATAAGGCCAATATCGAGCTGGTATTTTTCACTCTCTTGAAGTGCCTGGTTTAACAGTTGCTCCGCTTCTGTCCTAGATTTGGCGTAGGTTGCGTTTGAACCATTGCGAATTGCGTATGGCCATGGACTGGTCATGTTAAGACCTCGATGTGAGGCCGACTCAGCCAAGGCAACGGCGTAGAGCATGACTGGATCAATACCAACACTTTGTGCTGCTTTTTCCCACTGATAGCCCGGAAACGCATAGACTGAAGTGCTTGCGGACATGGCTATCACTAGGGCAACGGTTTTTGCTTTAATCGTTTTCATTTTTGTCCTCTAATTGATTTCCGAGAAGCGCCTGAATGGCTTTCGGGCTTATTCTTTTCAAAGGCACTGCGCTAAAATTGGCGATGCCTCTCGTGTAAACTTGTGCCGCTTTTGACCAGTCACCCACGGCAACAGGCGCTTGCATATCAAATCCTTTTTGCTGGTTCTGATGGTCGGCAATACCCTGTAATAGCCTTGGGTATTCACCCACTTCGTCCCGCAGCAAGTAAGCCTGGTAGCGTGTTAAAAACTCTTTTTGCTTAAAGGGGTATTCCCTGTCATCAACTTTGCAGAGTTCAACCCATCCCCCCATGTCTGAAATCACGCGGTGGATAAGTGCATCGTCAAACATCACGGATGTCCAAGCGCCAACCTGACGAACAGCCTTGTCAACTTTGTTCCAAGCAACCATGGCTCTTGAACCCGAGTTGCCATCGATATGCTTGATGACGTCAGCGGGCTTTGGAAAAAATTGCCCAGTATCCGGTGATTGAATATGCCGAGTCAGACCGATTCGCACTTCTTCAATGCTATAAGCACGAAGGGCTTCAAATGCGATGGATAGCAATTGCGGTGATACGCTTTTGCCATACATGGCCCAAGCGGCTCCCCAAACTTCAGCAAACTCGCGTTTATCAACCTCCTGCACTTGAACGAACCTCCCGAATACCTGGTCCGGCCCAGCTTTCAGCGATGCGACGATTGCTTTCTTCAATATTCAATTGGTGATTGCTGCCCTTTAGGCTCGTCGATGATTGCTGTACTTCATCAATGCGAACGTACTCGTCTTCCCATTGCCGGTTTAAAAGCCAGTTATGTGGCATAGGGGTCTTAGTCCGATCTTGATACTGCAATCGGTTGTCTCGTTGCTCTTTCCAGCGTGTTAGCACTTCCAAGGCGAGTTCATAGTCTTCATTGAGGCCCATGCGTAGCCATTCTTCTTTGGCTTTTGCTTTTTTTTCTTTGCGAATTTGTACATCCCAGAAGTCTTCAAACTGTATGTGGTCAACAGTTTTAACTGTTGGTTTGTTGCTTCTCTCAGAGTCATCCGACCGTTGAGAGTCCCTTACCGGGTTGCCATCAGGCATAAACAATGATGAAAATTCTTCTGGTAGCCGAGCTTGAAAAGCGGCAAGAGATTTCAAAAGCGATGCCATACCAACGAAGTCGGCAGGTACATCTTTAAACAACCGAAAGGCTGCCTTACC
>Ga0100391_1004699_pt1 | contig 13008 bp, 10 predicted proteins | sample CryGeymeta201515_FD_81541 | JGI IMG/M metagenome (GOLD analysis project Ga0100391, IMG submission 81541) | Groundwater microbial communities from Crystal Geyser aquifers in Utah, USA - Crystal Geyser metaG 2015-15 | ecosystem: Environmental > Aquatic > Deep subsurface > Groundwater | place: USA...
CACCCGGCGGTGGCTGAGGCCGGTGTCATCGGCAAGCCCGACCCGGTGGTCGGCGAGGTGGTCAAGGCCTTTGTTTCGCTTAAAAGTGGCTTTGAGCCGTCCGAGACCCTGCTGCTTGACATCTCGGCGCATGCGCGCCGGCGCCTGGGTGCAGCCGTGGCGCCCAAGGAAATTGCCTTTTTACCGGTGCTGCCGCGCACCCGCAGCGGCAAGATCATGCGCCGCCTGCTTAAGGCGCGCGAACTCGGCCTGCCCGAGGGCGACACCTCGACGCTGGAGTTACGCACTGTCCCGTAGCCCGCATGAAGCGCAAGCGTAATGCGGGATTTTGCGGCGCGCCAGCCTATGAGGCTGCACTCGCCGATAAAAGCGGGTAGGGCGCCTTGCGACCTACCGTTTGCGACAGCAAAACCTGTTGTTCGGTGCCCAGCCCCATCGCCTTGGCCAGTGCGTCGCGATCCAGCCAGGCCCGTATGACGGTGGCCAGCTCTTCCGAGGCGCAATACAGGTACACGTTTTGCGCCATGGCGCCGGCGCAGGTGTGGGCGTAGGCCATGCGCTGCGCCACCGGCACCCGTTTCATGCGCGCATAGTCGGCCACCATGATCAGGTCCAGCGCCACATAGATGTCCACCTCCTGGGCGCTGAGGGCGCTCGGCACGGTGCGCCCGCCCAAAGCCGGGCGGTTCAGCCCCGCCGCCGCCCACAGCAGGTTGGACAGCATCTGCTGAGGCAGCGGCTCGGGGGCGAATTCGCGCTGCGACTGGCGCTGCGCCAGCGCCTGCATCAGCGGCATGCCGCCGCTCATATTGGCTGCCGGCAGCACGATCGTGTCTGCCGCCTCGCCCTGGGCGGGCTCGGGCTTGAGTTGCCCGAGCAGACCCAGGGCCATTTTGGTCAAGGTATTCATGCCTGATGTGGCGCGCGGCCGGCTTATTGAATGGCCAATTTTTTGGAGGCCGTACCGGCCTTCTTGGGCAGGTCAAGGCTCAGCACCCCGTTGTCATATTTGGCCACTGCCTTGGCGTCGTCCACCTCCTGCGACAGCGTGAAGACGCGCGACACCGTGCCGTAGTAGCGCTCGCTGCGCACCAGCTTGCCTTTTTCCTTGACGTCTTTTTCCCGGCGCGCCTCGGCGTCGATCTGGACCCGGTTGCCGTCGATGCGCACATTGATGTCTTCTTTTTTGACGCCTGGCAGGTCGGCATGGACCTTGAAGGCGTCGTCTTTTTCGACTACGTCGATCCGGATGTCGAGGTCATCGCCTTTGCCAGCCATGCGCATGGGCGCCAAAAAGCCGCGAAACACGGACTCAAACGGGTCTTTCATGGCGGTATCAAGCAAGCTCAGGTTGTTCATGATTTTTTCTCCAAAGGGTTAGGTTAAAAAGTTGCTGGACAATGTGGCGCTTTTGCCAAAGCAGCGCAAAGCAGCGCTGCAAGCATAAAAGTCCGACTCCCCGAGCAAATGACAATTCTCAAGCGCGGCGCAGAATACGCGAAGATTCTGCCAAATCGGCGCTTGCACCCCTTTCATCCGTGCCGCTGCTCGTGTCAGAATTCCTGTTACATCTTGCCGGAGACCCACATGAACATTGTTCTCAGCCATGCCAGTCCTTTACGGAGTCGGCCAAATGAAAGCGCTTGCTGAGGCAGAGCCTGCTTTCATGACCTGCTCCTCTCAGGAGCAGTCGCAATGCCTGCTGGGCGCGGTGCTCAAGCTGACGCCAGATGCCATCATCGGGGCCGATATGGACGGGCGCATCACCCTGTTCAACCCGGCTGCCGAGCGCATCTTCGGGCGCAGCAGTGCCAGCGTGCAAGGCGAGCCGGTCGAGATATTGATTCCCGAGCGCCTGCGCGCCGGTCATCATGAAGCGCAACAGCGCTTTGCCAAAGAGGGCGGCGATGCCCGCGTGATGGGCCTGCGCCGCGTCAAGGGCTTGCACGCCGACGGCCAGGAGATCGACCTTGAAGGCCGGATTCACCATGTCAAGCTGCCACAGGGGGAATGGTCAATTGTCAGTTTGCACGACGTCACCGCGCGCTTGCAGGCCGAGACGCAATTGCAGTATTCGCGCGTCAAGCTGGCCGAGTTGACCCGCAAGCTGATGGCGCAGGAGCGCGTGCTGGTCAAGCGGCTGGCGCAGGTGCTGCACGACCAGTTGGGCCAGACGCTGGCCGCGATCCGCATGTGCCATGAAACCATCATCGCCCGGCAGACGGTGAAAGCGCCTGCCGAGATCCAGCGCCTCGACGAGCGCCTGAGCACCCTCATCGGGCAAGCCATTTTGCAGGTGCGCCAGGTGCTGGTTGACCTGCGCCCAACCTTGCTTGAAGAGCAGGGGCTCAGCGTGGCGCTCGACAACGAGCTGCGCAACCGCGCCCAGGCGGCACCCCAGATTGACATCACCATCCACGTGCCGCCCAGCCTAGAAGCCATCCGCTGGCCCGCCGAGATTGAACACGCAGCCTTCATGGTGGTGCGCGAGGCCGTAGAAAACGCGCTGCGCCATGCGGCGGCAGACAGCATTGCGGTGAACCTCACGGGTGGCGCCTTGTTGCTGCACCTCACCATCTCTGACAACGGCGTCGGGCTGCCCGAGGGCGCTGGCTCAAGCTTGGGCCACCTCGGCATTCTGGGCATGCAGGAGCGTGCGCAGGCGGTGGGTGCCAGCGTCACCTGCACGCGTATGCCGGAGGGCGGCACCCGCGTCACGTTTCATTGGCAGTGCCTGTCATGACCACGCTTTACCTGGTGGACGACCATCAAATGATGCGCGACGGGCTGCGTGCCCTGCTTGAAGCGCGCGGCCACACAGTGCTGGGCGAGTCTGCCGAGCCAACCCAGGCGCTGGCCGACCTGCTGCGGTTGCGCCCCCAGGTGCTGCTGCTCGACCTGAATCTGGGCGGACGCTCGGGGCTGGAACTGCAGACCGAGGTGCAGCGGCGCAGGGTGCCGGTGCACACCGTGGTGCTGACCATGTCCGCCCAGCCCCATCAGGTGGCTGAGGCGCTGCGCCTGGGTGCCAGCGCCTACGTGCTCAAGGGCTCGCCTGCGAGCGACTTGCTGGCCGCCATTGACGCTGCGGTCAAGGGCAAGAAATTTTTTGGCGCCGATGTGGCCGACCTGGCGCTGGAGGCCTTTACCGAGCAAGACGACGACCCCTTGAGCCTGTTGTCGCCGCGCGAGCGGCAGATTATTCTGATGGTGGTCGAAGGTGAATCCAGTTCGGCCATTGGCACGACGCTGCATTTGTCGCCCAAGACCGTGGCCACCTACCGCAGTCGCCTGATGAAAAAACTGGGCGTGACCGATGTCACCAGCCTGGTGCGCATGGCCGTACGCTACAAACTCATCGATTCGGATGAGTCCGCCCGCAGAAACCGTCGCCGCGACGATATTTAAACTTTGTGTTGTGGGACATATCTTTAGCTCTGTCCCCAACTGATCAAGTGTCAACGCTTGCTGGCGTGCTTCATCAAACTCTCCCTACAGGCAGCGCGGCCTGCCTGGCCTAAAGTTGCTCACAAGAATCGACCCCGATGCTCATCGCTCGGTTATTCGGCAACGACAACCAGAGGCTCACCAATGCACGCTCAAATCCTGGCCAGCACAGCCACCTTAGCCACCACCGAATCCACTGAATCCACTCTGCCATGGCAATCCACCAGGCGCCCCGCTGGTGCGAAGTTCGAAAGCGATGAGCGCTGGTCGAGCTTGCAGGAGTTGCACAGCCTGTTGCAGTGCGAGGGCCATCTGCATGACGGCCATGAGTGCGAGTTGTTTCGGCGCCGCCGTGTCAAAGCCGGTCAGGCTGCGCTGATGATGGGCCAGCCGTTTGACGGGCTGTATGTGGTGCGGCTGGGCACCCTGCGCAGTTCCATCTCCAATGCCGACGGCGGTGTGCATGTGCTGTCGTTTCCCATGAAAGGCAATTTGCTGGGTTTTGACGGCATTTACAAGTACAGCTACATGAGCGATGTGGTGGCCCTGACCGATTGCGATTTGATCCGTATTCCGGCCTCTGACCTGTTCGCGGCCGGGCGCGGCATCAACCATCTGGAGCACATGGCCTATTGGGCCAGCAGCCGCGAGATCACGCAGGAGCAGTCGGCTTATTGCCTGACACGCTCGGTCAAGTCCGAGGGCCGGGTGGCGCGCTTTTTGCTGACTATGTCGCAGCGTTTTGCCGACATGGGCTATTCGCCCAACCGCTTTATTTTGCCCATGACGCGGCGCGACATTGGCCACCATCTGAGCGTGACGGTGGAAACGGTGAGCCGGGCGTTTTCGGCGCTGGTTCAGCAGGGCATCATCCACGTCGATTTTCGCGAAATCAACATTCTGTCGCACGAAGCCCTGTGTAATTTCGAGCGCTAGCCGCCATGGCCGGCGCCAAGGCATGGGCGCTTGGAACCCCATCGCACTGTAGCCCTTGAAGGTTTCTTTCTGTCTGAGACTTGCTGAGCGTAGAATTTCTGAAAAAACGCACAGATCAGATTGAAGATCGTAAAACCTTCACAGGGATTGATTGAGTGAACCAAGACAAGTCAGCCGCTGCCAGCGCACCTTTTCCCATTGTCGGCATTGGCGCGTCTGCGGGCGGGCTATCGGCGCTGGAACAGTTTCTGTCACATGTGCCTATGCACAGCGGCCTTGGCATTGTGGTGGTGCAACATCGCGATCCGCACAGCGAGGGCATGCTGGTGGAACTGCTGCAGCGCCATACCCCCATGCCGGTGCAGCAGGTGACAGACCAAATGCCGGTCGAGCCCGATCATGTGTATGTGATTCCGCCCGGTTTCGATCTGTCCCTGATGCACGGCGTGCTGCATCTGTTCGAGCCGACCGAAGCGCGCGGCCTGCGTCAGCCCATCGATTTTTTCTTCAAGTCGCTCGCCGACGACCGGCAGCACAACAGCATTGGCGTCATTTTGTCGGGCATGGGCTCCGACGGCACACTGGGGCTGCAGGCCATCCGCCTGGCCGGTGGCGCCACCTTTGCGCAGACGCCGGCCTCGGCCCAGTTCGACAGCATGCCGCGCAGCGCCATCGCGGCCGAGGTAGTTGACGCCGTGGCCCCGGCCGATGAGCTGCCGGCCAAGGTGATCGCGTTTGTCAAGCGCATCCGGCTGGTGGGCGACGTGCAGGCCCAGATCGAAGCCGAGTTTCAACGCAGCGCGGCGGGTTTTCTGGAAAAAATCCTGTTTTTGCTGCGCACCCATACCGGCCACGATTTTTCGGCTTACAAAAAAAACACCATCATGCGTCGCGTCGAGCGCCGCATGGGGCTGCACCAACTGCCCCGCATCGACGACTACCTGCGCTACGTGCGCGAAAACCCCAAAGAGGTGGAACTGCTGCTGGGCGAGTTGCTGATCGGGGTCACCAACTTCTTTCGCGACCCGCCCGTGTGGGAACAGGTCAAGCGCGAGGTGCTGTCGGCTTTGCGCGCCAACCACCCCGACGGTGCCACGCTGCGCGCCTGGATTCCCGGCTGCTCGAGCGGCGAGGAGGCCTATTCGCTGGCCATGCTGTTCAGGGAATCGCTCGACACAATCGACACGGAGCAGCGCAACAAATTGCTGATATTTGCCTCCGATCTCGACAAGGACGCCATCTCGCGCGCCCGTGCCGGCGTTTATCCCCCGGGCATCACCGCCGACGTGCCAGAGGCGCGCCTGAAGCGGTTTTTTGTGCCCGAGGGCGCGGGTTACCGCGTTAGCAATGACATCAGGGAAATGGTGATCTTTGCCGAACAAAACGTCATCTTTGACCCGCCCTTCACCAAGATCGATTTCCTGAGCTGCCGCAACCTGCTGATCTATCTGGAGCCCGGCTTGCAGGACAAATTGCTGCTACTGTTTCATTACAGCCTCAACCCGGGGGGCTTTTTGCTGCTGGGCAGTTCCGAGTCGGTCGGTGCCGCCAGCGCGCTGTTTTCACCTTTGTCGGGCAAGCATCGCATTTATCGCCGGCTTGATGTGCAGGCGCACGTAGTGCCCTCCGGCATGCCGGCCATGTTTGATTCTGCGGGCTCCCGGCTGGCTGGCGTCAACTTGCGCGCCCAGGGTTCCTCGGCGGTGGCGCCCGACCTGCAAATGCTGGTGGAGCAACTGGTGCTGGCGCAATTTGCACCTGCGGCGCTGCTGGTGAGCGACAAGGGCGAGATGCTTTACTTCAGCGGCAAAACCGGCAAATACCTCGAGCCCGCAGTGGGCAAGCCCAACCTGAATCTGTTCGCTATGGCCCGCGAAGGCATCATGAAGGCCTTGTCCGAGGCGTTTTATCAGTCGGTTCGCGAAAACAGGGCGACCACGCTCAAGCGCGTCAGGATCGACGCTGGCCGCCCGGCCCAATATGTCGATATTGTGGTGCAACCCCTGAGTGAACCCCTGGCCCTGAAAGGCATGGTGCTGGTTGTGTTCAGGGACGTCGCGGCCCCGCACCCGTCCAGACGGCATGCGCTGGCAGACGCGTCAGCCAGCGAGGGGCAGCGTATCGAGGCGGCGCTGCAGGAGCTGCAGCACGCCCGCGAAGATGCCCGCTCCACCCGCGAGGAAATGCAGACCTCGCAAGAGGAACTCAAGTCGGCCAACGAAGAGCTGCAATCGACCAACGAAGAGCTGCAGTCCACCAATGAGGAGCTGACCACCTCCAAGGAAGAAATGCAGTCGATGAACGAAGAGCTGCAGACCATCAACAACGAGTTGCAGATCAAGGTGGCCGAGGTCTCGCGTGCCAGCAACGACATGCGCAACCTGCTCGACAGTACCGAGATTGCGATTTTGTTCCTCGACGACGCGCTGCATGTGCGCCGCTTCACGCCCTCGACCAGCAAAATTTTCAAGCTGATCCCGGGTGATGCCGGTCGCAGCATCACCGACATCGTCTGCGACCTGGACTATCCGGGCCTTGGGGTCGACGCACTGGAGGTGTTGCGTACCCTGGTGTTCAAGGAAACCGATGTGACGGCCGCCGGCGGGCGCTGGTTCAAGGTGCGTATCATGCCCTACCGCACGCATGACAATCACATCGACGGCCTGGTCATCACCTTTGTCGATATCAGCGCCAGCAAAAAGCTTGAGGCCGAGTTGCGTGAGGCGCAAGCCAGGTTGCAAGCCTTGATGACCAACCCGAATTCCAGCGAGGCAGACCATGGTGTTCCGTAAAAATCCGCCCGACATCGAGTCCATGCGCCGCCTGGCGACGCTGCGCTTGTCCGAGCGGGGCAATGTGCCTGCCGTGGCTGATCTGGATATCAAGCAGGTGCAGCACTTGCTTGAAGAACTCGAAATCCACCAAATTGAACTCGAGCAGCAAAACGAGCAACTCAACACCGCCAGGGCGCAACTGGAGCAGGCGCTCAACCACGGCAACGAGCTTTACGACTTTTCACCGGTCGGCAGCGTGCTGATCAACACCGACGGCGCCATCACCAAACTGAACTTGAGCGGCGCCCAGTTGCTGGGTGCCGAACGCGCCCGCCTGCTGGGCAGCAAACTCGGCCTGTATGTGGCCAAGGCCCAGCGCGCGCAATTCAACGCCATGCTGGCGCACGCCCGGGCTGAGCGTGAGTCGCAAACCGGCGAGCTGCTGTTGCAGATCGATGGTCTGCTACCCTTGTCGGTGCAAGCCAAGGTGGTCTGGATTGGCACCACGATGGGTTGGCAGGTGGCCTTGATCGATGTTTCCGAGCGCCGGCGCTTGGAGGCGCAACTGCGCGTCAGCGAGGAGCGTATGACGCTGGCGCTGTCGGCGGTAGGCGACTGGGTTTGGGACTGGCAAGTGGGCCCTGATGAGCTGACGATGTCACCCGGCTATACCGAAATGTTGGGCTTTTCCCGCAAGGATTTGGGGCGCACGGCTTCAGACCTGATGCGCTTTGTTCACCCGGACGACAAGCCGCAGCTCACCAAAATTCTTCAGGACTGCATCAGTGGCGCGGCGCAGCGTTACACCCTTGAACACCGCGTGCTGGGCAAGGACGGTAGTACCAAATGGGTGCTGGCGCGCGGCGCCGTGGTGCAGCGCTCGGATGACGGCAAGGCCTCGCGACTGGTGGGCACGCTGGTCGATATTTCAAATAGAAAGCTGACCGAAGCCGAACTGCTTGCAGCAGCCCAGTTTCAGCAAGCGGTGTTTGATTCCATTTCGGCGCAAATCGTGGTGCTGGACCATGCGGGTTGCATTTTGCAGACCAATGCGGCATGGCAAAACTATGCCAGCCAGTGTGGCTACAGTGCGCCACTTGGTCAGGATTATCTGGCCTTGCTGGCCAGGCATTTTGTGTTGGACCCGGTCATCATGGCTGGCATGGCAGCGGTGGTGGCTGGTGAGGCGCTGCATTTCCGTTTGGCCGACCCGGTCCAGTGCAGCTGCGGCAGCTATTGGTTCACTATCAAGTTCACCCCGGTGCATGACGCCGCAAACCGCCTGGTGGTCACGCATGAGGACGTGAGCGAACTCAAGCGCGCCGAACTGGCCAGCGTGGCACTGGCCAATGTGGACCATCTGACCGGCGCCTTGAGCCGGCAGCACTTCATGAATTTGGCCGACCAGGAGATGGCACGCTCACAGCGTTACGAATTGCCATTGGTGGTGTTGATGCTCGACCTGGATCACTTCAAGCTGGTCAACGACGGCTACGGGCACGCCGCTGGCGACGCGGTGCTGCAAAGCTTTGTGCAAACGGTAAAAAGCGTGCTGCGCGAGTCTGATGTGATCGGGCGCCTTGGCGGCGAGGAGTTTGCCGTGCTGTTGCCCAACACCACGCAGCAGGGCGGCATTGCGCTGGCCAACCGGATTCTTGAAAGCGTGCGTGCAAGCCCGGTGGCGGTCGGTGACCAGCGCATTGCCTACTCGGTGAGCATTGGCGCCGGTTACCTCGACAAGCAAAAAACCTTTGCTGAATTACTGGGCCAGTGCGACGAGGCGCTTTACCAAGCCAAGCACGCGGGACGCGACCGTCTTCAGTCGAACTGGCAAGACTTGTAAAACTTGCCGGTGCAGCGCGCGCTGCCCTGACCCGGCCAAACCAACAACTGAGGTGGCTGCGGTCACGGCGCCTGTGCCGTCAAACTTGTAACACCACGCTAAATCGGCACCAGCCTGAGCAGGCGCCCGCCGGCGTTGTCGGTGAGCACATACAGCAGACCATCAGGCCCCTGGCGCACATCGCGGATGCGCTCACCCAGGTCGGCCAGCAGTTTGTGTTCGCGCACCACCTTGCCCTCGAAAGGCTTGCTGAGTTCAATGCGGTTGAGGTAGCCAAACTTGAGCGAGCCCACCAGCAAATTGCCAACCCAGTCGGGACCGTAGCGGGTGCTGGTCACAAAAGCCATGCCTGACGGCGCAATCGACGGCACCCAGTAGTGCAGCGGTTGCACCATGCCAGCCTTGGTGCTGAGCCCGGCGCCAATCGGGCCGCCACCGTAGTTTTCGCCGTAGGTGATCACCGGCCAGCCGTAGTTACGCCCGGGCTCAATCAGGTTGATCTCGTCGCCGCCCTGTGGCCCGTGCTCATGCGCCCACAGCACGCCGTGGGGCGACAGCGCCAGGCCCTGCGGATTGCGGTGGCCGTAAGACCAGATTTCGGGCAAGGCACCGGGGGTGTTGGCAAACGGGTTGTCAGCGGGCACGCGGCCGTCCTTGCCAATGCGGATGATCTTGCCGTGGTGATTGTCGAGTGTTTGCGCATCGTCCTTGCGCACAAAGCGCTCGCCCAAAGTCACAAAAAGCAAGCCGTCGGCCTGGCCGTTGCGCTGGCTTTCGACGATGCGGCAACCAAAATGGGCGCTGCTCGCCACTTTGGGTTTGGCGCTGAAAATCACCTTCACCGCTTCGAGCCGGCTGCGGTCATCAGACAATCGGGCACGCGCCAGCGCGGTGCTGTTGCCGCCCGCGCCGGGTTCGGAAAAGCAGAAGAACAGGGTGCGGTTGCGGGCAAAGTCGCTATCCAGCATCACATCAAGCAAACCGCCCTGGCCGCGCACGGCCATATCAGGCAAGCCTTGCACCGTTTGATGCACACGGCCATCGGCTTCGATCACGCGCAGGCGTCCGGGCCGCTCGGTCACCAGAAACCGCCCCTGCGGCAAAAACGCCACCGCCCAGGGGTGCTCCAGCCCTTGCGCCACCACCTCGTGTCGCACGGTCTGGGCTTGGGCTGCCAGCGCCAGGCTAACCGCACTGGCTACACTTGCCAGCATTGCCAGCAATGTCGTTTTGATCCATTTCGTCATGTTTTGCATGGCTTGCTCCGCGTGCTTGGACTCAGCCGCATGGTAGCGTGGGTGTTTGTTCGGGTGACGATCAGGTTTGGTAATGCCCTGACGCGCTTTAAACCAATATTTGCCATTTGCAAATAGCGAATGCAGTCCCCGTAGCCCGTATGAAGCGCAAGCGCAATGTGGGGTCTTAGGGTGCGTTGCCGTGGTCTGTCATTCGGCGATTCCCGGATTCCGCTTCGCTTCATCCGGGCTACGGACTACATGGACTGACGCGCTGCGCTCGCAGTGACAGCCTCGGGCTTACGGACGAAAAACTTCCTCCAGACTGGCCGCGTCCAGCACCCGGTCACCCCACCGCTCCAATTGCACCGACGTTGCAGCAGCAATCTGTGCAATGATCTCGCTGGACAAGGCGCCGAAGCGCCGGACTAACAAGCGCTGTAACAAGAGAGCTTCGCCCTTTTGCATACCCTTTTGCATACCCTTTTGCATACCCTTTTGCATACCCTTTTGCATACCCGTTTCGATGCCTCTTTCGATGCCTTTTTCAAGACCCTTTTCAAGACCCTTCCTCTCGCCCTTCTGCTCATGCTGTTGGGCCCACGTGTCAAATCGTTCGGCTAATGTCATTTTCAACTCCTTCAAGTCTTGCACCTTGGGTAGCACCAAGCTGCGTTTGCTTTGCCGCAAAAGTACTGCACGGATCCAGATCGCAAATATCCGCTTGAGTTCCGGGTTGCCCTCCAGCCAGTCGTTGAGTACGTCGATGAGCCGCAGTAGCGCGTCTTCGTTTTCGGGGTGCTCAAAGCGGATGACTGCGGCCACCAGGTTTTTCAGGTCGACCAGGTCGGATTCGGTGTACTGATTTTCGTCGATCAGCAGGTATTCCAGTTTGGGCAGGTACTTTGCCACCAGACCGGGCGCTTTGGGGATCAGCGCCGCGATGTCGGTAGCCGCCGTCCATTTGGCATCGCCGTTGTACAGCACGATGGGCAGCACCGGCGGCAGTTTGCGGTCTTTGAGGACGTCGCCGCGGCGGATCAGGTCTTGGCACAGCAGGCCGACGTAGGTCATGATGCGCACTGCCATCCACGGGTCAACGGTGCTCTGGAATTCGATCAGCAAATACAAATACATCCACTCGCCGTCAGCTCGCACGCGCCAGATTACATCGTCGGCGCGGTGGCGCAAGTCGTCAGTCACATAGCTGCCGGGCACCTTTTCCAGCGTGGTGTAGTCCAGGCTGTGCAGCCACTCGTCTGGAATAAAACCCAGCACCAAATCTCGCACCATTTCAGGCGCGGATCATCCGCAGTTTTGTGAATGCGACAACTATTCTGACTCAGGGGGCGTCACAGGTCAGAAAAGTGAGGCATCGGTGCAAACTGATCTCTGGCCCAGGTATGGTGGGTGTCGTCTCGGCACAGCAAAGCGACCCAGGGCCCCGTGTCAAGAATCAAATGCTGGCTCATACGCTGCCAAAACCCTTCAAATGCTCTGGGTTGAAGGACAAATCGGGTGGCCCACCCTCAAAGCAACCAACCACGTCGCCCGCCTGTTCCAACGCCGACACAAACGATGTAGCCGACTTGCAATCGATTTGGGTTGCTGGCTCGCTCTGTCAGCCTTGTGCAGCGTTCGGGCTTGACAATGGCGCATCGTTACATTGTGAAGCGGGTTTTTTGATGCGCAAAGTGCTGATTGCAGGCGGTGGAATTGGTGGCCTGAGTGCCGCTTTGGCTTGCGCCCGTGCGGGTGCAGAAGTGGCGCTGTTCGAGCGCAGCGCCGAGTTTTCGGAGTTTGGCGCAGGTATTCAATTGGGCCCCAACGTGGTGAAAATCTTGTGCGGATGGGGCTTGCAGGACGCCTTGCAAGCCGTGGTGGCCTGCCCAGACCGGCTGCAGGTGCGCAGCGCCATCACTGGCTCTGAGTTGGGCGTGCTGCGCCTGGGTGATACGTTTGCCAAGCGCTACGGCGCGCCTTACTACACCATCCACCGGGCCGACCTGCATGTGCTGCTGCTGGCGGCGTTGCAACAGCAGGGTGGCACGGCGCTGCATCTGGACAGTTCGGTGGTCAGTTTTGAGCAGACCGACACGGATGTGGCGCTGCAACTGGCCTATGACGAGGTGGTGCGCGGCGACTTGCTGGTGGGCGCCGATGGCGGCTGGAGCTGCATTCGCCAGCAGTTGCTGGGTGACGGCACGCCGCAGCCGACCGGGCATCTGGCCTACCGGGCGCTGATCTCGCAGGCGCGCCTGCCCGAGCATTTGCGCAGCAGGCAGGTCACCGCCTGGCTCGGGCCTAAGATGCACGTGGTGCAGTACCCGGTGCGCAGCGGCGAGTGGCTCAACGTGGTGGCCATCGTGCATGGCCAGGTGCAGGGCGACATGTCGCACTGGGACCACGGCGGCAACGCGGCCGAGTTGCAAATGCGCCTGAGCGGCACCTGCAAGCCGCTCAATGATTTGATCCAGGCGGTGCCGAGCTGGCGCTTGTGGGCTTTGAGTATTCGCCCGCCCATGCGCAGCGCCCGGGAGCAAGCCCAGGGCCGCGTGGCTTTGCTGGGCGACGCCGCGCACCCGATGGTGCCGTATTTGGCCCAGGGGGCGGGCATGGCGATTGAAGACGCCGAGGTGCTGGCGCGCGCGCTGGCGCAGGGCGGGTTTTTTGCTGATTCAGCAGCTACTGGCATCGATGGCGCTGCCGACCTGGGCAATGGGGTGCCAGCCCTGTTGCAGCGCTACGCCCGGCAACGCTGGCAGCGCAACGC
>Ga0100391_1004701_pt1 | contig 13007 bp, 17 predicted proteins | sample CryGeymeta201515_FD_81541 | JGI IMG/M metagenome (GOLD analysis project Ga0100391, IMG submission 81541) | Groundwater microbial communities from Crystal Geyser aquifers in Utah, USA - Crystal Geyser metaG 2015-15 | ecosystem: Environmental > Aquatic > Deep subsurface > Groundwater | place: USA...
AGGAACGTCCACCAGGCCTGCCCCCTCACAACAAGCCCACCCGCACAAGACACCACAACCGCAAGGTTCGCCGCGAGGACGCGGTCGCGCTACCCGCTAATGCCGAACCCGCACCGCAGGCGTGCGCCCCAAAAGCACCAGCAGGTGCGCCCAAAGGTAGCGCAGGTGCGTCCCCGCACCGCAGGAACGTCCACCAGGCCTGACCCCTCACAACAAGCCCACCCGCACAAGACACCACAACCGCAAGGTGCGCCGCGAGGACGCGGTCGCGCTACCCGCTAATGCCAACACCCGGAACATAATGTTGTGAGATCCGCATTTTTTCTCATCCTCGATTCGTATGCATACATCGACATTGTCCCCCAAATATCAAATCGTCATACCAAAAGAGATCCGCAAGTCGATGAATCTGAGACCGGGTCAAGAACTTCAATTCCGCATCAGGAATCATCACATTGAAATCGAACCGGTCATCACCGGTTCCGATCTGATCGGACTCCTCAAAGGCGAAACACCCATGCACTTTAAACGCGAAGGAAACCGCCCGTTGTGAAAGCGGATCTACTCGATTCCTCCGCCTGGCTCGATTGCCTGGAAGAGGGCCCGAACACGCATCATTTTGCCCCGATCATCGCCAAACACCCGGACCTCATCGTTCCGGCCATCATCATCACCGAAATCCGCAAAATCATCCTGCGCGAAAAAGGCACCGAAAGTAGTCATCGGCATGCTCTGCCACGCTCCGATTACATCTGACTGACCAGCCGATCATATTCTTTATGATGCCCAATCCAAAACCAATACAAAGTGCCGTCCTTATCACGGCCCAGTGCTCGGTAGCTCAAGCCAATGCGAACGGACCAGTAGTCTCCGATTGGTTTAAAGTGCAAAGACGGGTGTCGTGGATCTTGTAACCACAAACGGAAATTTTTCCTCGCCAAATTACGAACAGCACGCGGGAGACGGGCATATTGCGCTCTAAAGCTTTTGGTCGTCGAGGAAAGCATCGAGCGATTGAGTTTCTCCGGCTTCGATCTCTTTTTCGGCCTCGGCCCACAGCGAATCGAGACGCCCCGCAGTCGCATCAGCCGCAATTTGGGAATCCCATGCCGACTCGCGCCGCTCAATCAGTCGATCCGTCAGCTTCCAAAACTCTTCACGCGGCAAGCAACCAATCGCTTTTTCAATTTCTTCAACCGTGCTCATAAGATAATCATTCACCAAACTCACAGGATTTTCAATCTCATAAACATTAAATCCACCGGAGAGCCCGGGCATTTCATCTGGCCGGGCGTGGGTGACGTGCCCTGTAAGCGATCGGCCTTTAGGCCTTTCTGGAGCTGTAGTGGAACGCCTGAAGGCAGATCGCTTGCCTGAAACCCCCAAATGAAATGCCCCTGAGGTCCCCAATCCGGGCACTTGCTGAAAGCTCCCCTCCTGCCGCAGATAGCAGGGGACCGAACAGGCTCCGTTGAGAAGCGTGTTCAGGGGTGGTCCCGAATTGGCAAGCCAGTGGAAATATCTGGATTCCCGCCCCACACGTGCGCAGTGAGCCCTGTTGTCGGTTTTGTGGATAGCCGTTCCCGACCGCTGTGTCATATACCGGTTCGAAAAAGGTATCACTGCTGCGTGACCGCAACCCACTCCAGTTGCTGCAACTCATTCAGCATGGGGGGCACTAAAGGTTCTCCGATAAATCCAAGCCGCCGCAAAGTATAAAAGGACATCGCCCTGCGGACCGAAAGCTCCAGCCGCCCCTGCTCCATCCCGTAGTCCATTGCCAGTGCCTTGCGCTGATTCGAAACCAGTTTGGGATTCGGCCGGATCACCAGGCTTTCGTTCTCCAGCCAGTCCATATCGACCTGCTCCGGATGCGGGCAAGGCTTCGCCCGGCCCACCGACTGAAAACGCCCGATCACGAAATCCTTAAACACGACATCCTGGTGGCACAGCGCCCGCACATGCCAGCGCAACCCGTCAAATCCAAAGGCGCGCGGACTGATCCACCGCTTCTCCGCCACCCCCGACCGCACCGACCAATAAGCCACCTCCACGCACGCGCGCTCATAAGCGGCCAGCGATAATTTCCGCTGCAGCCCCGCGTCCGCCACTCGCACCGGGTGCTGCGGCCCCAAAGTAAAAGCTGCTCCGCTGGCTCCGTCCACCATCGCACCCGCGATCACTTCCATGTCCGCACCGAAATTCGGCAGCTGCAGCAACATTTTCATCCTGGGCGACGCCACGTAGCACTTGCGCCGCACATCATACTGACAAGCCCCCGCGTTCAGTGTCGTATAGGTCACCAGATCCTTGGTCGCCTGCGGCAGCGAAATCCCGAAGTGATCGCATAAATCCCGCCGGTTGATCGTGCCCCGCCAAAAGAGCAACCGCTCCACAAACAACAAGCGCTGCTGCTCACTCCACCCTGCTATTGAAGTATCCATTGTCATAAAAAGTAAGACCAGTAAATTTATGCACACTAGAAATGCAAGCGCTCATTTATGCGAATACTTTTTATGATGTTTTGCTTTTTTATGCTTGTATTCCAAACCACTAACTGTCAAGGATGGGGAATGACTCATCCAGGCATGCGGCACAGCAAACCGACAAATAGCGTTGGGATTCTCAACGAGCACGGACCCCACATCGACTGGTCTCAACAACCTTGGCTGCGCATCCACGATTCCACAGACGCAATAATCGCCACTCTGCTCGCTGCTGCCCGCGAAGTGCGCACCGCCTGGATTTCCTACCACGGCGGTTCGGGTCCAGCAGCGCAGCGCCAGATACTTCCCGCAGTCCTCTTCTCAGCAGCCCACGACGGCGGTGATGTGCGGTGGCCGGTTTATCTCATCGCCTGGTGCGCCCGTCGCCAGGCAATACGACTCTTCCGCACCGACCGCATCGAGAGCGTGCAGCTCTGCGAGGCCTCCTCCGCTACAGCCTTCCCCATCTATCGAGCCCTCGGCGAAATCGAGCAGGCACTTTACCGTCAGTATCACTTGCGCGGCGACGATCTCCAAATGCGACAGCATACCAATCGGGCATAGCAATCCGCTCACCCCCTATCTCTAAATTAAACCATGAAGCCAAACTACATCTTAGGACATTATCTCATCGCTGGCCTCACTCACCAGCAGCAGGAACCAATCAACTGGTGGGCAATCAATTGCGACACCGAGATCGAGCTTTGCCGCGAGCGCCATAACCCCTACGACCCACTGGCCATCAGCATCCGCCTGCCCGACGGCAAGCGACTCGGCTACCTCCGTCGCGATGACAATAAGGTGCCCTCCGCCCTGATCGACCAGGGGGCCACCCTGATTGCAAAAATAGTGGAGATCGCCCTCGTGCCAGACGAAATACCCCGCGAAGTCCGCGTTGAGTTACAGTTGAAGCTGGGGGCATACTCAGAGTCATGATGCCGCCAACTGATTCAAACTTTGGCAACTGCCCCTACAGCGCAAGTCTCTTTCATGCTTTTCATTTTCCAGAAACTCGCTATCGTTCTAAACAATTAGATTTTCGCCATGAAAACAATCAACGATCAAGATTTTCATCTGACAGCATCGAACCTCAAGGCACTTTGCGCCGGGGAAACCCTTGCGGTCACGCACGAATCAGCGGTCGTGGCCTTCGTCATCCCGGCGCATCCCTCCGCAGGCAAGCGCCCCTGCGGCCTGGCCAAGGGAGAGTTCACCGTCCCGTCCGACTTCAACCAGCCACTGCCCGAGATCGAAAAAGCGATTTACGACAGCTAAACCATCGAAAAAAAGCTTCCGGCTCCTCTGTTGGAACCGGAAGCAGGCCATTTCGCAAAGCGTTTAGTGTATGTTTCAATCCGCGCCACCGTTCCGGAAGCGATAAAAATAACTTGCATATTAAAGATCATAAGGTCAATTTATTTTATACAGTAAACACTTTAATAATTTTTGATGAACATACTTACGGACACCGTCGATTTTTTATGGTTTTGCACGGGCGATCCCCAACTCGACATCAACCGCCGACGATTGATGCAAGATGCCGGTAACTCCGTATTTCTGAGTGCCGCTTCCGCCACCGAAATCGCGATCAAATACAGCATCGACAAACTTCCTCTACCAGAAGCCCCGCAGACCTACGTGCCGAAAATCCGCCACCGCCACCATATTGCAGAACTGCCGATCCTCGAAGCCGCCTCACTCTTACTCGACACCCTGCCCATGATACACCGCGACCCTTTCGACCGCCTGCTTATCTGCCAAGCACTTGCCCACGACCTCCATCTACTTTCTTCAGATCCTATAATTCACAAATATCCCGGGGTTAAGCTGCTTTGAGCCGTGTCCTTGGACATAAGAATGCATGACTGAAAAATTAATGAGTCCTTTAATGCCAGCAGTGACACTAGAATCTCAGGTTAAATGAAAGCAATCGCACACTATCGCTCCTATGATCAAACCCCACAGTGGGTTTCCGATCATTTATTCGAGACAGCAGCAATGTGCGCACAATTCACTAAGAAGATTAACCTGCCTGCTAGCGGACGACTCTTAGGCCTACTTCATGACATCGGCAAATACTCAGACGCGTTTCAAAATTTCATTTATGATGCCACTGGCCTTAATGGTGAACTTGCACAGTTAGAATCGGGAAAAATTCCACCACACGAGCGTGATCATGCCACAGCTGGCGCACAATATCTTTGGAATAAAATCACAACAGATACGCCATACACTGCTAAAATCCATATTCAAGCTCTCTGCTCGGTTCTGATCTCCCACCACAGTCGCGCAGGAATTTTAGACTTTATTAACTTGCGGGGCGAATCGCCATTTTTAACGCGAATCCGGAAGCACGACCGCGATAGCCATCTCGTGGAATCATTAGCTAAAGCAGATATCTCAATCCTTGAGCAGATCGAGCAATCCATAGAGGACCTGAATAACAGTCTCGAAAGTAAAAAGTTAATTAGTAAGATTTATTCTGAATCAGGAAAAGAGCTTTTTCCTTTTTATCTGTCTTTGTATACTCGTTTCCTATTCAGCTGCCTGTTAGATGCTGACCGTATCAACACCATAGATTTCGAGGATCCCAGCAAAGCAGTCTTGAGGAATCTATCATCATCACCGAATTGGCCAGCACTTCGCGAGCAACTTGAAGAATATATTAAGAAATTTACTGCCGATTCGCGTATTAACCAGATTCGCGCCAGTATTTCTGAGCAATGCCAAAAAGCCTCGATACGACCGGAGCGGATTCTCACACTACCAGTTCCAACAGGTGGCGGTAAAACACTCGCCAGCCTACGCTTCGCCCTACACCGCGCAGCCTCAAACAGCACACATCCTGTAGATCGCATCATCTACATCCTGCCCTACACCACCATCATTGAGCAAAATGCAAGCGAAGTCCGAGGCATCCTTGGCGAGGAAAATGTCCTAGAGCACCATTCTAACCTTTCCGACGACAAAGACACAAAGGCCAACCGTGTATTATCTGAAAATTGGGACGCACCCGTAGTTTTCACCACTATGGTGCAATTTCTGGATGCCCTCTACTCCTCTGGAACCAAGGCCGCCCGCAGAATGCATCAGATGAGTAACGCCATCCTTATCTTCGATGAAATTCAGTGCCTTCCAATTAAAACCGTCCACCTATTCAACAACGCCCTCAATTTTCTAACTTCCCAAGCAAACTCAACTGCTGTGTTATGCACTGCCACGATGCCTCTTCTCGACAAAGTAGCTACACATCACGGACATTTAAAAATCCCGAATAACAGCAGCATCATTACAGATCAAAAGACTCTCTCCCAAAATCTTCGCCGAACCAAAATAATCGATCACATACAGGATGATAAATCGACTAATGACCAAATTGCTACTTTAGCCATTGAGCTTCAAAACGACCACAAATCCGTTCTTATAGTATGTAACACAAAGGATAGTGCCCGGAGAATTTATGATCTACTCAAATCCGAGACCCAACATCCTGTCGTGCATCTGAGCACGAACATGTGCCCAGTCCATAGACAGCATAAAATCGACTTCATCCGGAAAACGATTGATCCGAAAAACCCTAGGCCACTCATCTGCGTCAGCACTCAACTTATCGAAGCGGGTGTCGATCTCGATTTCGGCTCCGTCATCCGCTCGCTAGCTGGTCTTGATTCCATCATTCAAGCAGCGGGTCGTTGCAATCGTCACGGTCATCACGAACAAAAGAAGCCCGTTTACGTCCTTAACTTCTCTGAAGAAATAATACCCCAAGCACTTGCAGAAATTCAAGTCGGTCAAGAAATCACACTACGTGTCTTTCGCGAATATCGCTCCGATCCAGAAAAATTTGACAACAGCCTGCTATCCGGAGCGGCGATGGCACTGTTCTACGAATATTATTTTTACGATCGCGCACGCTTAATGACTTACCCAGTCAAAGCCTGCCCAAAACCAGATCATCAAAAAACAGAAGTTTCTCAAGACACCACCCTGGTTGATCTTCTTGGCATCAATGCTTTATCGATTACTGAATGCTCTGAGCGCGGCGCAGACAAATTACCTCTGTCGCTAGCACTCCAGCAAGCACACTCCACCTCCGCTGAAGCATTCCGCGTTATTGATGCACCAACTCGAGGCATCATCGTGCCATACAACTTCGGCGACCAGAATGGGAGCGATCTCATCTCCAAGCTCACCGCCTGTTATCAAACTCAGAACGTCCCGCTTCCTAAGAAAATCAAACTCCACAAACAAGCTCAAAAGTTTACCGTGAACACGTTTCCCCACATTATTAAGAAACTCAGTGAATTCCAAGCCATCTCCGAAATCTATCCTGAATCGGGCATCTTTGAACTCGCTCCCGCCCATTACAGCGAAGACTACGGCATCACCCTTGAAGCACTCTCCGAGAAATACTACGCTGGAAATTAAAATCATGACCCAACCAATACACAGCAACCAAATTGAATACGAAGTCTGGGGAAGATACGCCCTTTTCACCGATCCTATCACCCGTGTCGGCGGAGAAAAGTGCAGTTACCACATCCCAACCTACGAGGCGATCAAAGGTATTACCGAGTCGATTTACTGGAAACCCGTTTTCACCTGGGTGATTGATGAAGTGCGTGTCATGCGTCCAATCCGCACAGAGGCAAAAAACATCAAACCCATAAACATCAGCGGAGGCAACACTCTCGCCACCTACACCTATCTCGCCGATGTCCGCTACCAAGTTCGAGCGCACTTCGAGTGGAATCTTTTACGCGAAGATCTGAAATCAGATCGAGTCGCGCCAAAGCATCTCGAGATTGCCCAACGCATGATCCGCAAAGGAGGTCGCCGCGACATCTTCCTTGGCACCCGCGAATGCCAAGGCTACGTCGAACCCTGTATCTATGGGGAGGGCGAAGGCCAACATCAACAGCCAGGAGAACTTTCCTACGGCAACATGTTCCACGGATTCGATTACCCCGACAACACCGGTCAAAACGAACTCGTCGCCCGTTTCTGGAATGCAACAATTGGAGCGGATAGCATTGTTCACTTTCCCCGCGCCGACGATCAAAACTTAACCCGCCGCATCCTTCGTGACATGAAGCCAAATCCCCCGGCAAGCGTCGGCCTCAACGAACCCAACCAACAACTCTCATGAACTGGATCGAAGCACTTTACCATACCTACAACAACTGCGAAACAGAGGTGGGGGTGATTAAAGAAGGGAGCGATGAATTGCTCTTACCACTATCCCACACTACACAGAACGCTAATATCGAAGTAACCTTGGACTGCCATGCCAATTTTGTTTCTGCGAAGGTTATACCCAAGAAACAGCAAAAAACCCTAGTTCCCTGCACAGAGCAATCTAGTGGGCGCTCCGGGAAAAAACCAACCTCACATCCACTTTGCGATAAGCTACAATATCTGGCTGGAGACTTCATCAAATTCGGAGGATGCGTTACAATAGGCTTCGCCAAAAATCCTGCTGAACCCTATCAGGATTATCTTGCATTGCTCAGCAATTGGCAAAAATCCAATCCACATCCAAAAATACAAGTCGTTTATGACTACGTGCTAAAAGCCAGGCTTATAAGCGACCTTGCTTCACATAAAGTCATCCCGCTCACTCGTTTAGAGTCTGGCCAACAAAGATTTCTCAACGAATGGAAAAACAAAGAATTCGACCCGCCGGAAATATTCGGTTCCCTTCCAGCTACTTCCACCCCGCAAGATTCATTCATTCGTTGGCGAGTCGAAATCCCGGGCGATCCATTACCGAACTTGTGTGAAGATCCAAGTGTATGGGAAAGCTGGAGTGAACATTACAAGACAACTCAAGAACGTTCCGGCCTCTGTTACGTAACTGGCAAACAAGAGCCACTTGCCATCCAGCACCCGGCAAAACTTCGACACGCCGCAGATAAAGCAAAACTAATCTCCTCCAACGACGGCAGCGGATTCACATTTAGGGGAAGATTCACCGATCCTAGCGGCATCGAAGCCGCTTCTGTCAGTTTCGAGGCCACTCAGAAAGCTCACAATGCCCTACGCTGGTTAATTTCCAAGCAAGGCACACGATTAGGAGAACAAGCCATTGTCGCATGGTCGATCAATAATCAGGAAATTCCGAATCCCCTCGATTCTAGCCTACAACTTGCAACAAATAACAACGGAGAAGAAGACATCGATAGGCTACTCGAGCAAGAACAGCGAGGTCGCGTCGCTTCCAGTCAGCAAGCCAATACAGGACAGAGTGTTGCCCTTGCACTTAAGCAAAAGCTTCTCGGCTACAGGAAATCCCTTGGTGATACTACCAAGATTCTGGTTATTTCACTCGATTCTGCTACCCCCGGAAGAATGGCACTCACCTATTTTCGTGAGCTTACTACCAGCGAGTTCCTAGCTCGAATCGAAAAGTGGCATGATAGCACCGGATGGCTACTTTACCACAATAAGGGACGGCGATTCTTCGGCGCTCCATCGCCCTACGAAATCGCCCAAGCAGCCTACGGGACTCGTCTCGACGACAAACTCAAGTCAGCAACTTATCGCCGCTTACTTCCCTGCATTATCGAATCACGACCTATTCCCGATGACCTAGTCAGATCCTGCATACAACGCGCCAGCGCCCGAATAAGTCTAGAAGATTGGGAATGGGAAAAAGCCCTCGGCATTGCCTGCGCTCTTTATAGAAAACAACAAATCCAGAAAAATAACCCAACCAACTACACCATGTCATTAGACCCAAAACGAACAACACGTAGCTACCTTTATGGTCGCTTACTCGCCGTCGCCGATGTCCTTGAGCAATCAGCTCTGAGCAAGGAAGAAAATCGCCCAACAAATGCCTCACGTATGATGCAACGCTTCTCCATGCGCCCATTCGCTACTTGGCCCACACTATACCAGCGTCTTGAACCCTATTCCCGCAGACTCAAAGCCAACAAACCAGGACTTCTACACCGATACGAAACCGAATTGGATGCCATCAAAAATCTTTTTTCGCCATCTGATTTCACATCCGACACCAAGCTCGATGGCGAATACCTTCTCGGCTACCACTGCCAACGGTCAGCGCTTTACACCAAGAAAACAACAGATTCAGGCGCAGAAGAAATCGAAATTATATCAACCGAACTCTAAAACCATATTCTCGCAACCACAACCAATCCAATTATGAGCACAAAATACAAATACGACTTCGCCGTCATCCTCTCTGTCAAAAACGCCAACCCTAACGGAGACCCACTCAACGGAAACCGTCCCCGCACTAACTACGATGACATTGGCGAAATCTCCGATGTTTGTCTCAAGCGAAAAATTCGCAATCGCTTTATGACTATGAATGAACCTGAAAGTATTCTCGTTCAATCCAACGACAACACCAATGACGAACATCAATCCATCAAAGCTCGCATTGATGCCTGCAAGGACTTCGACCTGAAAGACTCAAAGAACTTCAAAAAACAAGCATGTGCAAAGTGGTATGATGTTCGTGCATTCGGCCAGATATTCCCCTTCAAAGGCACAAAATCAGGCGAGGGAGTCTCAATACCAGTCCGCGGCCCAGTAACCATACATTCCGCTTATAGTATAGAGCCAGTAAGTATTTCCAGTATTCAAATTACAAAAAGCACGAATCTTGAGGACACCAAGGCTGGAAAGAAAGGCTCTGATACCATGGGTATGAAGCACCGTGTCGATTTCGGCATCTACACCTTTTTTGGCAGCATCAATTCGCAACTTGCTTCAGACGAAACTGGCACAGGATTCAGCGACGAAGATGCAGAGAAACTCAAAGAAGCCTTGCGCTCTATGTTTGAGAACGACGCGTCCTCCGCGCGCCCGGATGGTAGCATGGAAGTCCGTAAAGTCATCTGGTGGAAACATTCTTGCCCATCTGGAGACATATCGTCGGCCAAAGTTCACGGCACATTACAAGATAACATCGATCCTAAAAGCGGAGAGATTAAAGATGAGTCCAAACTCACTATTAGTTTCACAAAAGACGAAGGAAGTGCGCAACTGAAACCCGAAATCCTACTAGGCTTTTAACCTATCCAAGACCATTCAATCTATCCCATGCCCACCGACCCACCCCCTCCTACCTACGAAGAACTTGCCCGCGAAGTCCTGCTACACCGGATGCAGGACTATTCGGAGGATTATCACTGCGCGGGCTGGCTGAGTGACTTGGAATTCCTGCTTTGGGAGAAGCAGACTGGCGAAGGCAAATCACCCGACGTTCAAGTGCGCGATAAAATGCGAGCTGAACTGCGTGTTCTCGCTAAAGTTGCGGGCGGCTGGTGGGTTTACGAAGATGATACCCAGCCCGGTCAACCCGGCCCCGTATTTGTCTCGATGGAGCGCTGGTTACAAATCCTCAAAAATCAAAACGGAAAACACGTCCCGTGAATGCAATCTCAACCACAACAATGACAGTCACCCTTATCCCGACTTGAAAGAGGACGATTAGACGGAATTCACTGCGCCGGCCACAGCACGCTCACTTGTGGCAGTTCTTCAAAATGCCTGTCACTTGTGAGCAAGGTGCTCCCGTGTTCCAAGCACGAGGCCGCGATCCATATATCATTCTCCGGGATCAGCTTGCCCACTTGCCGCAGAAATTTCTTCAATTGCGCATAGTGATAAGTCGTCTCGGCAGAAACCAAATCCAGCATGACGACAGGATCCTTTAAGAACGCCTCTAATTCCCGATTGTTTTTCAAATCTGTATTTCCACACGCAAAACCATAACGCAACTCCCCCAAAACGATCGTGCTGATATGCACTTCCGCAGCGGTCGAAATTATGCCCGACCAAAGCACCCCACGCTTCCAATCCGAATAGGCATTCGTGTCCAGCGCGACTTTCATTCCCAATCTCTCGGGTCGATGCGCGAGCAATCCTTCATCGCTTCTTCAAACTCAGGGCCAAATCCATCCGGACAAGTACCCGAAAACCTTTCCAAGCCATTCGTCTTCGGCTGACCATTCATTCCCAGACCACGTTGCAGGGCATCCACTAAAACCTGATTCATCGACACGCCACGGGATTTTGCCTCGGACTTCGCCTGAGCCACCCAACTTTCCTCCACACGCCGTATCGTCACCTGAATCATGCATACATATCTACCAGAAAAGTGCATGCAGTCAAGTTCCCAAATGAACGATCCGCTCACCTCAGTCGCGCTCTCCGCACTCCAGCACTACCTCTATTGCCCGAGGCAGTGCGCACTCATACATGTCGAGCGTGTCTGGGCGGATAATTTCTCCACCGCCGAGGGTAACGCGCTTCACGAAAAGGCCCACTCCGGTCTCGGGGAGTCCCGCCCGGGTGTCCGCATCATCCGCAGCTTACCCGTTTGGTCCGACGCGCACGGTTTGCGGGGCGTTTGCGACATCGTAGAAATCCACGCCGACGGCACTCTCCTGCCGGTCGAATATAAACGCGGCCGCCCCAAGGCTCACCGCGCCGATGAGATTCAACTCTGCGGCCAGGCCATCTGCCTCGAATCCAGCTTCGAGCGCACACCCGGCAGCATCGCGCACGGCTTCCTTTTTTACGGAAAACAGCAACGCCGCACCGAAGTCCGCTTCGACCCGGAGCTACGCGAACTGACCCTGGACATCGCCGCCAAAGTCCGGCACATGCTCGAGCAGGGCCACACGGCCGCAGCCAGCTATAAACCGGAACTCTGCGACCGCTGCTCGCTCATCCACCTCTGCCAGCCCAAATCCATGCGCCTGAAAAGAGGAACCGCCAACTGGTTCAGCAAGCAGTTGGCATCTCAAATCTGAAATCCCCCCCCCATCATGCGCACCCACCTTAACACCCTATTCGTCACGTTGGACGGTGCCTATCTTCGCAAAGACGGGGCCGCTGTCGAAGTACGCCACGAAAAACAGACCAAGCTCCGCGTCCCCCTGCACAACCTCGACGGCATCGTCTGCTTCGGCTGGGACTGCTGTGCCAGCGCCGCCCTCATGGGTGCCTGCGCCGAGGCCGATGTCGCCCTCTCCTTTCACACCCCCTACGGCAAATTCCTCGCCGCCAGCCAGGGCTTCACCGCCGGCAACATTCTTCTGCGCCGCACCCAATACCGCGCCGCCGACCAACCCGAAGCCACCCTCAGTATCGCGCGAAATATCGTCGCCGCAAAGATCGCCAACTGCCGCCACGTGCTGCTCCGCGCCAGTCGCGACCACGGAGCCAAAGACCCTACCCGCGCCGCCACCCTCCTCCGCGCCGCCGACGAACTCCAGCGGCGGACGCGCTACGCGCAAGCAGCCACCGAACTGGACTCACTGCGCGGCATCGAAGGCGATGCCGCCACTTACTACTTCGCCGCCTTCCCCGCTATGCTCGGCAACACCACCCTCACCCTCAACGGCCGCAACCGCCGCCCACCCAAAGACCCCGTCAACGCCCTGCTTTCCTTTCTCTACAACCTGCTCACCCACGACTGCCGCAGCGCCGCCGAATCCTGCGGCCTCGACGCCCAGTGCGGCTTCCTCCACCGCGACC
>Ga0100391_1004713_pt1 | contig 12990 bp, 12 predicted proteins | sample CryGeymeta201515_FD_81541 | JGI IMG/M metagenome (GOLD analysis project Ga0100391, IMG submission 81541) | Groundwater microbial communities from Crystal Geyser aquifers in Utah, USA - Crystal Geyser metaG 2015-15 | ecosystem: Environmental > Aquatic > Deep subsurface > Groundwater | place: USA...
CCGATTTCTCCCGATGTGTTCCTGTTTCTGAGTGGGAGACGGGATGGGGCATTTCGGGTCATTCCGGTGACGTCGGATTCGGGTCTCCTTGTCTCACGTTCCCTTCGGCTGGCTCTGACAACATATTTTTATTCATACAGCATTAATTAATTCCTTTTCTTTACTATCGATCAACAGCAACTAAAATTCAGAGTGGCCGACCATGACAACAACAACAACACAATTGCCCAGCAGCTTCGACTAGTTTAACTACCTAGGCCAAACAAAGATAAGGAAAACTGAATATATTAGCGTTGTACCTTTTACGCAATCAACAAGAATGTCAGCCCCAGTAGCTCAGAAAGCGCTCTCTAGTGGCGGCAAGGTGTTTTTTGGATCCCTGTGCTGTGGAACCTTCGTGCTGGGTGTGTGGCAAACACAGCGATACTTTGAAAAGGATGAATTGATGAAGGCCCGTGATGAACAGTTACAAATGCCTCCCGTTACATCTATTGCGCAGGGTATTCACGGTGAGATGCACGGAGAGCGCTTTCGAAAATGGAGAATAACTGGCACCTTCCATCACGGCGGGGAAGTACTGGTAGGACCACGAGGACTTCCTCCCGGTGCCATTGAAAAATCAAAGCCCAGAGGTGTCATGGGAGATTCTAATAGTACAGGTCCTCAGGGATACTTTGTCATTACACCCTTTTCCATCACCGAGGAGGATGCAACTTCGAAATCTACCCGAACCGTCATGGTCAACCGTGGTTGGGTTCCCAAAGCATTTGTGGAACAGGGCTCATCTGCCACTGGATTATGGAGTCAACCAGAAGGACCAGTGTCTATCCTGGCTATTCCGACTCCGATAGAAGGTATGTTCGCTGCGGAATAGTGGCGACGTGATAGCTCTGTGATGGTGATATCGAAAATTGTTTTGGATATTACATATTTTACTGATTATTACAATTACAATGGCACACTTTCTGTTTCACGGCTCACTCAATACATACTGCATACGTTATTTTCCTTCTTTTTTCTCTTGCTAGAACCCAAGTGGATCAAGCCGATGCACGACTTTACGAAAAACCCCGTGCGAATGCTGTACTATGATGTGGCGGTCTTCAAAATGATCCTCGAACGATTGCATCCGCACATGGATCGACATCACGTAACGGAAGAAGATGATCGCGTAATCGTGCTGACGCAAATCAAAGATCAGGCATCGAACGATCCAAATAATAATATCGATCCGAGAGGAAAGCTCGTCTTTCCCTTGCAATCGCCATCCGACAAGGTAGGAGAATACAAAATCAGTCCCATGATTCATGCAGGATATGCCTTTACTTGGTTTGGATTGTCGGGAGCTGGAGTGATCATGTTGAGAACAATGCTGACGCGAGGACGAGGATAAAAAGCCTGCCAATTCAAAAAGACATGAAGCTGGCAACCAACAATAACCACAATGTGGCAGTTCCAGCTAAAAAATTCTGTAATCTTGATGTTCACATACTAGTAATTGATATTGTTATTATTGGAACAAGAAGCCTTCATGAGGGCTGCGCCTAAAAAAAAATAATACTCTAAAATTGAGTAGAGTAAAAAATGAATGGGTTATCAGGTTATCAGCTTGAAGCAGTGAGAAGCCCAACAATAATGACTTTTGCTTTTTCCGTATGAAAGTATCCTTCTTTCGTTGTTCATAGTCCATACCAAATACTGGCGGTACAACCACAAACACCGCCACAAACACACAGTGAAGAGCACCACCACCACCACAGCAATAGAAAATGTCCCGAAGAGCCTCCATTACGTCGCTCTTTACTACCACGCAGGTCGCTTGTGTGGATCTGCAAAAGACTACCTACCCTATCCGCACGGGCATTGGATACTTGGATCATATGATGGATCAAATCAATTCGCACGCTCAAATTGGAGTGGCATTAACCGTACACCACCACATTGACTTTAGCAGTCTCAGCAACCAGAGTGCTACCGAAGGCAATGCCGATTGTCCCACACTTGATTTGAATCGTCTGGCAGGAGTGGATCAAGCCAGTCTCTTGAAGCACGTTGGATGGACGATTGGTCGTCAAACGATGTTGCTGTCCAAATTTCTCGGCATTGACGATGAAACTGTCGCTACATCCCGTTTTTGCTGTCCTTTGGACGAGGCTCTGGTTGAATGCATCCTGACAAAACCTGCGACATCTAACAAGAAGCGAAAATTGGACTCCTCGGAAGGAACGGAGGCAAATGTCGGTGCCACAGCTTCGAAGCCAGAAGGACGACTTGTTACGTACGATCTGGCACCCTTTGGAAAGTATCCTAAATCGAAAGGTCGCAAAAAGATTGGAAATCTAGAAACAGCAGCCCTCGTTGAATTCTTTACAGCTTTTGCGAAATCAACCGGTCTGCAGATTTCACTGCGAAAGATTCGTGGCGACAATGGACATCACATTGTCGAGTCCACCTTTAAAGCCTTTAGTCGAGCCATGCGCAACTTGTTGGATGGTACCGATACGCGGGAGGTTGGTCAAAATATAGACAACAAGCGACCAACACAAGCAAGTGCTCCCTACCAAGAATCGATGTGGGGTAAAGAATCAACCAACTGGAAAGAATCGATTGCACTGGCACGAGTAGGAACGGTTGAAAGATCTACCAAAGAGACCAACATCAAGGTGCAGTTGGCTTTGGATGGAGGTAATGATGGTATTTCCATTTCGACGGGAATTAAAACTTTGGATGAGTTCTTTACAACTCTGGCACGGGAAGCCTCCATGAGCTTGACTATTGACTGTACTGGCGACTTGTGGGTGGATGATCACCACACTGCCGAAGATGTCTCCATTGCCGTAGGACAGTGTTTGACACAAGCGCTTGGTACCAAAGCGGGTCTGAATCGAATGTGGTGTGCGCGACAGCCCCTCGCTAGTGGCGGAGAAGAAGCTGTCGAAGTGACCATGGATTTGTCCAATCGTCCCTGTCTGACGCACAATCTGGCGTTGGAAGACGTTGATGAAGAAATGATTGGAGACTTATCTGTTGAAATGCTTGACCATGTCTTGGACTCTTTGGTTGTTAATGGACGCATGACAGTCCACGTCCTCTTCTCTCCTGGAGGAGGCAGTAGCACTCTGGAGGATAGGGCCGTGGCAACCGCCGCCGCATTTGGAAAAGCCCTCAAGTTTTGTGCCATGGTAGATTACCGACGAAAAGGGATAACTGCCAGCAGTAAAGGAACGCTCTCCGCTTAATTGAATAAACTCAGTGTTAATCTAAAGATGATGACATTGCAATACTCTATTGCAGCTCTACTATAATATGGAGTGTTGGCCAAGCAGCCACGCATCTATAAAAATTTATGAATTACAAAAAAGCGTTGCTTCTTTTTGTCTACCAACCAGACCAAAAGCTGAAATGAAATCCAGCGCTAAGTATATACATAGCAAAGACAGTCAGACTCGCGTAGTAGAGAATGGAGTGGGTGGAATCAAATAGCGCTGCTTCAAACTCTTGTCCGAAAACATTTTCGTACGAGTTCTTGGAGAGACGCTGGTAGAGATAAACATAATCTTCATCACCAAAAAACGAAATGGGTTGTTCTTGAGAGCAGCCCATGGGATCAAAGTCGACGTCACCATGAGAGCTACTGCTGCTGATGTTAGTACTGGCATTCGCAGGATGATCTGTTCCGAGCAAGTCTCGCTCATACACTATACTTGGCAGTTGGTTCAAGATAGATTCCCGCTGATCACACCAAACAGCCAAGCGATTGACGAAAAAAACTACGCCAATGTAACAAAGGTAGAAAGAAATGACATTCATAAATCCCAAGGCTGCCTCTCCAACATGCTGGTGCAACCAGTGTAAGCCACGAGCATCGATGGCACCCATACGCAGCCGATTGTGATACTGAAACTTGACTCTTCGGTAAGCCAAGGTACCAACAAAGTCCCAGATAAGACCTGTGCCCCGGGCTAGCAAACATCCCAGGAGCAACAGTCCAGCAAAAATGCTAGTCTCGTGCGTGATCTCCGTGTTGCTGGTAGTGGTATATATAGAAATGTATTCTACAGCCTCATAGACCAGATTACTGATTAATTCGTAACTGGAGCTATGTGCAATACAGTAGATAATCAAAGAAGCGATACCTGGAAGCGATTGTTGAATTTCAAACTGAATCGCATCCTTCCAGGAAGTTGCCGTAGATAGCTGGACTTTTGTTTCGGCATCTGCTGGGGATGACAAAGAAGATTTGATTGCACGAATGTCCGTATCGTAGGCGCCAGCCAAATGAGTTTTATGATTTGATCCCTGTAACATACAGGTTGGTGCAGGCAATAAGGATTCCAGCGCCTGCTGATTCTCGTGCAAGAGGTGCAAGAGTTGTTCGTTTGTTGGCTTTGAATCGGAATGAGGGGACTGCAGCACTTCTTTTACTACTGGGATCGGCTCTCCTTCCATGCATTCGTGAAATTTACAGGATTCATCATCATCATCATCGATCTCCTCATGAGAGGACAAGCTATAGTGGTCATCACTATCACCGTGGCTCACCACCACAACGAAAGCGCAATCATGATTGTGGTGTAACAACAACAGATCATCATCACCATGACTGTGGCTACTCATATCGTACGTTGCTTCTGTCAAAATGGTAGGCCTGCGACGCCTCCGACAATTGCTATCACAGCAATCCGAAGGGATACCCTCGACATGCACCAGCTTGTTTAAAGCCACCGATCCTACCATTTTTCTGTTAGGTAAATCTGAGAGTGGCATGGTCGCATCGGTTATAGTATGGTACGTGTAGATTTCTTTATAGCGTTCTTTTGTGATGGCTATGCAGATTTCAATTTGGGGTTTTGGGATTCAAGAATAATGCTTCCCGTTGTGAGAAGTAAAAGCGTGGTTGATGATGGTCGTGAAGATGAAGAGATCTATTATCCCAATAATAATTAGAACCAGTATGATCCATTTTTTAAACTGGGATCATAAAATCTACTGATATTATGACGTGCAACTTTCTCTCAGGTTCTCGTCGTCACTCCAAGTAGATCTTAATTACTCAGAAAATACTGTGTGGACCGCCCAGTGGAGAATTTGAATTTAGGCCATCAAAACCTAAGTAGTATTGCGATCGACCGTGCACAATGCCAACGGCTCACGTGCCAACGCATATACGAAGGCTTTCAAGCACGTGGAGCATGCTTCCTGTCATGCGTGGTAATTAGAAACTCCAACCCAAATGTTGGTGAGCAAGTGTCAGCTCAGGTCGGGGCAGCACTCTTCTTGGTCCCCGGCACAAGGAGAGGGTCTGTTCCGCACGTATGGGCGTTGTTTAGAAAAAAGAAAAACCACACAACCTGGTACTCGAGTATCTGATATCATGCCTGAACTGATGTCAAATATCGCTTGGCATCTGCTTGCTGGCTTAATAGTAAATGATGACGAAGGTTTTGCGGCTGGTACCAATACTCTGCTTTTCTTCTTAGAGAAGCACAATAAGGCAAGCACATCCTGCCATGACTATTGAAAATAGAGGAACATAATGAATGCGAACCCCTGATGATTCAATTCCAACAGCTACGTTTACGGTTGAGTTGTCGCTGTTGCCACCGTTGCCCTCGGAATCAACGGTATTTTGGTCCACAGATTGCTCACCGCCACATTCATAAGAATCCAACAAGGTCTCTGGCACGCAAGCGTCGACAAAGCAGGCCTGGCTATTACTGAAGATTCCTGACAACAAGACTCTTTCATTCAACTTCCAACACAAGGACTGGTTGAAGCTGCGTGCTCCAGAAAATGCGTCTGTCATGTCCAAAATACCATCCACCGCCCAAGGATTCAGATTGCGATTGAACGTAGAAGCATCTTTGAACATTGCCTTGATTGTTTTTGCTCCCGTCATATTCCATGGCGCTACATTTCCGTCAAACCTCGTGGCTCCTTCAAAAAGAGATGTAAAGTCAGACACCCGAGAGACGTCCCACGTAGAGAGGAAACCTAAAAAGTTCGTTGCATCTCTAAAGGCGGCCGTTATGGACCTGAGCCTTGATGTTGTCCATGCCTCCAGATTTTGATTCAACAAGGAACAACCTTCAAAAGCAAAGCTCAAATCCTCGAGCATGGTTGTGTTCCAGTTGCTTATGTCTGACGACCAAGAAGAGGCTCCTCGAAAGGCTGCTCGCAAAGTTGTCACGCGGCTTACATCAAAGTTGACAAGGTCCCCCCGAAATTTTTCGCAACCATCGAAAAAGCTACTCATGTCAATCGCACTGTGAGTGTCCCAGTTTAACAACGAAGATCCCTGGAAGGCCGTGTTGCCAGCAAACATTCGAGCAAAGGATTCGACGCCTGCAGTGTTGAAATTCTCAAATTCATAGTCGTGATTTGTATTCTCAAACATGGACGTCATTTCTTTGGCATTACTCGTGATCCATTTGATTGGCTGCCCACCATTTGTAAAATTGGTGGCATTATGGAACATGTCAGTAAAATCTTCCGCGCCAGAAAAATCTCGAGTGAGTGTTTGGTCGAATGCACTAGCGTTCTGGAACATGGCTGGCGTAAATTTGAGTTAGAAAAGCATTCACAAGGGAGCACGACGTGGGAGTGTTCAGATATAAGATTGGCGCCTAGTATCCCAACACAAAGCATCTTCCTTCTTACCTTGAAACGTTTTTACTCGACTGGTATCAAATGTATCGATGTTTTGGTTGAAGGCATGGGCATCGCGGAAAAAGAAGCTGAGATCTGAAACTGTGGAAGTTGTAAAGGTGTTTAAGGGTTGATTAAACGACCAGGCACCATCAAACATTCGCTCAATGCGATTAGCGATCGTTGTGTCAAATGGGACTGGCTGATTGAAAGATCGTGCGTCTTTGAACATGCTCGCGAAGTTGTTGACCGATCTTGTACTCCAGCTCAAGCTTCCAAAAAATCCTTGATTAAATGCCAGCGCCCCTTGGAAGGTGCCTTCCAGGTCTGTTACTTGTGACGTATCCCATCCTTCGAGAGAACCATCAAATTCTTTAGCGAACGCAAACGCGTACGCCATATCCAACAAAGAGGCCGTATTCCATTCTTTCATGCTATTAGTATTCAAGCTATTGCAGTACATGAAAATACCTCTCATGAATTGCACAGACGACACGTCCCATCTCGATAAGTCAGGTGATTCAAGAGCATAATTACGTGAAAACATATCTCTCATATCAAGGACTCTTTCTGTCTGAAAGGTCTCCAATCCAGTTCCTTGGAACTTCGTAGCGTTGTAGAACATTCCATTCATTCGTTGGACCATAGATGTGTTTAGGCCTGAAACGTTCCCATTGAAGTTTGGCAAATCCGCTAGCATGCTCGACATGTCCGTTACCCGTCCTGTGTTCCAATCTGATAATGGCTGCGCAAATGCAGTAGCTCTTTGAAAGAGGCTAGACATGTCGGTCACGCTCGTTACGTCGAAACGTTGGACTTGACCATTGAAGGCGGTAGCGTCTCGAAACGTCGCTCTCATGTTGGAGAGACGCGGCGTCGACCAATTTTCAATTCCTCTTCCTGTGTACGATGTGGCGCCTTCAAGCATGGACTCGGCATCAACCAGGCTCGAAACATTCCACCCACCGAGATCTACATCCATGCTTTCTGCATTCCTAAACATCCCTCTCATATTTACAACACTATCGACCTGCCAATTGCCAATGCCTTCATCGTTGAAATTGATGGCACCCTCAAACATTTGGCTGAGATCCGTCAGCCCCCGAGAAAGCTGGAAGTCGCTCACACTGGCAGAGAAAGCCGTTGCATTGGCAAACATGCGCGCCATGGAAGTACACGAGGCAGCTTTCCAGGGTAACCTAGAATTAAATTGTTCTGTTCGAGCAAACGTTTCAATCATGCTCTCCACGTTTCTAACGTCCCAGAGGCTTAGATCATTCGAAAATCGAGCTGCCCCAGCAAAAGCACGGCTGAGATCTCGTACGGATCTCGTATCCCATCCACCAATCTCGGCTTGGAAAAAAGGTGCATTTCGTGCCAGTAGCGACATATCAGTTACCTGCGCTGTATCCCACGAATTTAGATTATGCTTAAACTCGTCTTGACGGTCTTCAAAGAGAGAACGAAAGGAAGTCACACGAGATGTATCCCACTGCTCGATGTCGCCGTAGATATCAAGAGCTGAATCACGGTCAATTTCCCAGATAATCACGGCCTGCTGTATATTTTCATTGGTCATGATGGGATTTTGGGCAACAGAGGATACAAGTACCGAACACAATAGCAATGAAAGGATGCACACATTTTTCATGTTGGCTGTTGGCTCCATCTGGCGGTGACTGCGATGAATGCGATGTGGTTTTGGCAGCAGTATGGTGATAGCCGAGGTGAAAAGTAGTATTCATGAAGTTAAATCTGAGATTTGAAGCCGCACACGCCTGTGCTGGTTGCTCGTCAACTCTCCTTTTTCGTTTAGGCCGTGTGTGTTTTGGTCGCTCCGACAGATCAAAGATATATATTTATGCTGCACGTGGTTAAATATTTTTTAGCTTGAAATCTGTACTTAACGCTTCGTCATTTTTGCGAGAGGTTCGTTCAAATCCCGACTACGCAATCACGTCAAAACATCCAAAATTGGGCGAAATAGAGTGTAGAGTATGCTTCGAAAGGCACACTTTGAGGGTGGAAGGAGCGGATACCTTCATATAGGGTGGGCGCCAGGGTCAACAGAGCTCGCCTTTTCTCCTGTTGCCAACCTTACAGTGTTTACCACTGCGCAAAAAAGATCCTGTGCAAAGCCCCACGATATAACATGACAAAGCAGCGAAAATAGAAGAAATGTGACACCCAGTACAGAAAGTGAGCTGATTGGCATGTCAATGGCATTTCAATGTGCTGTTCCATTGAAGAAAACTCTGAAGAAGATGAAAGACCTTGAATTCAGCATCTACAAAGCCACAACGAAGGTCATTGCAAGGTCGATGAGGACAACAATGCTGCCATTCTATCAAATCATCGTTGACGAAAGCCAGGAGTACCATTCCCAAAAGAAACAACACCGAAGCAATCAACACCAAGTCACGGCTACCAGGTTGGGAGGCACAGAAGTAGAAGAAAAAGTCAGATGCCAATGCTTGTAATACCAACAACACTGGTAGCAACCCCAGAGCAATCCAAGATTACTTTGTAGGCTTGCTTGCTTGTGTTGAGCTGGCAGACAAGATTAAATCATTCTGGAACGCAAGACCTGAGTTCAAAATTCCTATGAGTTCCACGGTGAGATATATTTTTTGTATTCTAGAGCTCGTGAAGTGAAAACCAGATACTACTGAGTCCATGACAAACGATGAACCTTTACAAGAGAATTGAGATGATCTTTCCATGTATATCATTTCTTTATTCTAAAATCTCTGTGAATTAAATACCCTTTTTCTTCATACATGCACTCATTTTGCGTTTCTTCTGTCCTGTTCGAAGTGTAACAAGAAAGTCTCCTCAAAGCATTTCCGAATGCGCAGCAGGAGCCAGCTCTTGTGTCAAACAGTTATCTTCAGACGACAACATACTGTAAGAGCCTCCTAAATTGATCGAGGGTTGTGTCAATGGATTGTTGGTGGCAGAGGTAACAGCCATTCGAGCTCTCCACGTTTGCAAAGCCGCGACACAGACAGCAGCGACTGTGGCCAAACCAAGCAAGGGCATTGCCCACGAAGATTTGGTAGTGCTGTCACTAGTGCTGCTCCCCATAAAGGTCATCTTCATATTGCCCATGCCCATGCCCATTCCCATGCCCATGTCACCACCATCCTTACCTTCGTATTTGGGTTTGGGAATGTTGCACAAGGTGTGCACATCCTTGTCTGTCTCCAAGAGCTTGGCATCTCGTGTTTCCATAAACACCAAACCCGCCACGCGTTTCTGAAAAGGCTGCTCCATACTGACCGTATTCTCGTCTTCCAACACCAAGACCAACCTCTGTGGAGAAGACTCTCCCTCGGGACCGTGAATATCTCCATCGTTCGCGACAAAATAAAGAGCCTTCGAGTTTTCCTTAAACAGAGGAAGAAGGGCATGCTGAAGATCTTCAGGATTTTCAAATTCTTCTTCCATCTGAGCAAGATCAAAGAGTCTGGACCCTTCGCCGTATTCTGTAGCACAATATGTGTCCTGTTCTTTCGCCGTCAGCGTGCTGGCATCCTTCGATAGTTTCAATTTGTTATTGCTGCGAGACGCAATTTCTTCCGTGTGAGCTGGTTCCAATCGAAAGCCGCTAGTACCATGGCATCCGCTTGCAGAGACTTCACGAAGGATGAGAAGAGACAAAGTTAAAACAAAGAACTTCATGTTGTTTATAGTGGTTTTGATACTGTTGGTTGAAGAAAGTCGAAACTGTTATAAGAGTTGTGGTTGGTTGTTTCACTACTGTGGCTTGCTTCTTTTCTCTCGCTGCTACTGGCTCTTGCTAGCTAGTACCAGGTAGACTACTATAGTGAATAGAGTAGTACTCTACTGCTTATTAGTACTAGTAGTAGTAGCTAGCTAGTAGCAGTAAGATAATAGAGAAAATAATGGAATAGCGGGTAAATGTTCAGTTTATCTGGCATTAAAAGTGAGTCGGAAACGGGATTCTTGCTGCCGCTACAAGCAATTACCCCGAATTACATCGTTTAGCTTCATCAAGGTCAAGATTTTGCCGAAAAACTAGAATTCCCAACTCTTCGTGCTATCCCTTCACGTCACCGCACTTCTGATGAGCCAATCTATTAGAAAAAGAAAGAACTATGCTTCTGAAAAAGCAATAGATGTATTATTTGTCTTCGCTTTTGCTTTTCCTTCGAGTGGCGCTGCAGATGGTGGACCCAGACTTGTTGGTTGCGCCAAAACTAATACAAATCTATCTTCCTTAATCCCTTCAAAAACGTTCATTGTATTGAACAATCAGCGAGTACTAGAAATAAAATGTGGAGCATCAAATTGATTGCTTTGGGATCAGGCAACGAAGTGTCTGGCGATATTATAAGGAATAAGGAAGCGTATGGAACTAGAATTGATCAATATGCAATCCGAAGAAGCGAAGTGCCTGCGTACAGCCAGTGCTCAAATGGAGGCTTACTTGGGTGCGAACGTGCTAGACAATCTGACGCGCGTTTTTTTGTTTTATTATTGGTAGTGCGACAGCTCTAGACGGCGAGTAGTTTGTCTTTTGTCATGATGTTCCACAGATCTTCAATGGTAAATAAGATACGTTAAGTCATCAAATGATCAAATGTGCGTAAACTCAAATATCAGCTTTGGTAGAAACAGTCAACTTGAATCTATTGTCTCTCAACCACATGCTGCCATCTAACATGTCTGTGTGCTTGCGAACATTAGTCCAAAACGCCTCTTCTGCCAGATTTTTCCAACCACCACTTTTGTCACCAGGAGTAAAAGCTCCCAGTTGCGTCAACTCTTCTTTCATAAGAAATGTTCCCATGGCAAATTGCTGATCTGATTCCTTTCCAAAGTCGAACGGGTACGTCCCATTTGTCGTCACGATAGCTCCTGCCTCATTAAATCCAGCACCAGCCAAGAGAGCTTCGAATTCTCCCGGCAGCGACAGTTGTAAGGCAGGAACGACTGCTCGCGGTAAAAAGGCTGCATCATATTGATTGTCATCATCGCCGCCATCTCCTCCTCCAATTCCTCCGCGTGCAATGAATGCCAAAATGTCTCTACGATTGGATAACATGGCAGAATGTTCCCATGTTGCCACAACTAATACGCCACCAGGTACCAAGACACGATATGCTTCCTGTAATGCTTCTGAAATGTTCGCAGCAAAGCTATAGCCGTAACAACAGGAAATGACATTCATACTGCTGGAATCATGGTCCCGTAAATCTTGCAAGTCTATCACTGCCTTGGTAGAATTTTGTCCCAAACACAAAATGGCGTTCACGGCGGCAGGGCAGGAATCTGTCATATGAACCGAGGCGAGAGGAATTGCGGAGGCAATGGTAGTACCGGGTTGCCCCCGTGGTCCACTGGCCAAATCCATGACACGAAATTTGGTCTTTGTATGATTATTATTTTTTGTCGCTGTTGATGACTCCCATGTCTTGTAGTGATTCTGCACAGCCGATGTAATCGCTTGCCATGGTCCCAAAGGATGAGCATGCTGCAGAGACATCTTGTATGATAGACTAGCAACGTCTTCATCATTATCACCCCCACCACCTTTGCCACTGTCATTGACTCCTTCTATCTTCGTAGCAGTTGTTTCGACAGTAGGTTTGCAAGCTGTTACAAGATGCTCTTCAGCGATATTGTGCTTGAAAAGGGAGAAGAAACATCTTTTATGAAAGCTTGGTTCAAAGATTTTCGCTCTTGTGCATTTATTCAGACAGTGAAGCATTATTTCTCGATCAGATAAACAGCTACCAATATCACAGGAGCTGCCTTGTTCATATGCCTATATGCATATTCATATGCAAATTAAACAGCAACGTGCGGGCGGTTGATGACGACATGAAAATATTTTTGTTGTCCTATTTCAAGCAGATACGAATGGAATATCTCTGGTAGCGACACATGAAAATTACTCTTATAATAACCGTAGATGATTGGTTGGTGATTTTGCGCTTCCGTCAAACTACTTCTCGCGGTGATTTCAACATCTTGATCTCGTCATCATTGGCTCATCTACATTCTAGTACATCTGTTTTTGTGAAGTGTTAAATAATAATGAAGTTGGATAACGATCATTTGGCTGCCCGGGGGGATACTGTAGAACACTCTTTGACAATTGTGGCATATGAAACAATACGCTGGGTGGAGGTTTAGCGCAGTTAGGACAACGATCCAAGCCATTGTTGAGGATGGTACATCAAAACTAAGGTACAGTCCCCAAAGCCCCCCCCCCCCCCCCCCCCCCCCCACCCACAGCCCCACCCCCAGCCTTTCTCCTACATTCCAAAAATACAACAAATACACACGATAAACTACCACCCCTCTACATCC
>Ga0100391_1004714_pt1 | contig 12987 bp, 13 predicted proteins | sample CryGeymeta201515_FD_81541 | JGI IMG/M metagenome (GOLD analysis project Ga0100391, IMG submission 81541) | Groundwater microbial communities from Crystal Geyser aquifers in Utah, USA - Crystal Geyser metaG 2015-15 | ecosystem: Environmental > Aquatic > Deep subsurface > Groundwater | place: USA...
AAATCTCTTTCAACAAAGCTAGATATTTTAGAAAAAGCCAATATAATTAAGGTTAATTCTGTAAGAATGACAGACAGATTTGAAGAAAAGAGTGATAGAATAACCTTTAATAATAAAGTCAGAGACTGGAAACTTCCTTTGGTGCGAGATAAAAATATTGAAGAAGTTGTGGAAGTGGTTCATAATGCTGGTTTATCAAAAAAAGTGGCAAAATTAATCCCTTTAGCGGTAATTAAAGGAGAATAATATGGCCAATGAAAAAGGCCTAAAGGTTGACAAAAAATCCTGGCAAGACTGATGATAAAAAAATTTGTAAATATGTCAAATCAATTACAAAGAATATTTATTTTCTTTATAATTGTTGGTTTGGTAGGTGGTAGTTCAGTTTTTGCCCAAATTGATAAAGGAATGAAAAAAGAGTCAGAGGAAATTACTCCTGAATTTAATTTTATCTATCCAGAAGAAGGAATGAAAATAAAAGAAGAGGTGAAGATAAAAGGGAAAGTGAAAGATGCTCTTTCAGTTGAGTTTTATTATAAATTGCCAGCAGCTCCTGTGGTCAATTATTTGGGAATGGCTGTTTCTTTAGAGAAGAATATTTGGGAGATTAATTGGAATACAAACTTGACTCCCAATGGAACTTATGAGCTTTTTGCCAAAATTATTAACCAATATGGTGAATATGAAGGCCCGAAAATTAAAATTGAGGTTCAAAATGAAGTTAAAAAGAAGATAGAAAAGGAAAAAGAATTAAAAGAAAAGGTAGAAAAAATTCAAGAGGAAATAAAGGAAGAAGAAGAAAAGATTTCTGAAAAGAAAGAAGAAATAAAAGAAGAAGTGGAAGCAGTAGGAGAGGAAACTTTGAAAGATATTGATGAACTCGTTGAAAAGACTAAAAAAGAAAAAAAGACAGAAGAGAAAATAAACAAAAAAGAAGAAAGAGAGAAAAAAACTGAAAAACAAATTGAAACTACTCATGAAGAGTTAAAAGAAGTTCAGAAATTAAAGGAAGAGGTGGCAGAGGGTTTAATCAAAGAAGAGATTAAAATCATTGAGAATATAAAGTTAGAAAAATTGGAAACTCAAAAAGAAGAAAAAGAAAAAGTTGAAAAAGAAATCACTTCTTTGAAAGCAAAATCGCAAGAAACTCAAAAAGAAAAGGGGGAATTGAAAGAAAGAATAATAAATAAAGTTGTTGAAACAGGAAAACCTCGAGAAGAAATATCACTAAAATTAGAAGAATTAGAAAAGATTGTTGAAGAAAAGGAAGAGCTAAAAATTGAAAAAATGCAGCCAATTGTAAAAGATACTGATGGAGATGGATTATCAGATGAAGAAGAAATAAGAATCGGCACTGATCCTTACAATCCTGATTCGGATTTAGATGGTTTTTTAGATGGAGGAGAATATTTAGCAGGTTATAATCCTTTGAAACCAGGACCGGCTGATAAAATTGTTTATCAAGATCCAAGAAAGGTAAAACCAGCAAAAACTGATGTTTATAAAGTGGAAAGAGTGGAAATGGTGACTTTAGCCTCAGGTCAACCTGCTCTTAAATTAGAAGGGAAGGGTTTGCCAAATAGTTTTGCGAAGGTTTATGTTTTTTCTTTTGTTGGTATTGTAATGACTACCAAAACTGATGGCAATGGAAATTGGGCTCTTGTTTTAGATAAACCTTTAACTGATGGCTATCACGAAGCTTATGTTGGAGTCAATAATAATCGCGGAAAATTAACTGCCCGTTCAGAACCATTTTTGTTTATGAAATCAGGAGAAAAAGTAGTGGCTATTACCTTGAGCGCTTTTTCAGCCGAAAAAGTAATATCTCCAGCTGAAACCCTTCAAAGAAGTTTTCTGATTTTAATTATTGGGATTATTGTCTTTACCCTGGCATTGCTTTAATTGTTATTAGTTTTTTAACCAAACAAAAGATAAAAAAACAAATAGAAACTTGAGCCCGAATCCGAGGGAAGCGAAGGCGATGAGAACTCCGTTCTCATCTTTACCTTCACTCCGCCCTCCGGCGGAGGCCGGGGTTCGGAGGGGTGAAGGCAATGTTTATTCATGATTAGTTTCTTTAAGCAAGGAATAGGGTTTATTAAAAAAAATCCCGAGATTTTATATTCTCTTTTTTTAGTTATCGTCTTACCTTTGGTTTTGTATTTTAATACCGTTTTTACTATAAAATCTTTTCAAGAAAATATTGATTTCACTTTACAAAGCAATGCTTTATTAGTTGAAAAAATTTTTGGAAACTTCGCTTCAGAAATTATTTCTCAGCCAGAAATTTTACAAGAAAAGATAAAACTAATTACCGAAGAAAATCCCGAGATTTCGAATTTAAGAGTAGCTATTTTAGAAAATGATAAATTCAAAATTATTGCCGCCTTAAATCCAGAAGAAATCGGAATAGAGATGAAAGGCGATCCCGTTCAGCTATCTTGGCATAAAAATCAAGCCATTGCCTATAAAATTGCCAACGAAAAAAAAGAGAGATTTTGGGAGGTAATTTCACCAATTCAAGATTCGACTGGAAATAAAATTGGCCTAATCAGTTTATCTTCTTCTTTAAAAACATCAGATACTTTAGTATTCAATATCGTAAAACAGGCTTATCTTATAGTTATAGCTGCGATTTTGTTAACCTTATTTTTAATTATTCAACATACCCGACTTTTTAGATACCCAGTTTTATTAAAGAAAATTCAAGAAGTTGATAGGATGAAAGATGAATTTATCAGGATGGCTACCCATGAACTTCAGTCTCCTATTGTCAATATTCGCAATTATGCCCAGGCCTTTGCCGAAGAAGTTAAAACTCTTCCCCTAACTGAGAATCAAAAAGAGTATCTTTCTCGGGTCATCATTTCTACTGAAAGATTAACTGCCTTAATTTCTGATATTTTAGATGTTTCCCGAATTGAGCAGGAAAGAATATCTTTGGTTCCAGAAAAAGTCTTTCCACCAAAAATAATAAAAGAAATAGTTGGAGAGTTAGAATTAAAAGCCCAAGATAAGGGTTTAACGACTATTTTTGAAGAAAAATTAGAACCCTTTTTTATTGAAGTGAATTCCAATCGTCTAAAGGAAGTCCTTTACAATTTAATTGATAATGCTATTAAATATACATTAGAAGGAGGAGTAGAAATTAAAACCGAGGTTGACGAAATTAAGAAAAAATATTATATTACCGTTCAGGATAGCGGAATTGGAATCTCAGCTGAAGCTCAGCAAAGGCTTTTTGAAAAATTTTATCGGGTAAAAACAAAAGAAACAGCTGATATTTCTGGAACAGGTTTGGGTCTTTGGATTGCTAAAACCTTAGCCAGAAAAATGGGAGGAGACATTTTAATTGAGAGCATGGAGGGAAAAGGTTCAAAATTTACCATAATTTTTCCTTTAAAAAGGGACTAAAGAAAGAAAATGTTAAATCAAACTCAAAATCTAAGGTCCAAAAATAATTTAGGATTTCATTTTTTACTTTTTCCGTTATGGAAAGAAAACTTCCCAAAAGTATCAGAAAGTATATCAGAAAAGAGAAGGCGCGGATTCGCCGGGAAGTTTTGGATTTGAAAAAACAAGAGGAATTAATTAGTGAATTATATCAAAAATTTTTGAGACAATATGAAAATAAAAGAGATTTACAACCTAGCCATCAATAAAGGAATTGAAGCTGATTTTCGGGGAAGGGAAGGGATAGAAAGGTTCCTGAAAAGAAAGAAAGAAAAATATGAAAAACTTTCTGAAAAAGAGAAAGAAGAATTTGATAAAGAAGCCTTAGAAAACCCTTTTTTAGATTCAAGAATTTTAAATATTAGCCAGGATAAAGAAATAAAAAGAATTTTAGTTGGCATTGACATTGAACCGGCTGAGATTTTATTAGCCAAGGAAATTGGCAATATTGATTTAATTATTTCCCATCATCCTTTAGGGAAAGGCTTAGCTCATTTATCCGATGTAATGGAACTTAAATGCGATGTTTTAAATCAATACGGGGTACCAATAAATGTGGCTGAAGGCTTAATGAAAGAAAGAATTGACGAAGTAGCCAGAGGAATTAATGCTAGAAATCATCAAAGAACAGTCGATTCAGCTCGGCTTCTTGGATTTAATTTAATTTGTCTCCACACTGTCTGCGATAACTTAGCAGCTAAATTTTTGAAAGATAGAATTGAAAAAGAAGATAGTTTAATGAGAATTGAAGATTTATTAAATCTTTTAAAAGAAATTCCTGAATACAAAGAGGCTTTAAAAATTGGAGCCGGGCCAAAAATTTTTGTTGGCGATCCCGAAAGAAGATGTGGTAAGATTGCAGTCACTGAAATTACTGGTGGAACTGAAGGTTCACCAAAGCTTTATGAAAAAATGGCTATTGCTGGGATTGGGACAATAATTGGTATGCATATGAGAGAAGAATCAAAAAAAGAAGCTGAAGCTTCAAACATCAATGTGATTATTGCTGGTCACATGAGTAGTGATAGTTTAGGAATGAATCTATTTTTAGATGAGTTAGAAAAAAAAGGAATAGAAATAGTTCCTTGCTCGGGATTAATTAGAGTTTCAAGAAATCAATAAAGACTTGACAGGTTAGCGAGAAAGAGAATAAAATAAATTGATGTTAAGGATTCAAAAATAAACAAAGCTCGAGAGCTTTGTTTTTTCATTGATAAGACCCTTTCAATTATTGAAAAATGAAATAGTAATTGAAAGCAGGTCCAGTTTTTTTTCAAACCTTCCTCTATTAAATGAAATCCCGTTAGAAATTAAAAACTAACCGGGTTCATAATTATTCAAATGATAAAAAATTCAAGCGGGGTGAAATGTTTTTTGAGGAATTAAGAAAAAAAATAATTCTCTGGGCAACCTGGCGGGAAATTAAACAACTGAAAGATAAAAAAGGATTTTTAAAAGCTGGCTTACCAAAATTTAACCGGCTTTTTGGCCGAGATTCTTTGATTTCTGCCTGGCAATTACTAAATAGAAAACCTGGTATTTGCCAGGCAACTTTGGAAATTTTATCTCAATATCAAGGAAAAGTATTCAATGGGGAAAAAGAAGAAGAGCCGGGAAAAATTTTACATGAAACTGATTTAGAAAAATCTTATCATTCAGAAGGTTATTTTCCGTTTCCCTATTATGGTTCGATTGATTCCACCCCCTTGTTTTTAATGGTCTTCACTTTTTATTTTAAAAAAACAAACGATAGAAAATTTTTAGATTACCATTGGGAAAATATTTTAAGAGCCATAAATTGGATGGAAGAGTGCGGGGATAAAGATAAAGATTTATTTTTAGAATATCAAAGGAAAAATGAAAAGGGGCTATTTCATCAAGGCTGGAAGGATTCATTTGAGAACCACTTGAAAATTGAGCCACCGGTAGCAATTGTTGAGGTCCAGGGATATCAATACTTGGCTTTAAAAGAAACGGCTAAATTAGCGGAGATGAAAAAGGATTGGGATTTGGTAAAAAGATTATCAGATAGAGCTAATAAATTAAAAGAAGAATTTAATGAAAAATTTTGGATACCTGAAAAAAACTATTTCGCTTTAGCTTTAGACGGAAAAAAGGAACAAAGAAAAGCCATTACTTCAAACCCCGGCCATTTACTTTTTACTGGAATCATTGATAGAGAAAAAATTGATTACCTTGTCAAAAGGCTTTTTGAAAAAGATTTGTGGACTCCCTATGGCATTAGAACCAACTCAACCTTCGAGCCAGATTTCGGCCCGAGATCTTATCACTTGGGTTCAGTTTGGCCCCATGACAATTGGATAATTTCGCAGGGTCTAAAAAAATTAGGATATAAAAAGGAATGTCAAAAAATAAAAAATGCCATTTTATTGGCTAATGAGAAAATCGGATATTTACCAGAATTCTACGGAGTGATCGATGGAGAAATTACTTTAGAGATGGAAAAAACGCCTTGCTATCCTCAGGCCTGGGCAGCGGGAGCCCTCTTTAATTTCCTTTCCGAATAATTTGGTAAAATACTTTTTCGTAATCATTTACCATTCTCTCAATCGTAAATTTTTCTTCAACCCATCTTCGACAACCTTCTCTTTTTATTTCACCAATTTTTTTAATCGCTTTTATCATTTCCTCAACATTTTTAACAACAAACCCGGTTTCCCCATCTTTAATTACTTCTCTTGCCGAACCTCTGTCAAAAGCAATGACCGGCGTACCTGTAGCCATCGATTCTATAAAGGTTAAACCAAAAGGTTCTTCCCATTGAATAGGACACAAAGTAACCTTTGCCTGGCCATAATATTTATAGGTCTCTTCATAGGGAATGTTTCCCACATATTGAATATTTTTGTTTAGATGAGGTTTAATTTCCTTTTCCCAATAATCTCCCTCGCTTGGAGTTCCGGCAATAATTAATCTTTCCCCAGTAATTTTGCAAGCAGCGATTGCTTCTTTTACTCCTTTGGTTGGTAAGAGTCTCCCTAAGAATAAACAATGATCTTTTGGTTTTTCTGAAAAAGGGAATTTTTTTAAGTCTAAACCATTATAAACTGTCCCTGCCCAATTCAAATCAGGAGCTGGTTTTCTTTGAGCGTCGCTTAAAGAGACAAAGTATTGATTTTTGCTCTGAAACATTCTAAAAATTTCTGCTCGCCAGGGATAAATTGGATCGTGCAAGGTATAAACTACCGGTATTTTTTTTATCGCCAGACCAAAAGGCAAAGCCCTATCTACCGGGTGAATGTGAATTAAATCATATTCTCCTTTTAAGGCCCCTTGATAGATCAAAGAAATTAAATATTGATCCCAGAGATTGGCAGCTTTTGCTGAATCTATTTTTGGATCTCGGAGAATTTGATGCTTTCTTTTACCATGGAGAGGTTTTAATCCTCCAGAAAAAATTTTAGTTACTTTCAATTTAGAGCCTTCGGGACCAAAAAAATAAACTTTCTGCCCCCTTTTTGTTAAGCCTTCGGCAACTGCCTTTACTATCAGCATTGGAGCATAAATCACGCCTTTCGGCGGCGGACAGGTGTAATGACCAGTTATCATTGTCGCTATCCTCATAAGTGTATTAAGGAGTAATAAAGTTTTTCATATTCATCAACCATTTTTTGATAACTAAAATATTTTTCTACTCTTTGGCGACATTTTGCCCTGTCAATTTCATCAATTTTTTTCATTGCCTCCACCATTTCCTCAATATTTTCGACCACAAAACCGGTTTCTCCATTTTTGACTATTTCTGGCACTGAGCCTCGACGATAGGCTATAACCGGTGTGCCTGTGGCCATGGCTTCCACCATGATTAGTCCAAATGGTTCTTCCCATTCAATTGGATAGAGGCAGGCTTTAGCCTGACCATAGAAATCCGAAAGTTCCTCCTGGGGAAGCTCTCCCAGATAGCGAATTTTTCTTGAGAGGTGGGGTCGAATTTTTGTTTCAAAATATTTTTTTCTAGCTGGGTCGAGCCTGCCGGCTAATAACAATTCTACATCGAGAATTTCAGTTGCCCTGATCGCATTTTCAATTCCCTTAAAGGGATCTATTCGGGCAATCCAGATAAAATGACTTTTTGGTTTAGGATTAAATTTAAATTGGGTAATATTGATACCGTTGTAAATTACCCAATTTTTGGGAAATCTAACTGCTGACTGCTTTCTTTCCGATTTTGAAATAAAAACGGCCAGAGTTTCTTTTTTATGTTTCTCAAAAATTTCAAGCCTGGTTGGCTTTCTTTCCCCCTCTCTGGTGATCGAGGCCTTGTAAAGCTGATTATGTAAAGTATGTAAAACTGGTACTCTGGTCAAATCTTGAAAAGGTAGAGCCCAAAGATCTAAATGGGAATGAATGATGTCAAATTTTTCTGCCATCTTAAAGGCGGTTGATAAATTCTCCAAATTCCAAAAGGGATCCTGCCAACTGTATCCAGCTTTGATCAAAGATTTTGGAGTAACTGAAACCAATTTAGCTTTAGTTTTTGAGTCACCTGAGGCAAAAAGAGTAACCTGGTGACTTCTTTTAACCAATTCTTCGGTTAAAAAGTGGACGATTCTTTCAATCCCTCCATATTTTTCCGGAGGAATTGGAAACCAGAGAGGAGCAATTTGAGCAATTTTAAGTTTTTTCATTTTGTTTCAAAATCTTTTTGTATAACTTTTCATATCGGTTAACCATTCTCTTTAAATTGAAATTTTTTTTGACATATTCCCGGCAATATTCTCTCGAGATTTCATCAGTCTTTTTTAAAGCCTGACAGGCCTCCTCAATATTATTGACCAAAAATCCGGTTTTCCCTTCCTCAATCAATTCTGGCATCGAGCCTGCCTTAAAGGCAATTACGGGAGTTCCACAGGCCATTGCCTCAATTACCACCAGACCAAAGGGTTCCGGTCTTTTCACTGGAAAAATAAATGCCTTCGCATTTTTTAAAAGCTCAATCTTTTTTGGAAAATCAGAAGCGCCTAAAAACTTGATCTTTTTGCCGTCAATTAATGGTTTGATCCTGAAATCAAAATAATCTCCCTGTTCTGGAGGAATATTTCCAGAGATAATGAGATTTTCTCCAGCCAATTTTGCAATATCAATAGCTTCGGCTATTCCTTTTTGGGGCATAATTTTCGAAAGCCATAAAAGATAATCTTTAGGCCTCGGATCAAATTCATATTTCTCAATTGGCAAGCCATGATAGATAGTTTCGACAATATTAATTCCATGGGCTGATCTTCTTTGATTTTTGGAAATGGCAACGAAGTTGATGTTGGGGAATTTTTTGTAGAGAATAATTGCTTCTTCGGTTAGGGGGTGGTGAAGGGTTGTGACAATCGGAGGTTTCAAAAATTTTGAATAGGGAATAGTATACCATTCACAATGGTCATGGATAATATCAAACTTGTCTTGGAAAGATATTAATTTTTCATAAAGCAAAGAGAAAACCACATGGGGCGCATTTAACTTCGCTCGCCACAATGACCTTGGCCAGATTGGAATTAATTTTGCCTGAGTTCTTGAATCTTCGCTGGCAAAAAGAGTGACGTCGTGACCTCTCCTGACCAATTCATCACAAAGCCAAGAGATAACTAATTCCGTCCCGCCATAAGTATAAGGAGGAACAGGAATCCATAATGGCGCCACTTGAGCAATTCTCATATTTTAGTTTTATTATATCATAAGATTGATAATTAACCATATTCAACTCTTTCTTAGTTTTAATAATTAACACCAAAGTTGATTATCAAAGCTGGCTAAAAAGCCAGTTTTTTGGTAGAAGACTTGACAAGTGGTTTTAATTTGTTAATCTTAAAGTAACATAAAAAGTTAACTTTAAAAAAAATATGCGAACAATAAAAAATAATAAAACTTATTTAGTTTTTCCCAGGGGACTTTCGGAAACGATTGATAAACTTCTTGGCAAAAGAAAGAGAAGCCAATTTGTAGTTGAAGCGACCAAGGAGAAATTAGCTAAAGAAAAGTTTGCCAGGGCTATGAAGAGGGCAGCTGGTTGCTGGAAAGATAAAGATTATCCTGAGTTTCGGACCAAAAAAGATGTTGATAGATATATAAGGAAGTTAAGAGAATCTTGGGAAGAAAGATTAAAAAGGATTTATGTCTTAATATCTAATCGATTCAGATATTATCATTTGGTTTTTGCGTGGAAGAAAAGAAATAGTGGAACTATTTGAGGAGTTACAAAAATCTGGAGTTCTAGCTTGCTCTCCCATTTCTGTTGTAGAAGTTCAATTGGGTGTAAGAAAAAAGGAATAGAAAGTTACTACTGATTTCTTAAACTCTTTAGAAGTTTATCCTATTGGAAGAGAAATTGCTAATTATGCTGGAAATCTTATCAAGGAATATAAGAAAAGAGGTGTCACTGTAAAGTTGACCGATGGTATTATTGCCGCCACCTGTCTTTTGCATAATTTAACTTTAGTCACTTTGAATCTTAAACATTACCCATTTAAAAATCTCAAAATTTACTCGATTTAACAATTTTGAAATTATTTTTTTTACTTCCCACTGGCTGAAAAGCCAGTTTTTTGACTTGCCCCGTTAGATAAATTTTATCTAATGGGGTAGAATTTAATAATATGCCAAGAGTTGGTGTTGCAACCTTGCCTTTAGATGTTGGCCATTGCCCAAAATGGCTATTTGAGAGGATGAAGAGGCTTTTAAGAGGAATTGTAATTGCTATTGTTGAAGAATTTGGGAGTGAAGAATTGCTTAAACGGCTTAGCGATCCCGTTTGGTTTCAAAGTTTATCTGCTGTAATTGGCATGGACTGGAATAGCAGCGGGACAACTACTATAACCCTCGGAGCGATTAAGAGTGGGATTTTTGATATTCAGAATGAGTTAGGGATTTTTGTTTGTGGGGGAAAAAAAGTTTCAAGGAAAACTCCTGAAGAAATTGAGAGATATGGAATTTCAAATGACTTCGAATTTTATCCTAAGTTAATTTACGCTTCGAAAATGGCAGCAAAGGTTGATAGTTCCCTAATCCAAAATCCTCAAACTCCTTTTCAGTTTTACCACCATAATTTTATTTTTACAAAAAATGGGCGGTGGGCTGTAATTCAACAAGCTATGTGCCCAGAGATTCAAAAAGCTCGACGTTATCATTGGCTATCTACAAAAGTTCATGATTTCGTTCAAGAACCTCATTCAGCAGTTGTCGCCGACGTCAAACTCAAACCTTTAAATTTAGTTGCCAGGGAGAGTAAAAATAATCGACAAATTAGCCTGGAGTTAGTGATAGAAAAACCCAAGACATTTTTGAAAGATATTAAATTGATTTCTGAAAAATCTGACTTATTAATTAAACAAAAAAGGTTTCCAGGATTTACTGAAATGGAACTAAATGATGTCGAATTTTATCATCATCCAGTAGAAAAAGAAAAGTTTGACCTAAAAAGATTGGAAAAAACTATATTTTTTGCTCATTCTGAAAATCCGGAAAACTTTGAAAAGCTTCTATCATTAAAAGGAGTTGGTCCAAAGACAATTAGAGCTTTAAGTTTGGTGGCTGAGATTGTTTACGGCAGCGCTCCTTCTTTCGAAGACCCAGCTCGTTATTCATTCACCGTAGGGGGAAAAGATCATGTCCCGATGCCCATTGACAGAGAGGTTTACGATACTATTTTAACGGTAATAGAAAAAGGCATTCAAAAAAGCAAAATTTCTAATCGAGAAAAAATTGAAGCCCAGAGAAGGTTAAATAAAGTAACATGAAACGCTACTCTTCTAAACAAGCTAAAAAAGGGAAAACCGCTTATCGAACGCCAAGCGTTTTTCGTTATCAAAAATATCAACAAGTTACTCGATGGAAATCCAAGAAGAAAAAATAGAAGAAAAAACTGCTTTTTTTCAGCCTTGGTCAGTTTTCTTTTGGGAAGCTTTTTTGTTTTCCCTGACTCTGGGATTAGGAATTGCCGCTGCTTTTAGAATAAATCAAATTTTAGAAATTGAAAAAATTATTCTTCCCCAGATTTCTTTTTGGAGATTCATTCTCTCTTTTCTTTTAGCTACCTTATTTATCTTTCTTATTATCCGTTTTCTAAAATTTAGAAAAGAAAAGGGAACAATATTTAAAATTATCTTTGTTTTGGCTGTGGCTCTCGGTGGATTACTTTTTCTTGAGAATTGGCTGCCAGAACCAATCCCCTTAATCATTATTGCTTCTTTAATCTTCTGGTGGTGGAAAAAACCTTTAATTCTAAATCAAGATGTTTTAATGATTTTTGGTCTGGCTGGCGTAGGAAGCACTTTAGGATTGGCTCTTCAACCTCTGATGGTGGCTGCTCTTTTAATAATTTTCTCAATTTATGATTACATCGCCGTTTATAAAACCAAGCATATGATAAAAATGGCAAAAGAAATGATAGAACAAAAAACTATTCTGGCGTTGGTTATTCCTCCTAGCCTTTCTGAATTTCAGGCAGGTTTGGGAGAAATTAAACCCGGTGGAAGATTTCTAATTTTAGGTGGTGGAGACATTGTTTTTCCTTTATTATTGTGTGCATCTTTAATCCCAATTGGAATTTTAAATTCTATAATTGTGGCCATTTTTGCTTTAATTGGTCTTTTAGCTAGCTTTTGGTTTTTCATTAGCCAAAAAATCCGTCAACCAATCCCTGCCCTACCCCCAATTGCCTTATTTTCAATAATTGGTTTTTTAATAACCAGAATTATTTAAACTCTAAAATTTACGATCATAAAAAATAGAAGACAAATGAAAGTGGTAAAATCAAGAAAAATTGAAAAATTACATCGAGAAATTAGAAATTGTAAAAAATGTCCTTTATGGAAAACTAGAAAAAATGCTAGTCCGGGGGAGGGACCAGTTAATGCTAGAATTATGATTGTTGGCCAGGCGCCGGGAGCTGAAGAAGATAAAGTTGGGAGACCTTTTGTTGGAAGAGCTGGCCAGTTTTTAAACCAACTTTTAAAACTGGCTAAAATTAAAAGGGAAAAAATTTTTCTGACAGCTCCAGTTCATTGTTTTCCACCTAAAAATCGAAAACCTACTCGTCAAGAAATTAAAGCTTGTCTACCTTATCTAAAAAAACAAATTGAAATTATTAATCCTCAGAAATTTATTTTATTGGGAGAAGTGGCTTTTTCAGTATTTTTTCCAGATAAAAAATTAAATGACTTTCGAGGAAAATGGGTTAAAAAAAATGAGAAAGAATATTTCCCCACCTATCATCCAGCGGCTGGAATGAGATTTCCAAAAATCGGGCTACGAATTAAAGGATACTTATATGGTCAAAAAACTATAGAGCTCTTAATTTTTTTAAAATCTTCTTCTAAAATTTTTCTAATTTTGGGGAATCTTATTCCAGCAGCCGGATGATAGGTAACGAAAAATTCCTTGTCACCCTTTTTGATTAATTTCCCTCGGAAATCGCCAAGTTTTTTATCTGGAAAAAATACTGAAAAAGCCACTTCTCCCAATAAAATAAATTTCTGAGGATTAATAATTTCAATTTGTTTTTTTAGATAAGGTAGACAAGCTTTA
>Ga0100391_1004717_pt1 | contig 12980 bp, 10 predicted proteins | sample CryGeymeta201515_FD_81541 | JGI IMG/M metagenome (GOLD analysis project Ga0100391, IMG submission 81541) | Groundwater microbial communities from Crystal Geyser aquifers in Utah, USA - Crystal Geyser metaG 2015-15 | ecosystem: Environmental > Aquatic > Deep subsurface > Groundwater | place: USA...
AAGCTTTACCGGGCCCAAGGCCGCCACCACACCTTGCCTGCTTGACCACATTGCTATCAGTTTTACGCAAAGCGGGCGAGCAGCCATCTTGCTGGCGCTAGAAGCGCTCAAGATCGGCCCGGGTGACAAAGTGCTGGTGCCCGTTTACCACTGTCCCACCATGGTGGCCCCCATTGTTGCCCTGGGTGCCGAGCCTGTTTTTTACCCGATTGATGACACGGGTGCGCCCATGCTGCCCTGGCTGCAGCAGCACTTGTGTACCGATGTGCGCGTCATTTTGGTGGCCCATTTTTTTGGCCTGCCACAGCCGCTGGATCACATCCGGAAGTGGTGCGACCAGCACAGCGTGCGCCTGATCGAAGACTGTGCGCACGCCTTGTTTGGCATCAGCGGTGACCGCGCAGTGGGGCAGTGGGGCGACTTGGCTATCGCCAGTCTGACCAAGTTTTTGCCGGTGCTTGACGGTGGCTGTCTGGTCAACCATCTGGCGCAAGCCGCGCCACCCCAGCTGCAGGCACCCAACATGAAAAGCCAGGCCAAAGCCGCTTTTGACATCATCCACACCAGCGTCAATTTTGGTCGGCTTGCGGTGTTGGCGCCGTTTATTCAGGGCGCAAACTGGCTGCGCAAGTTGCTCAAACCCCAGGCCAAGCCGCTTGAACCTGCGCCCCCCGTGGATGCACCCTCTGGCGAAGGCTTCACCATTGACGTTGCCCGCTCGCACATGGCTCTGACGCAGGCGTCCATCTGGATTGCCCGGCACGCGCACCGGCAGCGCAATGTGGACGGTCGCCGTGCCAACTACCAATTGTTTGCGCAGGCCTTTGCCGGTGTACCCGGCATGCACCCGCTGTTGCCCCATCTGCCAGACCAATGCGCACCCTATGTTTTTCCGCTGTGGGTCGACCAGCCTGACCCCGGCTACGCCGAGTTGCGGCGCGTGGAGTACCCGGTCTCGCGCTGGGACTGGCTCTGGCCCACGGTGCCAAGCATTGAGAATGACCAGGGCAAGCTGTGGTCGCACCACGTATTGCAGCTGGCCTGCCACCAAGACCTGACCCCTGCCGAGCTGCAACGCATGGTGGCCAAGCTGAAGCAGGTGTACGCGCAGCGGGCATGAAACGTGTGCTGATGATTGCCTACCACTTCCCGCCGCTGGCGGGCAGCAGTGGCATGCAACGCACGCTGCGGTTTTGCCAAGACTTGCCGGCCTTTGGCTGGCAGGCATCGGTGCTCAGTGCGCACCCGCGCGCCTATGAGGCCACCAGCGTTGATCTATTGCAAGACATTCCGGCCAGTGTGGCTGTGACCCGCGCCTTTGCGCTGGACGCACGCCGCCACCTGTCTGTGGCCAACCGCTACCCCGGCTTTATCGCCCGGCCAGACCGTTGGCTAAGCTGGCTGCTGGGCGCGGTGCCAGCGGGCCTGCGCATCATTCGCCAGCAAAAGCCCAGCGTGATCTGGAGCACCTACCCCATCCCCACGGCCCACCTCATTGGCTATTGGCTGGCCCGGCTCAGCGGCCTGCCGTGGGTGGCCGACTTTCGCGACCCCATGGCCCACGTGGGCTACCCGGCCGACCCCGCCACCTGGCAAAGCTACCTGCAGGTAGAGCAAAAAGTCTTTGCACAGGCCAGCTGCATGGTGTTCACCACCCCGGGCGCCGCCCAGCTTTACCGCGCACGCTACCCGGCGCGAGCCACGCGCATCCAGGTCATTGAAAACGGCTTCGACGAAGCATCCTTTGCGCCACTGGCAGCACCACCCCAGCCGCTCAACCCCGGCCAATTCACCCTGCTGCACAGCGGCATCGTCTACCCCGAGTGGCGCAGCCCGCAGGCGCTGTTTGTGGCGGTGCGCCAGTTGATTGACGGTGGCCAACTCGATGTCAACGCGCTGCGCATGCGCTTTCGGGCCTCTGAGCACACCGACTTTTTGGCACAACTGGTGGCAACGCATGGTCTGGCGGACGTGGTGCAGTTGTTGCCACCGGTAGGCTACCAGGCTGCGTTGGCTGAGATGTGCGCGGCCGACGGCCTGCTGGTGCTGCAGTCAGACGACTGCAATGACCAAATCCCCGCCAAGGTGTACGAATACATCCGTGCCCAGCGCCCGGTGCTGGGCCTGTGCGGCACGGGCAGCGACACGGCCAACGTGTTGGCACGCGCGGGCATGCACCACCTTGCCCCGCTGGCCAGCAGCCAACAGATTGCGCCGGTGCTGCGCAGCTTTTTGATTGCCACGCCAGCTGAAGTGTCATCAAACCCCAATGCCAGCTTTGTAGAATCGTTCTCACGACGCGCCAAAGCAGAGGAACTGGCCACCTTGCTTGACCAGATCACACAAGCACAGCCAGCGCGTACCACCACAGCCCTTTAAGAAAACAACACAATGACCTGGACTCTTTACCCCATCGCCCAATTTGCCGAGCATGCCGCCCAGTGGGACGCCCTGGTGCAGTCCAGCCCCGGCACACCGTTTCTTGAATCTGCTTTTTTGCAACCCGCGCTGGCCATCTTTGGCACCGGGGAAGAAACGCTGTGCCTGCATCAGACCAGTGGCCAGTTGGACGCAGCGGCCATCGTGCAGCGCGGCCCCAAGGGCATGTGGCAAACTTTTCAGCCGTCGCAGTTGCCGTTGGGAGCGTGGATTTCTGCCCCTGGCGTTGACCTGGCCACCGCAGGTGCAGCCCTGGTTGCTGATCTGCCGGGCCTGACGCTGGGCCTTGGCATTACGCAGCTTGACCCGCGCTTTCATACCCGCCCGGCGGACACCACCACGCTGCGCACGCAAGACTACATTGCAACGGCTTGGGTGGACATTGAAGGCACGTTTGACGTGTATTGGGAAGCGCGTGGCAAGAACCTGCGCCAAAACACCCGCAAACAGCGCAACAAGCTGCAAGCCGAGGGCACCACCACGCGGCTGGAATGCATTACCACCGCGGCCGATGTGGCACAAACCATGGCAGACTATGGCGCATTGGAGAGTGCTGGCTGGAAAACAGCCGAAGGCACCGCCATTCATCCCGACAACGCCCAAGGCAAGTTTTACCAACAAATGCTGGAAAACTTTTGCACCCAAGGCCGCGGGCGTATCTACCGCTATTGGTTTGGCGACAAAGTGGTGGCCATGGACTTGTGCATACAAGACGACACCGCCATCATCATCCTGAAAACCACCTACGACGAATCGTACAAACAGGTGTCACCATCGACCCTGATGCGCCAGGACGAATTTCAGCAGCTGTTTGATGAGGCCAAGTTTCAGCGTATTGAGTTTTATGGCAAGGTCATGGAATGGCACACCCGCTGGACCAGCAACAGCCGCGACATCTACCACGCCAACGTCTACCGCCATGGTCTGGTGCTGGGTATGCTCAATCTGCGCAACACCCTGCTTGCGCCAGCCAAAGATGAGTAACCCCGTTCTTTCGCCAGGCGACCTGCTTGCGTTGGGCCGCGACGTGCTGCAGACCGAGGCCGATGCCGTACGCAACCTGGCTGGCAAACTGGACGGAAACTTTGTGGCCGCCGTGCAGTTGATCCTGGCGTGCCGCGGCAGAGTGGTTGTCAGTGGCATGGGCAAGTCCGGCCACATTGGCAGCAAGATTGCCGCCACCATGGCCAGCACCGGCACCCCCACTTTCTTTGTGCATCCAGGCGAAGCCAGCCATGGGGACCTGGGCATGATCACCCCGGACGACGTGGTCATTGCCCTGTCCAATTCGGGCGAAAGCGCTGAGCTGGTTGTCATTGTCCCCTTGCTCAAGCGCCAGGGCACGCGCCTGATTGCCATGACGGGCGCACCCACGTCCACGCTGGCCAAACTGGCCGATGTGCACCTGGATGCTTCGGTTGAAAAAGAAGCTTGCCCGCTGGGCCTGGCGCCCACGTCGAGCACCACGGCTGCGCTGGCGCTTGGCGACGCGCTGGCTGTGGCCCTGCTCAAGGCGCGCGGCTTTAGCGCGCAAGACTTCGCCCGCTCGCACCCCGGCGGCAAGCTCGGGCGCAAGCTGCTGGTGCGCGTCAGCGATGTCATGCACCAGGGCACTGATCTGCCTAGCGTGGGCATCGACAGCAGCCTGGCAGACGCACTGCTTGAAATGAGCGAAAAAGGCCTGGGCATGACCGCCATCGTGGATGCCAACAGGCAGATAGTCGGTATCTTTACCGACGGTGATTTGCGCCGCGTTCTGGCTGCAGGGGTTGACCTGCGCAGTGCCCGCATTGCAGACCTGATGAAACCTAACCCCAAAATCATCGATGCCGACAAACTGGCCGCCGAAGCCGTCAAACAGCTTGAAACCCTGCGCATCAACGGCATGCTGGTGGTGGACGCAGACAACAAACTGGTGGGCGCCTTCAACATGCACGACCTGTTTAGAGCCGGGGTTATCTAAGCAAAGACACCATGCCTGTAGCCATCAACCCCAACACCATTGGCCTCACGACACGCCTCAAGTGGGCCGCATTCCGGCTGCTGGAGCGCCTGAGCGACCTCAAGGGCAACAGCGCAGCGGGCCACCTGGTGCTCAATCTACCGGCACGGCCAATGGCATCGCTCTGGGTCTTTGTGTCCACCATTGGTGAACTCAACGCCATCGACCCCCTGTTGCGTGAAATCATTGGCCGCCTGCCGCAGCTCAAGCTGGTGTTGATCACCGACCACCCACACTATCGCAGCAGCTACCTGGCACGCTACCCGGCGGCAGCAGTCTGCGTTACCCGGGGTCATGGCACTGACGCCGCCACGCTGGCCCAACACTACCCACCGCACATGCTGGTGGTGGCAGAAATACCCTGCTGGCCGTCTGACGCACCCTGCCGCTTCTCGTTTGCATTTTTGCTGGCGGCAAAACATGCGGGCGCCGCCGCTGTGCTGGTCAACGCCTGGCTCTACCACTATGCGCCGGGCAGCCGCATGGACGCCATAGAGCGCAGCCTGTTCCAGGCGGACTACGTGCGCGCCTTTGACGCCATTGGCGCACAAACGCCAGAAACCCGCCAGCACCTGATAGCAGCCGGTGCTGACCCAGCCAGAGTGGCGGTGGTGGGCAACATCAAATTTGATGCCATGCCATCCGGCGACTGGTCTCCCACCCAGGCGCGCAGTCCGGTCATGTTGGGCGCGCTCATTGCATCAGCCCGGCCGGTGATAGTGGCCGGCTGCATCACCGACTACGCAGACCAACAGATGGTGCTGGATGCCTTTATGGCCGTGCGCAACCAGCACCCCGACGCGCTGCTGGTGCTCGCCCCGCGCCACCCTGAAGTGACCGAGCACATGGCGGTCTTGCGCAACTACCTGGCAGAACGCAGCCTGCCCGGCGTCTTCAAATCTGCCGTGCCAGACACCCCGCTTGCTGCTGCTACCGCCTGCCTGGTGCTCGATACCATGGGGGAACTGCGCGACTTTTATGCCACCGCCACCGTGGCCCATGTGGGCGTGGACCACAACGTGCTCGAACCCCTTGGCTTTGGCAAGCCCGTGACCGTGGGTACGGGTTGGAACACCACCTACCCGTCTTACCCGGTTTACCGCTTGCTGATGGATGCGCATACGCTGCTTGAAGCCACCACCGAAGATCAGCTGGCCAGCACCTGGCTCGACCTGATTGACAATGCCGACCATTACAAACGCAGCGTCCAATCAATAGGCGACACACTGGCCCAGGCACGCGGTGCTGTGGCGCGCCATTTGACACTGCTGGCACCACTGCTAGCAGGGCAACACGAAAGACATTGATATGACCACAATCAATATCAGCGAGACCATTCGAGTCTCCAACACCGGCCCCTTTGTGCTGTTTGGCGGCATCAACGTGCTGGAGTCGCGTGAGCTTGCCCTGCGCGCCTGCGCTGAATATGTGCGCGTGACCACCAAGCTGGGCATTCCCTACGTGTTCAAGGCCAGCTTTGACAAAGCCAACCGCTCGTCCATCCACAGTTACCGCGGCCCGGGGCTGGAAGAAGGATTAAAGACATTTGAAGCCGTCAAGGCCGAGTTTGGCGTGCCGGTGATCACCGACGTGCATGAACCCTGGCAGGCCCCCGTGGTGGCCGAGGTGGTGGACGTGCTGCAACTGCCTGCCTTTTTGGCGCGCCAGACCGACCTGGTGGTGGCGCTGGCCAAAACCGGGCACGTCATCAACATCAAAAAACCCCAGTTTTTAAGCCCCAGCCAAGTCTTGAACATTGTTGAAAAATTCAAGGAAGCGGGCAACGAGCAACTGATCTTGTGCGACCGGGGCACCTGCTTTGGCTACGACAACCTGGTGGTGGACATGCTGGGCTTTGGCGTGATGAAAAAGGTGTGCAACAACCTGCCCATCATCTTTGACGTGACACACGCCCTGCAGCAGCGCGACCCCGGTGGTGCAGCGTCTGGCGGCCGCAGGCAACAAGTGGCAGAATTGGCCCGGGCCGGTATGGCTGTTGGGCTGGCTGGTATCTTTTTGGAAGCGCATCCGAACCCTGATGCTGCCCGCTGTGATGGCCCGAGCGCCTTGCCGCTGGATCAATTGGAGCCCTTTCTGACGCAGCTCAAGGCGCTGGATGATCTGGTGAAGTCATTTGCGCCTTTGCACATTGCCTGAACAAAACCCACCCAACATGCAAATCCTGCACCTGGCCCTGACACCGCTTGTTGGCGCCCCCATGCGAATCTGCCGTGCGCTGGCGCTGCATGAAGGGGTGAGCGCTCGGTTTGCAGTGCTTGAAACAAACATCGGTGCTTATGACCGAATGGTCTTTGACACTGACCTGCAATGGGCCAGGGACCGCGACGAAATTGTTGAGCTGGCGCGAACTGCGGACGTGATTCACCTGCACAACTATCTAGACCTAAACAGCGCCCAGTTTGCTCCAATCGACTTGAAGAAGCTTTGGCAAGAAGGCCGCCCGATGGTGCGTCACTTCCACTCTGCGCCAGACGCGGTAGCCCAGCACATGCACACCACAGCGCAAGCTGTCGCTGATTGCCCCATTCCCAAACTGGTGATTGCGCAATTTCATGCGCGCTACTACCCCACGGCCAAGATTGTTCCCAACATTGTTTTTGGCGATGACACCTCGCGAGGCAATGATCTACGTAACTGCCCGCTGCGTATCGGTTTCGCTCCCACCCGCTTCAACTCGGGCCGCGCCTCACGCTGGGACACCAAGGGCTACCTTGAAACCACCAAGCTGCTGAAAAGTGTAGTGCGCAAGGCAGCAGCGCGCAACATTGCTGTTGTGGTGGATGTCATCGAACAGGTCAGCCACGCCGAATGCCTGCAGCGCAAGTCTGCCTGCCACATCGTCATAGACGACCTGGTTACCGGCAGCTACCACCTCAACACCCTTGAATCGCTGGCCAGCGGCTCGGTCTGCCTGACCCACATGGACCGCGCCACGCAGCAGGCTGTGTTTGACCTGACCGGGCGCAGCGACTTCCCGGCGGTGGCTGTTGGCTTGGAGGACGCTGAGGCGGTGCTGCTTGACTTGGTCAGTGACCGGCTACTGGTCGAAGCCATCGGCGCCCAGTCCCGCGCCTGGATGAATCATCACTGGGCGCCCAAGGACATGGCGCGTCATTTTCTGGATGCCTACGCGCACGTCCTCGACCACCCCGGTCAACCCTTTGCCAACCGCAGCAACAGCCCACCCAGAGTGCAAGACTGGATGAACATCCGACTGCACGATCTGGCGTGGGCGAACCGGCACCAACGCTGGCCGCGCATCATGCCTGACTGGCTAAGACAACTGCGTGGCAGTGTCGGCAAGGCGCTGCGCAGCATCGGCTTGAAGCCATAGAACCTAACTTAATGCCCAACCAAAACATGTCCAGCAAAGCAGCACGCGTCATCGCTATGTACCTGCCGCAGTACCACCCGATACCGGAGAACGACAGCATGTGGGGCAAAGGCTTTACCGAATGGCGCACGGTAACCAACGCCAAGCCTCTCTACCCAGGGCACTACCAGCCCAAACTTCCCGGCGAACTTGGCTTTTACGACCTGCGTTTGCCGGAAGCACGCGAAGCCCAGGCACATTTGGCACGTGAGCACGGTGTGGAAGGGTTTTGCTATTACCACTACTGGTTTGGCGGCAAGCGCCTGCTGGAACGCCCTTTTAATGATGTGTTGGCTAGCGGCAAGCCTGACTTTCCGTTCTGCCTGTGCTGGGCCAATGAATCGTGGAGTGGGGTTTGGGTTGGTAAACCCGATGAAATCATCATGGAGCAAACCTACCCTGGCCCAGATGAACATGCGGCGCACTTTCAGGCGCTGTTACCAGCATTCCGTGACCCGCGCTACATGCGCGTTGATGACAAGCCCATCTTTTTCATCTACCGGCCAATGAAGATTCCAGAGCTTGAAGCCTTTATTGCCCAATGGCGTGAACTTGCGCACAAAGCTGGGTTGTCAGGTATTTACTTCATCGGCATCAACCACCGCAGTGAGCCATGGGAGCCAGGTACACATGGTTTTGATGCCGTCGTAGCACACCGGCTGCCAGACACACGGCCATGGGTGTCGCGACGCGACCCAATGCGCTGGTTACGTTTTCGCACACAGGAGGCGCGCAAATGGCCTACCATTTACCCGTATGAAGAGGCACTAAAGGAGCCGGTGTACGACAAAGCCAAGACTGGCGAGTGGTTTCCTACGGTTTACCCCAACTGGGACACCAGTGCCCGCCACGGCAGCCGTGGCCTGGTCATGCACGGCGCAACTCCTGAACTCTTTGGCGAACAACTGCGCAAGGCAGTTGCGCTGGTAGCTGATCGCACGCCAGACCACCGCATCGTCATGCTCAAGTCTTGGAACGAGTGGGCAGAAGGCAATTATGTGGAACCCGATCAACGATTTGGCAGGCAATTTCTGCAGGCAATCCAACGCGCCGTTATCACCTGATGAAGGTACCATGCAGTAGCCAATTTATCCCACCGCACTTACCCGTCATTTTTTTTTCAGCCTTTGGAGAATCATGAATTCATTATTAGTTTTTGTTGGCGTGTGTGCCGTTCTTGCATTGGTCGCGCTGCAGCTTTACACGCTACGCAAAGTTCGTCGTATTGACACCAACACCTGGGAGCACACCCAACAAATCAACCGCACTTTGGACAACCTTTTCAGGCAGCAAGAATCTCTCTTGGCGGTGTACACCGATTTGCGGTTAGAACATAGCCTTCTACAAACGCGTAGTTGGGCTGGTTCACCGGATTTGCTCGCAGCCATCGTCCGTGAAGTCCAAACCTCACACCCAAAATTGGTGGTCGAATGCAGCTCTGGGGTTTCAACGGTTGTATTGGCTCGTGCCCTGCAACTCAATGGGCAGGGTCATGTTTACAGTTTGGAACATGAACCCGTGTACGCCAGCAAAACACGGCAAGAGCTCGCCCGACACGGCTTGTCTGACTGGGCAACCGTTATCGACGCGCCCTTGGTGCCGTGCGCCACTGATATGGGTGAAAAGTCTTGGTATGACCTGAGTGGTTTACCCGAGGTTTCAATTGACATGATCGTTATTGATGGCCCGCCAGAAACGACCGGCCCCTTGGCAAGATACCCCGCTGGCGTTTTGTTGTTCCCCAAACTGGCGCAAAAGGCATGTGTGTTTCTGGACGATGCCGACCGTCCGGCTGAGCGTGAAGCTGTGAGTTTGTGGCTGCATCGGTACCCGGAGTTGACACACACACAGGTCCCCTGCGAAAAAGGTTTGGCCATTCTGCGCTAGCCACATCACTGTCTGACTGGAGCGACATTGTCATCGGTCCGTACCTCACTGGCATACGCTTTCCTCAATGCCAATGCCATCACAGCGCTGCAGTTTTTTTCATCGCTCATTCTGGCGCGGCTACTGTCGCCCTCTGAATTTGGTGTTTATTCGACAGCGGCAGTATTTGTAGGTATTGCTCAACTCTTGCGTGAATTCGGTGTAGCAAGCTATGTCGTTCAGGCCAAGAGCATTACCACTGACTTGCTACGCGCTGCGTTTACGCTGTTGCTCATGCTGGCTTGGTCAATTGGCCTGATTCTGGCCCTTCTAAGTTCAAGCATTGCAGAGTTTTACCGCGAACCCGCAGCACGCGACATTGTTTTGGTTCTGGCACTGAATTTTTTTGTAACCCCGCTCGGCGCCGTCACGATGGCAGTTGCGCAGCGAAACATGCGGTTTCGTGCTATCGCGCTTATCGGTATTGCGGGGACCATCGTCGGGACCGTGGCCACCATCTTCCTGGCCATGCAGGGCTACGGCCCCATCAGCCTTGCTTGGGGCGCAGTGGCCGGCACGGTCGCTACATTTGTATGCACGTTGCCGTTGCGCACCGCAGAAATGTCATGGTGGCCAACTTTGCACGGCTTGAAACCACTGCTGCGTTTTGGAGGCACAGTTACATCGTCTAATGTTTTGGGATACGTTAACCGCTCTGCTTCAGACATCATGCTCGGCCGCCTGATCAATATGGATGCCGTTGGCCTGTTCAATCGGGCTGCGTCCATGAATCGCTACTTCACCTCTGCGTTAAACGGGGTCCTCGCGCCGGTGATGCTGCCCTGGCTATCACAATTGAACAGGGCTGGCACCAGCCTTGAGGATATTTATGAAAAGATTACTGAGCGAATCACCGGGTTGAGCTGGCCGGTGTATGCCGTTATCGCCCTGCTGTCAGATCCACTGATTCACGTCTTGTTTGGTGACCAGTGGCGTAGCAGCGCTGGGCTTGTACCCTTTATCTGCATGGCAGCAATGGTGTCTGTACCTTATACCGCCAGCGGTGCCTTGTTTCTTGCTAAAGGCAAGCCCGCCAACAACTTGTTGTCTGAGGCAATCAACCTACCGATCAAGGTAATTGCTATCTTGGTGGCAGCACCATATGGTCTGTATGCAGTGGCCGTCGCCTGGCCGTTTGTGGCGCTGGCGGGTGCAGCGGTGCAGCAAATACTTTTGAGTCGGGTGCTAAAAGTGCGGCTGATGGACAGCGGGCGTTACTTGGGGAAAAGTGCTTTGGTTACCCTTGTCGTAGTGCTTGCAACGTGGTCAGGCTTGCAAACGCTGGCTAACGAGGCCGCCAGCATCATCAAACTTGTGGTGGGTGGCGGTATCAGTTTTGTCGTCTGGGCAGCGACATTGAAGCTACTCAAACACCCCCTGTACGATGAACTTCTGCGACTGGTGCAACAACTCAAGTCGCGATTGGCCCCCGACTGAGTCGGTCATTTGCCTAACCGGACATCGTCGAGTACCCCGGACAACTGCCTGGCCAGGTTTTCCCTCGAATAGCTTGCAATGGCCACGGCATCGCCCTGTGCAGCTACACGGCCCGTACGTTGCCACTCATCAAACCAGTCTTTCAGCACCATGGCAGCATGTTCAATATCGTCCTGGCTAAACGTCAACCCTGTCCTGGTGGACGCAAGTAGACGGGCGACCGCCCCATCCGTGCGGGTCAACGCCAGGATTGGCCTGGCCCCGCGGATCATTTCAAAAATCTTGCCAGAGAATAAATGCGCTTTGTACTCAGGTGGCATTGCAAATAGCTGGACATCGCAAGCGTGACGCAACCGAATGGATTCTTGATGGCTGACATAGCCATGATCATTAAAGCAAAAAGATGCGTGCGCAGCTTTAATGAACTGACCGTCGCCACCGGCATAATCAAATATAACTTTCTGCATATCTTCCGGATATTTTTCAGCCCAAACATCCATGACCTTCATGATGGTTTTGAAATTCTGCTCTGAATAAAATCTACCAACATAACTGATGGTAAATCTATTATTAGAAGCAGTAACTTCCTCACTGCCTGCAAGACAATTAAAATCAGTCTCATCGTAGCCATTGGTAATACTGATAACTTTTTTACTTATTCTTTCCGAGCTCTCCACAAAATAATCATCAATATAACGTTTTTCATCAGTCATGATGATTCTTGCACTAACACCTAAAACCAATTTCTCAAGAAAAGAACTCACTCTTTTTGAAACAGGGTTTTTCATAACCCAACCTGCATCAACACGTGACCAAGGGTCCCTGAAATCAAGCACCAGCGGTACCCCTGAACGAACTGTGCAAATAGCAGCAGCCAACATGTTTGAATACGGTGGCGCTGTTGCAACAATGACAGCGATTTTTTTCGATTCCAGAATCCGTCGAATGCCTTCAACTGCCTCATCTACCCAAAGGATGAAATCATCTGGTGGCAATATCCCTTTTTGCGTCAAAGGTTGATCAATAAGCCCCGCCAGTCGGACTACATCAATTGCAGGATCCAGTCGATCACCCAAATTATCTATTTGATAATCACGTGACGGTTGAGTGGTGAGAAATGTGACTTTCCACCCAAAATCATTAAGATATTTACAATATTTAGTTACTCGCTGGGTACCGTAACTACTTCTATAAGGCGGCGAGTAATAGCTCACAACAAGGACATTTCTATCTTCTGGATTACTTTTCTGAGTATAAATGGGGTTTAACTGCCTTGCAAAACCAGGAAATGACAAGATAAAAATTGATTTTAAAACCGTGAGAATACTTTTTATCACTACACTAGTTAGCCAGTATATTTTAAATAATTTCTGTTTGAAATTAAATGCTAACTGCTTGATACGGCTCATAGTTCCATCTCGCTTAAATAGGATTTTTTATTTTATTGAAGAAAAAAACCGCTTGAACACAGACAGTAGCGGTTCGAATTCTGCTGCCAAGGGATGATTAAAAACCTTGACACCCGAAACAAAGCCAAAAATTGCACCCACGCCACCCACAACCAAAGGCGCCATTATTGCTTCGGGGTACGGTCCATAAAGCCATAGCGCCATGGCTGGCCCTAAGCCGGCCATTAATGCCACCAAGCCACTTTGCAACATAATAGATAGCATGCCCAGCAGTGGTAGCCCAATCTGCCCGGCAGTTGCGCGCAGCCAGACAGCAGATGACACGGCTGTCGAGAAAATCATTGCCACACCCAGGCCCAGCAGCCCCTGTGAT
>Ga0100391_1004722_pt1 | contig 12969 bp, 4 predicted proteins | sample CryGeymeta201515_FD_81541 | JGI IMG/M metagenome (GOLD analysis project Ga0100391, IMG submission 81541) | Groundwater microbial communities from Crystal Geyser aquifers in Utah, USA - Crystal Geyser metaG 2015-15 | ecosystem: Environmental > Aquatic > Deep subsurface > Groundwater | place: USA...
ATCCGCTCGTCGTCCTGCACCGGTTTGAGCACAAATTCGTCAATCTGTTCGCTAACGTAATCCAGCTGATCAATATCTCCCAGATGAAAGGTCTCAACCGTGCGCAGGATGGGGCTTTGCTGATGGTAATGGGAAATGATGCGGTCGCTGTAACGGAGCAGTGCCCGGTTATCCGCGACACCGGCCCCCGGCGCGTTGACAATTGCCACATTGCCCTGGCGCCAGACATTCATCAGGCCCGGCACGCCATGGGCAGTGGCATGCGGAACTGCAATAGGGTCCAGCGCAGCACTCTCCACCCGGCGGTAGAGCACATCCACCAACTCGAGGCCGCGGATCGTCTTGAGATACAAGTGGCTGTCGCGCACCAGTAAATCACGTGGCTGCGCGATCGAAATCCCCATGTGCCGGGCGATAAAAGCTTCTTCAAAATAGGCCTGCCCCGGCTGCCCGTGCGTCAGCAGCAATACATGCGGGTTCTTTTTGCTCGACTGGGCCCGCAGCATTTCCAGCAGGTAGGTGCTGAAACCGGCTACCGGCGCGACATCCGCGCAGGCGTAGAGCTCGGGGAACACCTGCGAAAGAATCCTCCGGTTCTGCAGCACATGCGATACCCCGAAGGGCGTGCCCATGTGGTGCTCGATGACCTGCCAGTCCCCTTCCCCCGCGTCCACCAAATCAAAGGCACCAAACTGCGAATATTCGCCGTAGGGCACTTCAATGCCGCTTAACTCCCGTAAAAAAGCCGGGTCGCGCAACACCAGATCGTGCGGGATCACCTTATCCCGCAGGATGTGCTGCCCGCTGTAAAGGTCCTGCGCCAGAGCATTAAAGGCCAACGCCCGCTGCACCACGCCCGCCGCAATGCGCTGCCAGGCCTCTGCCTCAATGGACAGCGGAAACAGGTCCAACCGCCAGGGGTTGGCCGAGGCGCGACTGGAGGCGACATCGGAAAACTGCAGCCCCAGCTCTTCAATTGCCTGGTTGAGCCGCCGCTGCCGTTGCAACAGGTCCGACTTGGGGCAGCCAGCAATCAAGCCGACGATCGGCGCATACGCTGCACGGGCTTCGCCCGCCGCATCAAAGGCAGCCGAATGCCCCGAATCGCGCAAGGCGTGAAAGGGATCAATGGGGCAGGCACTTGCTTCAGGATTCGGCATAGATCAATTACATGCTCCGACTTGCGCAGCGAATTGTAAAACTAAATAGATCACAATCTTAAATTGTCCCGTGCTGTGCAGCAAGACAGGGGTGTAACTGTTTTTCAATCCCAGCGCCTCGTCCAGCGGATAACGTCCACAACACCGTCCCGGATGGTAAAATTACTCCCGCCGCAAGCGGATTGAACCGAACATGTTTTGCACGGTTTTTCCTGCATGCCGCCGCGTTTTTCGACCGTGAGCTTGTGCCCCCCGGCGACTTCGACTTGCGGGTCGTTGAGCAAACTTTCGACCATCTGTTCCAATAGTAACTGCGCTTTGCTTCTGGTTTTGTGCGGGGCAAACGCATCGCAAGTGTGCCAAAGCAACCGCTTCAATTTGCACAGACCAGATTTCGGATACGCTGGGCAAGCTTGTCTGCGAATTCTTTAAAAACGGTCTCGGACATACTTTGCCGGGGTGATTCAATAATCAGGTGGACGCCGCTGGCGGAGAAAGGCAGGAATGTTCGCAGCAAATACTGCGGATAGCTTTCCAAGAGTTCGCCTTCGACCAGAAAATACTCAGCAAGCCATCGCTGACCATCCGTCCACACGCTGCCTGCCGGAAGTGGCTTGATTTCGATGCCCCGGAAGAGAAGACATTGCTTCAGGCTGTGGTGGCGTCCGTCTTTCGGAGGCATAAAATAGAATATCGAGAAAGGCTCGGGCTGACCGATCAGCCTGAGTGCGTAACTCGAGTCACCCTGGCGGGATTGGACGATTGCGGCCGGCGGGTGAACCGCTTCCCTTTGCTGCAGGGGCAGTGCGGGAGCGATAAGCGGAATGACAAATACGGCACACAGCCCCAGGCTTTGGCCATAGGACCACGGGCGTTTCGTATGCTGCGCCGCAGGTGCGGCGACGTAATGGGTGAAGATCAGGTAGCTTAGAAAAACCAGCGCCAGTAGCGTTAGTGGCATAATATGTATCGTGACCAGAGGCAGCGTGCCCAGAGCCAGAAGCGGTCGGAATATGCTGCGCCGGGGCCAGCGGGTGTAGGCCCAGGGATTAAGCAGCAGCCAGGGCAGCCAGAAGGATTCCATCCCTGAAATCCCCAGCCAGGCACCCAGCAGGCACCAGGCGATGAGTCGATACAGATGACCCTTTTTATTCAATGCTTGCGACCAGTCTGCTTCGATAATCAGGAGCAGACTGGTCGCAACGATGAGCCAGCCTCCAGGATCGGTTGCACTGACGGTGGCCAGTGATAGGCAGACCGCAGTGTGGATAATCCGCAGTAGTGGCAGTGACTCCTTATCCCGCTGCGTCCGGCAAAACCAGGGCAAGACAGGTAATATCCAGGCAAAACCAAAAAAGTAATGCAGTGAGGGTGCTTCCACTGCTGGATAAAAAAGCATCCTGTAGCTGAGCAAACTCAATACACGGAGGACGTTGGCCAACCATGCCACAGGAAGCGCTAAAAACATGCGCAGCCAAAATGAGCGACCATGAGCGGATTGTCGGTAGGACCATAACACCAGTGCCCAGACTACCGCTAGAATACTCGATCCGGAGCAGTCTGCCGTCCAGGGCAGAAAAACCGAACCTATCATCAGGCCATCCGGACTTGAAAGCACATCAAGACCGCAGGCAGACAATACAAAGCGCACGCTGTCCTTGGTGAAATCTGGAAAAACCGGATGACTGGCGCTGAGCCAAAGCAGTAGAAAGACCACCACGCCCGAAACAACAGTTGCGGTGCTGCGGCAATCTCGCATATCCGGACCAGACATCAGGCTGGTTTGAACTTGCGGGCACGAACGACCCAATAAAGGCCGGCAGCTGCTGCGAGTATCATGACCAACGGAGGCAGCGGCGCAGCGGGGGTTTCCTGCGAGGCCGGACTGCTGGTGCCGGCATTGGGCTCAATCTGAACCAGTAGTGTGGACGTTGTTGCCACATATTCAAGTGATTCAGGCGCGTCCGTCAGCCCTGCCGCCCGAACTTCCAACAACTCGGCATCCTCGCGGGTGAGGAATGCAAAATCCTCAAAGCCGCCACTGAAATCAAAAAAGTTTTCGTTGTCCGTACTCTCGCGGGCACCGGTGTCCACGAACTGTATATTCAGATTTGCGCTCTGAATCTCCCCGTCAATCCGCAGGTCCTGCAGCACCAGTACATCGTCATAGTTGCCGAGGTCAAATCCGTTACTGGTTGAGCCGGTGATCTGGCTGCTTCCGACCTGGCCGAATAAAGTGAAATACTCCTGCGCTTCCGCGCTTCCGCTTTCCCGGATGAGCGCGGTGGTGTTGGTATAAATCTTGTCGAAAGTGTAGGTTCCAGTCGTGGTCACAATGGTGAGGACTGCGGACTTCATCGCCACCCCGATCGAAGTTCTTGATTCCGTCCCCTGGGCGTTTTCATTGAGATCCACCCCGAGAGTAAGTTCTCCTTGGGTCAGAATCGCGGTCTCGAGATCGTAAGCCGAGACATTCTTAAACAAATCAATCGTCCCGGAACCCGAATATATCTTGTCCGTAAAAGCTGTCGAACCCGCAGCCCCGGCAGTGGCTAGACTAGCCTGTAATAAAAAGGCGGAGACAAGTAGCTTTTTCACGCCTGTAATATACCTTAACTCATCTTCACCAGCTGGATAAAAAAATGTAAAAGGAATCATCACGCTTGTGATTGGATGCAAAATGTTAAATATATGCAATCAAAATGGCACTGGGCCGTAACAAATTCAGTTAACGTCACAGGCACAAAACGGCCGCGTGTGAAACTTTAAGCACAATAAAACATGATTACCCCCCCGACAATCTTTACCCTGAAAATTACTCAGCGCCTGCTTTTCTCGTGCATGAAGCAACTCCGCATCTTTCTTTTATTGGCGCTGTGGACGGGCACCATCGGCTTAACCGGCACGCTGTATGGGCAATCGGAAATCGCCGAGATCATGCGGAATCGAAGCATTGACTGGCAGCAACCCCAGGCACGGGCGCAGGCTGTGGAAGAGATGCGAGCCATCGAAGTCCGTGAATTGAACAAGGCGCGGCAGATCGCTCAGCAACGCGGCAAGCCGCTGCGCGAAAAACTGCCGAATGGTAAGGTGCGGGAATTGGTTGGTTTGGATGAAGACGGCGATTTGCTCTATGTGGAAACCAAAAATGTCAATGCGGCCATCTCCACCGGCGCCAACCTATTACATCAGGCACCGTATTCCCTGGATGGTTTCGGGCTGAGGGTAGGTGTCTGGGATGCTCCCGACAGTGCCCGGGTGACCCATCAGGAATTCAACGAGGGGGCGGCTTCCCGCGTGACTGCGATGAACGGCAGCACCACTCCGGACAATCATGCCACCCATGTGGCCGGCACCATTGCCGCCTATGGTGTGGCGGGCAACGCCAAAGGCATGGCCTTTCAAGCCAGGATCGACTCCTACGACTGGACCTCGGATACCACCGAAATGACCAGCGCCGGCGCGACCGCAGCCGGGCAGCATGACACTAAAATCTACCTGTCCAATCACAGTTACGGCTACAGCTATGGCTGGAGAAACGACGGAGGGTGGATTTGGACCGGCACCGGGACAGACCAGAACGCCTACGACCCGGACTTCGGCAAATACAGTAGCAAAGCGGCCCAGCTCGATGGTGTCGCCTACAATACTCCATACTACCTCTTTTTCTGGGCAGCGGGCAACGAAAACAATGACGGGCCGAATAACGGCAACACGGTAACTATCGGCGGTCAATCAGTCACCTACAACTCTTCAATTCATCCCCAAAATGACGGTGATTATCGCAATGGCTTCGAGACGATCGGCGACCACGGTGTCTCCAAGAACCTGATTACTGTAGGTGCCGCCAATGACGCGGTTACCAGTGGCCAACGCGACCCGTCCAAAGCGACCATCGCTTCCTTTTCCTCGACTGGCCCGGTCGATGACGGGCGGATCAAGCCCGATTTGGTCGCCAACGGTGTCGGCCTCTACTCCCCTGGAGCTAGCGGGGATGGCACTTACCTGAATTACAGCGGCACCAGCATGGCGTCCCCCAACGCCACCGGCAGTGCCGCGCTGCTGGTCGATTTTTACCGTAACCTTTTCGGCAGCACTGCCGCCATGCGTTCCAGCACGCTAAAAGCCTTGTTGATCCATACTGCGACCGACATTGGCAATCCGGGACCGGATTATACCTACGGCTGGGGGCTGGTCGATGTGAAAACAGCGGCGGATTTATTGCAACGCCAGGCCGACTTTTCCGAACTCGAAAGCATCGTCGAAGCGCAGGTGACCACTGCCCTGCCCGTTCGCAGCTACACTTTTGCCTGGGACGGTGAGTCTCCGATTCGTGCGACGCTCGCATGGACGGATCCGTCCGGGATTAGTCAGAGTGCACACGACGACCGATCGCCGGACCTCGTCAACGACCTCAATTTGAAGCTGATTGCTCCCGACGGCACGGAATATTTCCCTTTCGTCATGCCCTTTGTCGGCACCTGGACGGTGGCTTCCATGAGCCAGCATGCCACCACCGGAGTGAACCATGTTGATAACGTCGAGCAGGTATTGGTGTCCACCCCCGGCCAAAACGGGGCCTGGACAGCTGAAGTTACTTACTTGGGCAGCCTGACAAATAACGTTCAGGATTATGGTTTAATTATCAGCGGTGCTGGCACTGCGGGTGCGCTGGTATTCAATCCTGTGGCCTACAGCATCGATGAAAATGGCGGCCCGGCGACGATTACGGTTGAGCGGGTCGGGGGCACCACGGGCGCGGTCAGCGTGGATTACTCGACTGCCGACGGCACGGCTATTGCCAGTTCTGACTATACGGCCGTCTCCGGCACCTTAAACTGGGCCGACGGCGAGGGCGGCTCGAAAAGCATAAATGTTCCTATCATCAATGACGCTGCGAGTGAAACCTATGAGGAAACCCTGTCGGTGAACCTTTCCAATGCCATTGGAACGACCATCAGCGGCTCCGGATCCGCCACGCTTACCATCAGGGATGACGAGCCCTTGATGGCGATCACAGCGCCCAATGGCGGCGAACAACTCAACACCAGCTCGCTTTACACGATCACTTGGATATCCAGCGTAGGCGGCAACGTCAGGATCGAGCTGCTCAAGAACGGCATCAATTATACCACCATAGCGGCATCCACGCCCAACGACGGGTCCTTCGGGTGGACCGTTCCGATTTTAGCACCCACGGGCAGCGACTACCGCATCCGGATCGCCAGCTTGAGCGGAAGCGAATCAGACGAGAGCAACGGAACCTTCGCGATCAACAATCAACAAACGAGTGTTGATATCTACACTGCGAACATGGATGCCAACCCCGCTTGGACGCTGCAGGGTGCCTGGGCCTATGGTGTCCCCAAGGGACTCGGAGGCGACCCTTCATCGGGGAACACGGGTGTTAATGTGATCGGCTTTAATCTCGACGGTGCCTACACGAACAATCTGCCCCAGACCCATGCCACCACCGCGGCAATCGATTGTATGGGCTACACGGGGGTGGAACTGTCATTCTACCGCTGGCTCGGGGTTGAAAACAGTATCTACGATAGTGCTTCGATACAAGTCTCCAATAATGGCACGACCTGGACGACGGTCTGGGCACATACCGGCGGTTCCTTCACGGATGCATCCTGGCAATACCTGACTTACGATATCTCTACGGTTGCGGATCAGGAGCCGACTGTTTACATCCGCTGGACGATGGGGGCGACGGACAGTTCGGTTACCTTCTGCGGCTGGAACATCGACGATGTGGTCGTGCGTGGCTTAGGCAGTGCTGAAAATCCCGCCGGAGAGCTTACCTTCAATGGTGCGAGCTTAACGGCCAATGAATCTGACGGCTCGGCCGTCATCACGGTGGATCGCATCGGAGGTAGCACGGGCGCGGTCAGCGTGGACTACGCTACTTCGGACGGGACAGCGCTCGCAGGTGTCGACTACACCGCTACTACGGGCAGCCTGAACTGGGCCGATGGCGATGGCAGCTCAAAAACCATCAGCGTGCCGATCATCAACGATTCCGAACACGAAGATTTCTTCGAGACCATTACCCTAACGCTCACGAATACCGTTGGTGCTACGATTGCGGATGGTAATCCCGCTACCCTGAACATTCAGGACGACGACAATAACACTCCCTCCGTCGCTGCCGGCGACGATCAGTTTGCCGAATGGCGGGAGCAGACCGACGTGCCGGGTCTTTATTACGGAACCGTGCCGGGTAATATTGACGTGATCACGCCGAATCCACAGAGCCAAATTTTAGTCGATGTCTCCAGCGAGACGGAAAATGCGATTGCTGCCAACACCACCGAAATTTATACGGGCAGCATCTATGATGCGGACGGGCAGATCAGCTTTACCGAAAACATCGACGACAAAGCCCGCATCTGGATCGATGACGTACTTGTCTTGAGTGATGACGCCTGGAGCGCCCGCACATCGACGGCCAATTTAAATCTGGTCCCGGGCTGGCACAGCATCGAAATCAGGATCTCCAACGGCACCGGCGGCAGCGGCCCGGGATCCGGAATTGGCATCGGTTACGACCCGGCTGGCGGCACCAACTGGCAGACGCTGGTCGATCCGGGTGACGGGAGCTTGCTTAAAGTCAGCCAGCAATCTTCCGGAGCTGACGTTAATCTTGTTGGCAGCGCCAGCGACCTGGATGGGGATCCGCTGACCACTACCTGGAGTTTCGTCTCGGGGCCGGGTTCGGTGACTTTCGGGGATTCCTCCGCACCCGTTACCACGGCCAATTTTGATGCGCAGGGGGTTTATACTTTGCGCCTGACTGCGGATGATGGACGCGAACAAAACTCGGATGATATCTTTATTACCGTCGGCATTCCCGGTCTGGAACTGACGATCGACCAGGCAGCCATTTCGGAAAACGGAGGCTCCACCAACGCCAGCGTCAGCCGTCTTTTCACGGTGGGCGAGCTGGTGGTGCAGCTGGCTTCGGACGACAGCTCCGAAGCCACTGTTCCCGCCTCGGTCACGATTCTCGACGGACAGGCAAGTGCCAACTTCACCATTACGGCGCAGGATGATGTGTTGGTTGACGGTGACCAAACGGTTACGATTACCGCCACTTCGCCAGGTAATCCCGATGCGAGCGGGACGATTGCAATCACAGACGATGAAGTAGCCATTTTGACGTTGGAGGTAGCAGCTGCAGCAGTCGGTGAAAGCGACGGCCTGGGCGCAACCACGGCCACCGTGACACGCAATTCGGTCACCAGCAGCGAAATGGTCGTCACGCTCAGCAGCAGCGACACCTCCGAGGTGAACGTTCCGGCGACCGTGACGATTCCCGCCGGTCAGGCCACCAGCCCGCCGTTTGCTATCGACGCGATTGACGATGCTATCGTGGATGGCACCCAAACCGTGACCATTACCGCATTATATGCCGGCCATACGAACGGAACCGATACGCTTGATGTCACCGACGATACACCGCTGCTGCTGACGGTCGTTGCGGGGTCGGGTGGAGTTTCGACCACTGGCTCGGGTCTCAAGGATCCGGATGGCAGCCCCTTTGCCGTTAGCGCTACTGCATCGACCGGCTATGACTTTGCCAACTGGACGGTCACCGCAGGTTTGGCTGCCTTTGATGATGCGAATGCAGCCAGCACCTTCGTTTCCGCCTCTGCCGATGCCACCGTTCAGGCTAACTTCGCGCTCGCGACCTACATCATAAACTACGATGGGAATGGAAACGACGGCGGCACCGCGCCGGCGGACCAGGCCAAAACCCACGGGCAGGATCTGACGCTGTCCGACCCAGGCAATCTGGTGAAGACGGGCTACAGCTTTAGTGCTTGGAATACGGCTGTTGATGGAAGCGGCACGGCTTACGCGGCCAATGGAACGTACACGATAGATGCCGCGGTTACCCTCTACGCCCAGTGGACGCCTAACAGCTACACGGTTAGCTTCGACGCCAATGGCGGCACAGCTCCGGCCCCGGCCAGCAAGATCGTCACCTTCGACGCTACTTATGGGACCTTGGCGACCACTGAGCGCTCGGGCTACGCATTTACGGGTTGGTTCACTCAGGCCAGTGGCGGCACCCAAGTGGACGCCAGCACGAACGTCAGCACCGCCGCCGATCATACCCTCTACGCGCAATGGGTCAACTCACTGACCTGGGACGCCAACGGCACCGCCGCCGGGCAAACTGATGGTGGCGGCAGTTGGCTCACTGCCGATCAATGGTGGAATGGCAGCGCCAACCAGAATTGGTTCGACGGATCCAACGTGCAATTTGGCCATGGCGGTAACGGCGGCACCGTTACGGTCGGCACGATCGCTGCCGGCTCCGTCCTGATGGATAATTTCTCCGGCACTTATACGCTGGCCAACGGCACCCTGACCCAGAGCGGGGGATTCACACTCGGCGCGAACGCCGGACAAGTGACGATGGGATCCGGCATGACGCTTACCGGAGATGGGGGCCTGGCGGTTAATGGCGGCTTCCTGAAGACGAATGGAGCCACCCTTAGCTACCTCGGCAACACCAGCGTCACCGGCGGAGGTATCCTGCTCAGTCAGAATAATCTGCCTGCCGGGAACGTGACGCTCAACCACGGGGCGATCTCCGACTATTATCGGGCCACCACCCAGTTTGCCAGCGGTCTCGGCAATGGTCCCGGTCAAATCCAAATCTTTGGCGACAGCGGCTTCGGCGGTGGCAACGGTAACTCCAGCTTTAGAATCGGTGCACAAAACAGCGTGCTGACATGGGGCAGCACCTATTTTAATCCGAACTCCCTGAGGCTGCGCACAGCCGTGGATAACAACGGTCCATCCATCTACGGTCAGGTGACGTTGCAAAACCGTATCGACCTCAACGGCGGCTCGCGCACCATCGACGTCTTCCGCTCCGGGGCCGATGCCATGCAATCATGGGGCAAGATCGATGCTGGCATCCAGGACAGCGGTGGAACCGGCAGCCTGATCAAGACTGGCGGCGGCACACTCGTGCTCGGGGGTTCCACCAGCACCTGGGGCGGCAGCACGACCATCAGCGAGGGCGTCATCGATTTCGCCGCTACCAACATAGCGAACATCGGCGGTGGCAGCGGCCGCAATATCAGCATGGCTGGCGGCACAGCACTGCGGTTCAACGCACTCAGCAATGCAGTGATCTCGCGAATCGTGGAGACCACAGATGAAATCACGCTGATGACCAGTAATACCGGCAACGACCTGGATTTCAGCAGCACCGGTGCCAATTTACCCGGTGCCTTCCTGGCCAACTGGGCCAGCAACGGCGCTAAGGTCGAATATAGCGGCAGCCTGATTCCGGGTGGGAACACCTATCGCCTGGGTGCACCTTATGCCAAGGGCGTCCTGGGCATCGTCAGCATCCTGAGCGACGGGGGCAGCCCTAATTCACTGCTCATTAATGAGCGGGGTGCGGGCGCGGTGATTCTAACCGCTGCCAATACTTTCAGCGACACCACGGTGATCCGTTCCGGCGGCAGACTCATACTCGGGGATAACCTGGCCGTGCAAAACAGTATCGTGGATACCAGCAACGGGACCCTTTATTTATCCACTGGCGCGGCTATTGGGGCGGTGACGGGTGACACACTGGCCGATAGCCCCACCTTCGGTGGACTTGTGGGCAACGTGGATTTGTCGACCTTTATCGGCAGTGGCAGTGCGGGCGTCAACAACACCGCTGTCCTGGATCACAGCTCCATCCTCGGTTTTACGCTTAATCCAGGCGATGGCCTATCCGCCACTTATGCAGGTGCAATCGGTGAATTCGCCACCGGCACCAGCCTGACAAAATCCGGACTGGGCGCACAGACCCTGACGGGCGTCAACAGTTATACCGGAGTCACCACCGTAAATGGCGGTAAACTCTTCATTAACGGTGACCAAAGTGCGGCCACGGGCAACATCAGCGTAGCGGGCGGTGCCACTCTGGGCGGCACCGGTATTCTTGGTGGCAGCACCACTATTGCCGACACGGGTCGGCTCGAGTTCGATATTAGCACAGATGCCGCCAGCCATGACCCGCTCAATATTGCCAGTGGTCAGGACTTCACCTTCTCCGGAACCTCGGTGCTCACCATCACCACCAGCGGCGGAGCAGTAGCGGGCACTTACACACTGATCACCGGAGGCAACATTATCAGCGGGGCGGTGCCATCCTCCGTCAACCTGCCCTTCGGCTGGTCAGGTAGCCTTGCCATCTCCGGCGACAGCCTCCTGCTGGAGCTGACTTCGACTGTCCCCTCCACGTATTCCGTGACCTACGACGGCAATGGTAACAACGGCGGTTCGGTCCCTGTCGATGCCACCAGCTATAACGAAAACGACACGGTAACCGCGCAGGGGAACACCGGTAACCTGGTCAAAACAGGCTATGTTTTCGCAGGCTGGAACACCGCCAGCGACGGCAGTGGCACCAGTCTCCCCGCTGGAACAAGCTTCGCCATCACCGTAAATGTGACGCTTTATGCGCAATGGATCACAGTTTACCACGACTGGGCAGCTGGATTCGGCGGCGTTTTAGCCGATCCTGATCCGGCACTCGACTTCGACCACGGTGGAGTGGCAACCGGCCTCGAGTGGGTCTATGGTGGCGATCCATCCAGCATCGACGACGATACCTTAATCGCTCCAACCATCGACGACAGCAACCCGCAGGGGCTTAGCTTTACTTTTCGCCGTTCTGCTCAGGCTGCAGCCGATCCAAATACCATTATCTCGATTGTTTATAGCAGCAATTTGCTGAACTGGACCCAGGCCGTAGCGGATGGTGCCACGGTCTTTATGACCGAGACCGAAAATCATTTCGGGACGGGTATCGATCGGGTAGAAGTTTTTATCGATAAGGATTTATTCACGGGCAATCAATCCTTCGTCCGGATTCAGGTGGATTTGCTCACACCGTAATTAGGTTGAACAATCCAAGTAAGAGAAGCTTTACACCTAGTACGGAGACTTGCCAGGCTCCCAGCAAGCCAAGCACAGAACGACGAATACCCCGCACGGACGGATTTTTCTCTTCGGTGCTGCAGGACCACATCCCACAGTGCCAGGCGGGGGGGTAAACCCTCTCCTACCGGGTGACAAACATAAACATACACCTGTCAAAAATCGCCGAAGTTTCAGATAACCACAGCAGAATTTTATCAGGATTGCTTTGGAGCTGTCGCCGAAATGACGTAAGCTCTGATTCCGTTTAGCAAGAACCCTGCCGAACACTAATGGGTTAGACGTCCTTCTTTTCTTGATTGAGACTTTCTTCGGCCAACTCTTCAGCGGGCACTTCGCTGCTGGCTGAGGCCGCATCTATTGCAGACTCGGCGGCCTTGGTTGTCTCTTCAGGCTGAGCTTCCCCGGCGGCATCAATTTCAGTTACCGATGCTGCTTCAGTTGCCGGAGCTGCCTCAACAGCAGCGTCGGCTGCCACGGCATCCGGATCTGGAGCTGCCTTTGAGGCTGAATTTTTGGAAGCCTTTTTCTTCGGCTTGGAGTAGCCTTCGTCGCTGCCGTCGATGAGCTCGATCAGCGCCATTTCAGCGGCATCGCCGATGCGCTGACCGATTTTGTAGATACGGGTGTAACCACCAGGACGATCGACAAACTCGCTGACACGCTCATCAAACAGCTGGGCGACTGCCTGCTTGTCACGGACGCGTGCAATAGCCAGGCGGCGGAAGTGAAGCTTGCGGGCGGCATCGTTGGCCTTCTCCGCTTTCTTCGCCAGAGTGATGATTTTTTCGATGAAGGGGCGCAGCGCACGCGCCTTGGCCAGGGTCGTCTCGATGCGTCC
>Ga0100391_1004729_pt1 | contig 12961 bp, 10 predicted proteins | sample CryGeymeta201515_FD_81541 | JGI IMG/M metagenome (GOLD analysis project Ga0100391, IMG submission 81541) | Groundwater microbial communities from Crystal Geyser aquifers in Utah, USA - Crystal Geyser metaG 2015-15 | ecosystem: Environmental > Aquatic > Deep subsurface > Groundwater | place: USA...
CCATAGCGCACCATCTGCCGCTCGTCGGTCTTGCGCGCCTTGAGCGCCTGATCCAGATCAGCCGTGATGTCGTTTATGTCCTCCAGCCCTACGGAAATGCGGACGGCATCCATTTCAGTCCCGGATTTCTTCAGTTCAGCGGGCGTCAGTTGCGAATGCGTCGTGCTGGCCGAGTGAATCACGAGCGTCTTGGCATCCAGGACATTGGCCAGGTGCGAGGCCAGCTTCACGTTGTTGATGAACCTCTTGGCGGCTTCGAACCCGCCTTTTAAGCCAAAGGTGAAAATCGCCCCCGGACCCAACGGCAAAAGCTTCCGGGCGCGCGCGTAATCCTTGTGGGTTTTTAACCCCGCATACTCCACCCGGGAGACCAATGGATGATCGGCCAGATACTCCGCCACCTTCTGCGCGTTTTCGACATGACGCCGGGCCCGGAGCGGCAGCGTCTCGAGCCCCTGGAGGAGCAAAAACGAGTTGAACGGAGAGATCGTCGCCCCGGTGTCCCTGAGCAGACCCGTCCGGATCTTGAGCACATACGCGAGTCCGGGCGCGACGGCTTTTCCATGGTTGCCAAACGCATCCCAGAAATTGACGCCATGGTAGGCGGCGTCCGGTTCGGTGATCTCCGGGAATTTTCCGGGACCCTTCCAGTCGAAGTCGCCCTTCTCCACAATGGCGCCTCCCATGGATGTTCCATGGCCGCCAATGATCTTGGTCAGCGAATAAACCACGATGTCCACCCCATGTTCAAAGGGGTAAAAAAGCGGCGGCGGGGAGACCGTGGTGTCCAGAATGAACGGGATCTTGTGCCGGTGGGCAATCTCGGCGATCGCGTCGATGTCGTCCACATTGCATTTGGGATTTCCGATGGATTCTGAAAAGACGAGGCGCGTGTTCCCGTCAATCGCTTTTTCAAAATTTTCGGGGTCGGAGGAGTCCACGAATCGCACTTCGATGCCGAACCGTTTCAAATCCACGGTGAAGAGCGTGTAGGTTCCGCCATAGAGCTTGTCGCCCGTGACAATATTCTGTCCCGCCTGGGTGATGGCGCATATGGAATAGAAGATCGCCGCCTGGCCGGTCGCCGTCGCCACGGCGCCCGTGCCGCCTGTAATACCGGCCAGCCGTTTTTCCAGAACGTCCGTGGTGGGGTTCATCAGGCGGGTGTAGATGTTGCCGAAGGCCCGGAGCGCGAATAAATCCGCTGCATGGTCGGCGTCTTTGAACGCATAACTGGTGGTTTGGTAAATCGGGACAGCCCGCGATCCGGTGGTCGGGTCCGGAACTTGTCCCGCGTGCAATGCCAATGTGTCGATTCCCTGATTTTGCTGGCCCATGTTGATTTCCTCCTCATATCTAAATATCGAATCAATTTAAAGAAATTAAATACTGAAATCCATGACGCGTTTCCGTCCCATGGCCACATGGCGTTCCACCATGTCCGCAAAGGTGGTCTTGTCAACCACGTCGTTGATCAGGTGCGTGATCTCCCCGAAGACCTCCCGAAACGCGCACCGGTTTTCGAAATCGCATTTTCCCCGGCCGGCCGAGTTCACACAGGCGATCGGCGCGGTCGGCCCCTCGATGAGCCGGATGATCTCCCCGAGGGTGATCTTTGCCGGCGCCTTGGCCAAGGCGATCCCCCCCTTTGGCCCGCGGACGGTTCGGATGTATTTCGCGCCTTTAAGGATCACAACGATCTGCTCCAAAAACTTTTTTGGGATATCCTGGCGTCTGGCGATCTCCTTCATCTGGACGAGGGGGCCCCCATACTCCAGGGAGAGATCTATCATGATCTTTAATGCGTAGTCCCCTTTAAAAGTGATCTTCATCGGCTCGATCCGTGCATCGCCTGTTATTGTGGGGATACTATACTTAAACAATAGTATTTGTCAAGTATAATTTTAAAAAATATTTTCACGAAAAATTTTACGCCCGATAGCCGCGCTGAAACGGTTGCCGGACGGGCCCGCGCACGTTGGAAGGGCCGGAATTACCGCCCCTCCGCCGATGGGTAGGTGAACGCACCACGCCCCTCGACCGCGGCGGTTGCGATTACAGAATGACAGACAAGGTAAGGTAAAGTTACGTTAAAGATTACCTGTGTATTGGTGACACAAGTCATTGGTCTTCGATTTGACAACCCTTATCCCTGCTCGGATATTTACAGATAAACGATATTCTCCTTGTGATAGAGGGAGAGAAACAACAGCATATAATCCCGCAGATGACGGGTGATCAGAAAGTTGTTTCTGACATGCTCGCGGCCGTTTTCCCCGATCTTCCGGGCATATTCCGGGCTGGACAGAAACTGTTTTACGGCAAAGGCCGCCCCTTCGGCGGAATAACACAATAATCCGGAATGCTTATGTTTTATCTGCAACGGGATCCCGCCGACGTTGGATGCGACGACCGGTTTGGACTTCCAGAGAGCCTCCGAAACCGTCAGGCCGAATCCTTCCTTCAGCGATTTCTGAATGATCACCGTCGATGCCCGCTGCAGGGCATTGATCTCCAGATCGTTCTGGGACATCGACAGGATATGGATATCGGGATCCCCGTTGGCGGATTCCATGACCTCCTCGAAGACCTTCTGTCCTTCCGGATCATCCGTTGCCGTTCCGCCAGCCAATAAAAGACGGCAGTCGATGTGTTTTTTCACCAGTCGGTAGGTCGCGATGACGCCCACCGGGTCTTTCGAGCGATCAAAACGGGAGATCTGGGTGATGATCGGCTTATCCTTCGGGATGCCGTACTTGCTGAGGACCCCGTCGATGACCTCCCGCTGCAGTTCCCGGTTCTTGTCGCTCAGCGGATCGATGGACGGGGCGATCAGGAATTGCCTGATGGGCAGTTTCGGGGAGAAGGCCGGCGCCGAAAAAACGGCGGCATCGTACTGCACGACGAAATCCTTCAGAAATCTCCAGACCTTCTGTTTGGGGTCGGAAATATCGATATGGCAGCGCCAGATCCATTTGTTGTTCGTTCTTTTCTGCACCAGGACGATCGGCTGGGGGTCGTGGATGAAAACGATATCGCTGGAGGTATCCATCTCCTCTAAGTTTTTCCGGCTTGTCTCCATGAATATCTCCAAATCCTTCTCGCCGATATCGACCCGTCCGCCTTGCAGGGCGTTGTGGAATTTCTTCGTGACCTCGAAGAACTCTTCTCCCCCCCTGATCACGTCCCAGCGCACATCCAATCCCAACTCCCGAAGCAGGGGAACCATCCGGTTGAGAATCTCCGCCACGCCGCCGCCAACGGCCGTGGAGTTGACATTCAGTATCCGCTTTCCCCTCAGATGCAAGGCGATGAGCCTCAGGTCCTCCACGACGGATTCCCCGACGATCGGGATATAGTCATCGATCTTTGCCATAGCTACCGTATCTCCCTTTCGATCAAATCGATAATGGTACGCCGCAAATCCTCCATGGTGTAAACGTAGGGGTCGAGGTGGGCGATGCTGAGCGCCAATGCCTCGTTCCCGATGGAGTTTTGGATCCAGTTCGAGAAGTCGTTCGTCTTTTTTTCCAGCCTGAGCCTTGCCTCGAAGATGTGAAAATAGATGGAATCGATGGTGATCCGTTTCAGGATCTCGACGAATTCGCGCAAGTCATGGCTGATATGTTGTGTGGGCAGGATAAAGCTGACTGCCTTTTTGAAGTGAAGCTCCCCTCCCTCCTGGGCAAATCTGATCTTCGCTTCGGGTCGCTGTTCCAGGTACTCCTCGATGGTCTCAATGATCCTTTCCCGGAGGTTTCTGATGGTCGAGTACTGGATGATATCGATGCTGGCCAGACGTTCCCCCAGCTCTTCCTCGCCGAGGATCTCCCGGACCCAGTAGGCGAAATCGTTCGGCGGTTCGGGGGAGAGGTACTGATGCTGCTGCAGGAAACGATGGGTATGGTAATAGATGCTGCCGCCCGGTACGGATTTCAACAACCGCACCAGTTGGACCAGATTGGCGGCCTTCAGGCCGGTCAGTTCCGTCAGATGCAGGCGTGCATAGAACCGGAAGGGTTCCGCCGCCCTTGTCAATTCCGCCATGTCGTCACCCCTTTCTGATCCTTGCGAGCCTCCCGAGAAACACCGCCACCTCCCCGACGTTTCTAAGATAATAGCTGGCCCTTGTTTGCCGGGGCGCCCCCACGAACACCGTCATTCCTCGCTCTCGGATTACCCGGAAAGCGTCTTCATCCGTCCGGTCGTCGCCCAGGCAGATCGGCCATGGCGCCTCTCCGACAGCGCCTTCGGCCTTTTCCAGAAGCCAAAGGACAGTTTTCCCTTTATCCCATTCGACGGACGGTCGTATATCGAAGGCCTCCTTGCCCGGACGCACTACGATCTCTCCGCGCATCCGGTAAGGCCGGGCAGTCTCCAAAACGGCCTGCATCGCGGCGGGAAGCGCCCCGCGCTTCACCCTCCTGAGATGAACAGCCAGCGTCAAGCCTTTGTCCTCCATGAACGCCCCCGGGACGAGAAGGAGGGCCTTCCCCAACTGCCCGCGCAGCTCGTCGAGGGCGCACCTCGTTTTCTCGGGGACGGGATACCGGAACTTTACCTCCGGGCCCTCTATCTCCAGGCCGTGATTGCCCCCGTACGTGATCCCGGCGATCCCGACCCGGTCCCGGATATCCGATAAAGCTCTGCCGCTGATCACCGCGATCCGGCGCCGGCCGGCCCGCACCAATTTCTCCAGCCGCCCCTTCATGCGGAGGGAGAGAATCGCCCGGCCGGGATCGCGGACGATGGGCGACAGGGTGCCGTCAAAATCGAGAAACAAGTAGAGAGATCTGCATGCAAGATCCGTCTTCAGCTCATCCCAGTATCCCAGAAGATGCCGTACCTCCACTCATCCCCTCTTTTCCTGCTCGTAGTTGAGGGCTCTGATCGGATAGGGGATTACGATGCCCTCTTTGGCAAAGCGCTCGTGAATCCGCTTGATGAATTCATGTTTGACGATATACTGGTCCACGAACGTCTGCACCCGCAGGATCGTTGTAAAGTTGATGCTGGAATCCCCGAAGGTGTGGTAACGGATGAAGGGGGTGAAATCGGGAACGCCCCCCGGCACCTCTCTCATCACCGCCGCCGCCACCTCGCAGGTCACCCGTTCGACCTTCTTGAGATCGCTGCCGTAATGAACGCCCATGCCGACGAGGACCGCCATGTCCTTCTCCTTGAGGGTGTAGTTCGTCACGATCATCTCGGTCAATTTCGCGTTGGGGATGAGGACAAGATTGCCCGGCAGCGTCTTGATCTGCGTGGTCCGCCAGCCGATGTCGTTGACATAACCCTCCTCGCCGGATTCAAGCTTCAGGTAATCGCCCACCCGGATCTGCCCGTTCACAATGATATGAAAGCCCGCGAAAAAGTTCGAAAGGGTGTCTTTGAGCGCAAGGGCGACGGCCAGCCCGCCCACACCGAGGGCGGCCAGGATCGGCGCGATGGAGATTCCGAGACCGTTGAGGATGACCAGAACCCCAACCCCATAGACGATGATGCGGATGATGTTCTCCGTGAGGCTCGTTACCGGCATGATCGATTCGATCCTCTCGGCGCGTATCCGGGCGAATCCGCACAGAATGTTCGCTGCGAGCATGGTCACCGCGATCGTGGCGAGGATGGACAGCCCTCGGTCCGCCTTTGCGACCATGGTTTGGGGCAATTCTGAAAACTCCAGGGCCACGTAGATCGCGAGCATGAACCACAGTACGAGGAAAGGCGCCCGGACGGCGGAGAGGATCATATCTCCGGTGCGGGAATCCATTTTCCGCGCCCATCGGGAAAGCCGCGCAAGGACGTATTTTCTCAGGCCGTATCCCGCCAGCATGACGACGATGAATATTCCGAGGGGAAAAAGGAGTTCCTGGGAGTTCTGAATCGCTTCGTAGAAGAGTGGTTTCATACGACCGTTATGACTCCTTTCGCAGGGGCTGCAAGCTTTGCACCGCCGTCAGTTCGGTGATGATGTTCGCAGCCCAGAAATAGACATTGTTCTTGCTGACGATCTCCCGCATCCGCATCATCCGGCGCCGCTTTTCCTCCGCCGGCATTTCGATCGCCCCCCGGATGCTGTCGGCAAACTCTTCGATCGCGTAGGGATTGATCGGGACGGCGTCGGTCAATTCCCGGGACGCCCCCGTGAAGCGGCTCAGCAGGAGGATCCCCGACAAATCGTTTTTCGCCGCGATGAATTCCTTCGCCACCAGGTTCATTCCGTCGTGGAGCGAGCTGACGATGCACAGATCGGCCAGTTGGTAGTAAGGGCTGATTTCCTCATGGGTAAACTGCCGTTTGAGGTAGATGATGGGGCTCCAGTCCTCCTCGACATATTTCCAGTTCTTCCGTTCGACCAGCTCATCAATCTCCCCGATGAGATCGTGATAGCGTTTTATGTGGGTGCGGCTGGGCGCCGCGATCTGGATGAAGACGAACCGCTTTTTGAATTCCGGATACTTCGCCAGGAACCGGTCGATCGCCAGGAGCCTCTCGACGATCCCTTTCGTGTAATCGATCCTCTCGACGCTTACCGCCACGATCTTGCCGGCCAGATTCAATTCCTCGCGGATCTTCTCCTTCTGCTTCAGGATGTTCTCCGTCGGCGTCCCGAAAACGCCCAGGTCCACGCTGATGGGAAAGGCCCGGACGAGGGTCTCCCGGCCGTTCCTCACAACGCTGAATTTTTCCGTATCGACCCGGGATTCCATCAGGCGGTTGGCCGTGTCCAGGAAATTGTTGCAGTGGTTCTGGACGTGAAACCCGATCAAATCGCAGCCCAACATCCCTTCCAGGATCTCCTCCTGGTAAGGACAGATCGAAAAGACCTCCGGATTGGGCCAGGGGATGTGCCAGAAGAGGGCGATGGTCGCATCGGGACGCTTTTTCTTGATCATCTGCGGCAAGAGCGTGAAGTGATAATCCTGGATGAAGACGAACGGCTTGTCAGCCGGCAGCTCTTCGAGAAGGCTTTCGGCGAATTTTTCGTTGACCTTCCGGTACATCTGCCAGTCGGTCTCCCGGAAGATCGGCCGCGTGTGGGTGACATGACACAGAGGCCACAATCCCTCGTTGGCAAACCCGTAGTAATACCCTTCCTCTTCCTCCTTGGTCAGCCAGACCCGCTTGAGGATGTACCGCTCATCCCCGGGCGGGACCCCGAGTTTGTTCCGGGAGTTGACGAACCTCCTGTCGGCGTTTCCGCTGCCGTGCGCCACCCAGGTCCCTCCGCAGGCCCGCATGATGGGATCGATCGCCGTCACCACCCCGCTTGCCGGGAACATCATCCTGGTCTCGTTCCGTTCCGCATCGAAAACATGAAGGTAGGGTTCCCGATTGGATACGACGAAGAGCGAATTCTCGCCGAGCTTCGCCACGACCAGATCCCGGAGACGTTTCTCCGTCCAGAGATCCTCCTTTTCCACTCGTACTTGGGCATCTACAATCATGGACTGGCGGGCGACCCGCAGGCTCAGGGCCACCTGTTCCACCTCCTCGGCGAGCTTGCCCAACTCCCCGGCATCGCGGATGGGGGGTTTTGCGTCGGTGTTCCCCCGTTGAAAGTGCGCGAACCATTCCGTCAGACGCCGGACGGGCAACACGAAAAGCTGGTGAAGCGTCAGCAGCGAGATGAGCAGGATGGAGATAACCAGGACGATCAGGGTGATGCTGATCCGTTTCCAGAGCCCGATCAAGCGCGTGGATACATAGGAGGTATCGTAGATGACCTCCACGAGGCCGAGGATTTGGTCGTCGTCGTCGCGGACCGGATGGACATAACTGTAAACGGAATAATCCCCGAATTTCGCCAGCTCGCCGTGGGGTTTCTTCTGCGAGATGACCTCTTCAATATAGGGTTTCGGTTGATCCTTCCATGCCGAGAATCGCTTCGTGATGACAAAGAGCTTTCCTTCTTGGTCATAGAGGACGCACCCCTGCAGCCGTTCCCGCGTCTCGAATCTCTCGATCAACCGCTGGGCCTTTCGGAGGTCTCTCGTCGCAAGGATCTGCCCCGCGGAGAGTTCCATGCTCTCGGCGACGGCCTTTGCCTTGCGCTTGACCTCGTCGATGAGCCTCTCCTGAGTGGAACGCGCCTGGAAAAAACCGAAGAAGGCGAAGACGACGGAGACGATGATCAAAATCGGCAAACTGAAAAGCAGCAATCGTTTCATTTTATACACTTCCTTCTTCAGCGGAGGACTTCGGTGGGTTCATGGAACGGATATTCGTCTTTACCCCCGACTCGCCAGACTGCTTTTCCAATGAAAAAAACGCGACCAGTCCACTCACTCACCTTATCAATGTAACACAGCGGGCGAAGTTAATTCTTCGGCGGCGTGAAAATGACGAAATGAGTCCTTCTGTTTTTCGCCCATGCCGTCTCGTCATGTCCCTTGTCCAGAGGCATCTCCTTGCCGTAGCTGATCGTCTTGATTCTTTCCCTCTCGATGCCCAGGTCCACAAGGTACTTCGCGGCTTCGGCCGCCCGCTTATCGCTGAGCGCCAGGTTGTATTCCGCGGTGCCGCGCTCGTCAGGCGTGCCCTTCCACCACGAGTTTGTATTCCCTGTACTTCAGGTAAGCCGGGACGCCCGCTTTCAAGATCGCCTGGGCCTCCGGTTTCAGATCGTACTTGTCAAAATCGAAATGGACAGCCGGTTTCTGCTCCCGGGTCACCGCGGCTTCTTCCTTCAAAGCCGCCTTCTTCGTACAACCGGCAAGAAATGCAACCGATAGAAATAAAACCATAGCGGCCAACCCAATCCACAGCAGTTTTTTCCCATCATCTTGCTCCCTCTATAAATTGTCGTCATTCAGGTATAATGGATTGTCTGATACCGTTTTGAGATGTTCTGCAAAACCCGGATGCTGCCATGAGATTTGAATCGTGCCGTTGTCTTTTTCGTAACTTCATGATTGGGTGCAATTCAGGCTGGCTGTAATATAATAAAGAAATCATTTCTTGTCTAATCATTTCTACATTAATGATTTGCATAGAAATAAATAATATGCTAAGAATAAGTCATATTAAATAGTTACGGTGGCGTTATGGTCAGGAAAACCGTGGTTGTTGCGGAAGCCAAGGCATTGCCGGTTTATCGATTCAACCCATCTTTGCAAGATGATCAGGCGTCCAGGCTGAAGGCGGCATTTGTCCAATGCCGAGCCCTTTTAGGGTTGAACCCAACCCCAGCACCACGGAAAAAAATTGATGCGTTTCTTCTATGAAAAAGCCAAAAAAGAGGCAGCGGAGGCAGGGAGGGAAGTTCAAGAAGATCAATTCCGTTACTCCGGCCCCAAACCTCAAACGAAAGCGGCAGCCATTCTGATGTTGGCCGACGGCATAGAAGCCGCCGCGCGAACACTCAACGACCATACCCAGGATAAACTTCTCGATCTTATCCGAAAAATAATCACCGATACGACGGAAGACGGACAATTTTCGGAATGCGACATCACACTGTCGGAAATTAACCGCATCACCTATAGCTTTTTGGAAACCCTTTCCAGTCACTACCACGGTCGCATCGCATACCCGGGGTTTGACTTCAACCAGGCCCTCCATGCCAATGGAAATGGACAGGGGTGATCTGCATAACGGCCCATGACGACAGAACCCATTACATTACCTCACGATTCAGCGAAAATTGCTTGGCAGTATATTTTCTGTTCAGTTCGAATTCTATTATCATTTATGTTATCCACAATCAGATGTCAGGAAAGCGAAGACAAACAAGATCATGATGCAAATGGCACATGTTTTTTTAGGCATGATCACTTTTATCGATTATTTTCCGCAATCAGGTTTTTGGCGGTCATTTCCTCCGGGATATCCAGGCCCAGCAGGTAAAGAACCGTTGGAGCGATGTCGGAAAGTTTCCCGCGCTTGACAAGCCGCTTGCCCGGCGAATCACCGGCGGCATAAATCAACTCGACAGGATTGAGGCTATGGCTGGTCTTGGTCACTCCGGTCTGAGGGTCGATCATTTCTTCTGAATTCCCGTGATCCGCCGTGATGAGGATATGCGCATCCAGTTCGAGCAGGCGACTTACAATCCGGCCCTGGCATTCGTCCACGATCTCAATGGCCCGTATGGCAGCGCCCATGTCTCCCGTGTGCCCAACCATATCGCCGTTCGCGAAATTCACGGCAATGAAATGATAGGGGTTGTCATCGAGACGTTTCATGATTTCGTCCGTCACATTGTCGGCCTCCATCTCCGGATGACTGGCAAAGGTGGCTGGATCAAAACGGCTTGGGACCTCAACCTGATCCTCGTTTTTGTAAGGAGTGGTGCTCTTGCCGTTAAAAAAGCTCGTGACGTGCCTGAACTTCTGTGTTTCGGCAATGCGCAACTGCCGCAGACCGCTCTGGGAGATAACCTCGCCAAGGAGGTGGTTCATCGCTCCGCCGGCGTCGATGGCGCCTAACAGGTATTCGGTGAACTCATCCCAGTACCGCGTCAGCCCAACGTAAGTTACGGTCGGCTTCGTCCAAAGGTTCCCGGGATACTTCGGATCGACAAACGCCATGGAGAGTTGAATGGCACGGTCCTGCCGGTAATTGGTATGCAAGATACAATCGCCATCCTGGACACCTTTATAGTTGCCGATCACATGCGGGTGGATGTATTCGTCGCCCATCTCCACGCCAGCAGGGGTCCTGTCCGCCGCATACGATTTTCTCACTGCGGTCTCGGCATCGACCGCGTTACGACCCTCGCAGGCAACAATGCAATGATAGGCCATGTCCGTCAGTTGCCAATTCCGGGAACGGTCCATGCCGTAGTACCGGCCCATAACGGTCCCGATCGCGCACCCTCCGACCGCTTCCATCTCTCGGGTAAGTTTTGCCAGATATTCAAGACAACTTCGAGGCGGCGTATCGCGGCCGTCCAGGAAAGGATGGATGATGATGCGCCCCTCGGGATATTCCAGCCGCGCCTGCCGCATGATCTTGAATAGATGTTCCTGATGGGCATGCACCCCCTCATCCTGGAGCAGGCCAAGGAGATGCAGACGGCTCCGGTGTTTTTTCCAATTATCGACCAGCTTTCCCCATGTCTCCCCGTTAAAGAGTTCCCCGGAGCTCAATCCATCGTCAATGCGCTTGAGTTCTTGAGTGACGATTCTCCCGGCTCCCATGTTGAGATGCCCCACCTCAGACGAACCCTGATATCCATCCGGAAGTCCGACCGGTTTACCGGCACAGTCCAGAAGCGTCCATGGATACTTGGCCCGGTACACGTCGTTATTGGGTGTCCGGGCTGCGAGCACGGCATTGCCTTCCGAAATTTCACTGTATCCCCATCCATCACGAATTATTAAGCATACGGGTCGCATGGTTGTTCTCACCTTTCCACTATCCGTTTCTGCCGTAAAGTGTCGTCATGTTCAGAAGCCTTCGGGCAAGGCGGGAAGTCAAATGATCCTCCATGAGCCTCCATGTCCAGTTTCCTTTTCCGGTCCCCGTTCGATTCATCCGCGCTTCTTCACCTCTGCCCAGGATATCTTGCATGGGGATGATGGCGATACAGGCTACAGACATCATCGCCAGCCTGATGACATCCCAGTGCAATTCTCGTAGAGAGATTGTCTTGCCAAGATACCGGGCCAGCCTTATCCCGGCCCTGGATGTCAAATCCTCCGTATACCACCCCTTGATGGTATTATTATCGTGTGTCCCCGTATAGACAACGCAGTTGGCTGGGTAGTGATGCGGGGCATGGGGATTGTTCGGCAGATCTTTGCCAAACGCAAATTGCAGCACCTTCATGCCGGGAAAACCAAAATGATTCATCACCTCCCGGAAATCAGGTGGACTGGCGCCCAAATCCTCACAGATGATGGGTAAGGACGGAACCCTTGCAGCAAGGTGTGTAAAGAAGTCGTACGCCGGTGCAGCAACCCATCTTCCCTGGATCGCGTTTTTTTCTGTGGCAGGCACCTCCCAGTAATTCACGAATCCACGAAAATGATCAATCCTCAGATAATCGTACAATGAGGATACCTCGGTCATGACAATACTTCTTCAGTAACCGCCACTGGTCAAAAAAAAGAAACTGATGGAACTGTTCCCTTCTTATTTCGTCTGAAAGCTCTTTTTTCGCAGCGCGTAGGGCCTCGTACCGCCTGTCGCGAAGCTCCCGCGGCCACTCACTCCAGCTTATATTTTGAAAACGCAATTGGAGGGCACGGAACAGAGAAAAGTCATCGAGCCAGAAACCGTTCTCCATGCAGAATTTTTCCCACCGGGAGAAGAGATCCTTTTTTGCGCGTCCCTTGAATCGCCGCCAGGCAACCGTCAATATCTTTTCTTTGTAGGCGGTTGCCCGCAGATAATCGACGGCCCCCTGTGAAAAAGGAGGCACGCCTCCGATCTCACGCTCTTTCAACAGCCCTTCTTGTATGAGAAGAACAGGACTGATGAACAACGGGTTCCCCGCGAAGGCAGATATGCCCATGTAGGGTGAATTATCGTTATATGGGGCCGTAAGATGTACAGGGAGTATCTGCCAAAAACATTGCCCGGCTGCAGCAAGAAAATCGACAAACCGGTATGCACCTTCGCCCATGTCTCCAATGCCGAACGGTGAAGGCAGGGATGAAATATGAAGAAGTATTCCGCTTCCACGCCTCTTAAGCACCGCTCCCCCCATCAATCACTCAGTAAATGGGCGGCGTCTACTATAATTGAAGCCGCACCTTCGATGCTGAGATTGTTGGTATTGATGACGATGTCATAGTTTATGGGGTCCGCAATGTTTGCCTTGAAGTATCTCTTGACGAACTCACGGCTGCCGTCGTCAAAACGGGCTATTTCCTTCCGGGCACCCTCCTCATTGAGCTTCAGGCTCTCCATAACGCGCTTCACTCGCACCTCGATTGGCGCCACGATCAGTACATGAAAAGCACCGGGAAAATCTTTCAGGATAAACTGGCTGCCCCGTCCCCGAATGACG
>Ga0100391_1004730_pt1 | contig 12960 bp, 12 predicted proteins | sample CryGeymeta201515_FD_81541 | JGI IMG/M metagenome (GOLD analysis project Ga0100391, IMG submission 81541) | Groundwater microbial communities from Crystal Geyser aquifers in Utah, USA - Crystal Geyser metaG 2015-15 | ecosystem: Environmental > Aquatic > Deep subsurface > Groundwater | place: USA...
CCACGCTCCTTTTTGCGTTACTCGTATTCTTCTTTTGAGATGAAAACGGGGACAAGTCCCCTTGCTTCATTTCCAGATGTATCATATGCCTTTGTTCCAACTCTTTTGCTGTTATATACAACTTCATTTCCGGCTTGTTGTGAATTAGTAATCCACATTTCACCCTCTAATAATTCAGGGTGCTTTTGTTGGTCAAATGTTGATTCCATTTTTTCTGGTGATTTCATAGTAATGTTGGTTAAGTATTAAACTGACTAAATTATATCACAAGCTATGTTCGACCTGAAATAAATTGCCAAAAAAATCTAAAAAATAATTAAAGAAATTTCTGGCTATTTCACATAATGCGCCGCGGCATATCCGTAGTGACGCGAGCGGCCGAAGGCCGTGAGCGGCATTGCGGATATGCCGCAGTTATGCGACGTCGCGAAGCGAAGCGAGCGACGAGCAGAACTGCGGGGACCGCGGCGCATTATGCGGACGAGCGAGCGAAGCGAGCGATGTCCGCATAATGTCAGGGATATACGAAGTTTTTCTGTAGCGTAGCAGAAGAAAAATTTGGGTGAGGGGCGAGCCGAGCCCCGAACCGTATATCCCTTGTTATACGCCCCGACGACTGAAAGGAGGAGAGCGCAGCGTGGCACGAGGCGATAGCCGAGTGAGTTCAAAAACCCGCCTTATTATTCATTATTACAAAAATTTTGTTCTAATGAGTTAACCATCCACCATCCACAACTAATGTATGTCCTGTTATAAAATTTGAATCGTCTGACGCTAAAAAGACTACAGCTTTGCCTATTTCTTCTGGTTGACCAACTCTACCGAGAGGAGTACTTGCCAACAAAACCTCTTTTGTTTTTTTGTCCTTTAACATATCTTCAGTCATCTTTGTGGCAATTACCCCAGGGGCTATTGCATTAACATTGATATTGTGCGGAGATAGCTCCAATGCGAGCCCTCTTGTCAGGTTTATAATCCCCGCCTTAGAAGCACAATAAGCAGAGGTATTCATAAATCCTACTTCTCCTGCTATTGAAGCTACCGAAATAATTTTACCGCTTTTTTGTTTGATCATCTGCTTTACCACAGCATTTGTGCACAGGAAGACTCCTTTTAGGTTTATATCCAAAACGAAATCCCAGTCTTTTTCTGTCATTTCAACAAAAGGTTTCGTTAGAACAACACCAGCATTATTAATTAGAATGTCTATTTTCTGAAATTTCTGCATTGTTTTCTTTATCATAGCATCTACATCGCTTTTTTTAGATATATCACATTTCACAGCAATCGCATCAAAACCAATCTTTTTTATTTCATTACAAACATTTTGACATTCTTTTATATCAATGTCAGAAACAACTACTTTAGCTCCTTCTTTTGCCAGCTCAAGCGCTGTAGATTTACCAATACCTCTTCCTGAACCTGTCACAATAGCAATTTTGTTTTTTAGTTTCATAATATTACACATCCTTTCATTTAATATATAATTTATTCGACCTTTAAATATTTTACTAAATATTTTAATGTTTTAAAAGGCGGGTTTTTGAATTGCGTATAACTGGTTATTATGCGAAGTGTTTGTTGGATAATATACGGAAATTGTATATTATGCGAAATGTTGGTATATTTATATCAGTATTATCCACATTTTAAGATTACCATAAATCCATGAAATTACAAGAACTTTTAGATAAAATTGAAAACGAATTAAAACTTCGGTATTATAGTCGCAAGACTATTAAAAGTTACCGGCTTTGTCTTTCGGATTATTTCCGCTATATTAAAAATATTACCAAAGAGCCGGACATCTCGCTCGTCAAAAAATATTTATTGGAAAAACAGGGAAGAGGACAATCTTCACAAACCGTTAATCTGCACTTAAATGCTATAAAATATCTTTATCGCGAAATTTTTAAAAGCGGCACTGAAATAAATATTAAATTCGCCAAAACGTCAAATAAGTTGCCGGTTGTCTTGTCTCAAAGAGAAATTGAAGAAATAATTGGCTCAATAAGCAATCTAAAACATAAAATCCTTATATCTTTGTCATATGGCGCCGGTTTGCGGGTAAGCGAAGCTACAAATTTGAAAATAAATGACGTTGATTTGTCGGAATTAACAATTCATATAAAAGGCGCCAAAGGAAATAAAGACAGAATCACAATTTTTCCGGAGAAGATAAAAAACGATGTTACAAATTTAATTGCCGATAGGCCGGGGAATGATTTTTTGTTCGCGAGCGAGCGTGGCGGGAAATTAACCGAACGCTCGGCGCAAAAAGTTTTTGAAAACGCCCTAAAAAAAGAAGGAATAAAAAAAGAAGCGACTTTCCATTCTCTCCGCCATAGTTTCGCCACGCATTTATTGGAAAACGGGGTTGATGTGAGATATGTGCAAGAATTATTAGGGCATCAAAATATCAGGACAACGCAATTATATACTAAAGTGACTAATCCGAGCTTAAAAATGATTAAAAGCCCATTAGATAGTTAACTTTATAGCATTATGAAAATAAATAATCAAAAGAATATCAGCCAAAGGCTGATCCGCCTTGGGCGGGAAAAAGTCGCGATAATTTTAGTTAATTATAAGGATTATGCCCAAAAATATCTGCCTGTTTGCCTTGATAGTATTAAAAAGCAGGATTATCTAGGCGAGATGAATATTTTTATGGTTGATAACGAGACGAGCGAGGAGAGTTATGATTTTATTAGAGGAGTGTTTGAAAAATATTGCCATTCCAATCTTAATTCGGAATCCAGCGGGAAGCATATCAATATGTCTGTCGACGGTTCTGGATCCCGGCTCGGAGGCCGGGATGACAAAGTGGGAATAGTTTGGGATGACAGAGAGAAAGAAAGACAGACTGATAAAAAAAATAGCCGATTAATTAATTTTGAAATTATTAGAAATAAAAAGAATGATGGGTTTGCCAAGGGAAATAATGATGGCATAAAGAAAGCTTTGGATGAGGGGTTTGATTATATCGCGCTTTTTAATTTAGATACGGTATTGGAACCGGATTGCGTTAGGAAGATGGTTGAAGCGAATAATCAACCTCCCCCACCCCCCTTGTTCCCGCCCTCTCTTCGCTCTGCGGGACAGGCAAGGGGGCAAAAAGAAAAAGACCTCACCCAACCCTCTCCTTATAAAGGAGAGGGAGTAAAGATTGGAGCGGTGCAGGCGCGGTTGATGCTTTATAATAATAAAAACAAAATAAATTCACTGGGAAATGTGACGCATTTTTTAGGTTTTGGATATTCTAATGGTTATAATGAGATTTGGAGAAATACAGAGATTGCTTCGCCTACGGCTCGCAATGACAGCAGTATTTGCTATCCTTCCGGGGCGGCGGTTTTATTTACCAAAGAAGCATTGGAAAAAGTTGGATTGTTTGACGAGGAATTTTGGATGTATAACGAAGACCAAGATTTGGGCTGGCGCATTTGGCTCTCCGGCTTTAAGTGCGTGCTCGCTCCTCAAGCGGTTTGCTATCATAAATATAATTTCAGCCATAGTGCGCAAAAATATTATTGGCTGGATAGGAACCGGATTTTAGCTATATTAAAGAATTATCATTGGCTCACGCTATTATTAATCACTCCGGCTTGTCTAGCCATGGAAATCGGCTTATTGTTATTTTCATTCAAATCCGGCTGGTTCAAGGAAAAATTAAAGGTTTACAAATATTTTTTATCTTGTAAAAATTGGGTTTATATTTCAAAATCAAGAAATAAGGTCCAGAAATTGCGCCAGGTAAAAGATAAGGATATAATTAAGATGTTTTCCGGCAAAATATGGTACCAAGAAATAGGGGACTGGAAATTAAGATTAATAAACCCTTTCTTTGATTTTTATTGGAGGATTGTAATGTTTATAATTATTTGGTAATATTATTAATTTTTAATTTTATAAATATTTTTTAATGCTTTAATTTTTAAAAAGTTTCTAAATTCAGTTTTATAAAATAAAAATTAGAATATTATTTAAAAATTACAAAATTGAAAATTAAAAATTTAGAAGATGGATATCAGCATAATCATATTAAATTATAAAAGCAAAGGGCTGGCTTTGAATTGCATAAAATCCATTAAAGAGGCGGATATGAGAGGGATTAATTATGAAATTATTGTTGTAGACAATAATTCCGATGACAGCTTGGGGGATATTTTGGCTTGGCAGTATCCGGAAATAAAATTTGTGCATAATACCGGCAATTTAGGCATGGGCGCGGGCAATAATATCGGCATAAAAAGGGCCAATGGAAAATATGTATGCGTTATGAATCCGGATACAATTGCCATGAAAGACACTTTTAAAATTTTATATGAATTTATGGAAAAAAATCTTGCGGTCGGCTTGGCCGGCCCAAAGCAGTATAATCCGGACAGGACGGTGCAGAATTCATGCTACCGCTGGCATAGCTTGTTAACGCCTATATACCGCCGGACGCCTTTGGGAGGTTTCAAATTCGCTCAAAAGGATTTGGACAGATTTTTGATGAAAGATTTTAACCATAAGGCCATGAAAGAAGTGGGTTGGCTTTTGGGCTCATGCCTTTTTATCAGGGCAAAAGCGTTGGAGGATGTTGGTAATTTTGACGAGAGATATTTTATGTATTTTGAAGATACTGATTTAGCGCGCCGGTTTTGGCATAAAGGATGGAAGGTTATTTATTATCCGGATGCTAAAGTTATCCATAACCATATCCGCCAAAGCGCCCAAGGCGTTTGGTATAAATTTTTTTGGAACAATCAAGCCCGCGCCCATATAATATCTTGGCTTAAATATTTGAGAAAGTGGGGGATAAAATAATTAACAATTAATAATTAATTTATAGCATTATGAAAAAAATTAAAAAAGCAATATTGCCAGTGGCCGGATTCGGAACCAGATTTTTGCCCGCCACTAAAGCCCAGCCGAAAGAAATGCTTCCCTTGGTTGACAAGCCGGCTATTCAATATTTGGTGGAGGAAGCGGTCGCTTCCGGCATTACGGAAATAATTTTCGTAACCGGCCGGGGGAAAATGTCCATTGAGGATCATTTTGACCATTCTTTTGAACTGGAGCATAATTTAGTGGAAAAAAATAAGCATGATTTATTAAAAGAAGTCAGGAAGATAAGCCAATTGGCCAAATTTTCTTATGTGCGCCAACCCCGGCCATTAGGGGACGGGCAGGCGATTTCCTGCGCCGCCCATTTGGTCGGGAACGAACCGGTATTGATTATTTTCGGAGACTGCTTGTATGATTCCAAAGTGCCGTCCGCCAAACAAATAATTGATGTTTATAATAAATACGGCGATCCGGTTATCGGCCTGGCTGAAGTTTTGAAAGTAGAATTAAAAAATTTCGGCGTGATAGACGGAATTGAATTAAAAAAAGATATATACGAAATAAAAAAGATAGTAGAAAAACCAAGTGCTGATGAAGCGCCGTCTAATTTGGTAGCGGTGGGAAAATATATTATTACCCCGGAAATTTTTAAAATTTTAGGGAAAATGACTTATGGCGAATCAGGCGAAATCAGGCTGGCGGACGCTTTTGCTATTATGCTTAAAAAAAATCGGCCGATCTACGGCAAAAAACTGGAAGGGAAGTGGCTGGATACCGGCAATAAGCTTAATTATATAAAAACCACTATCGCCTTGGGCTTGAAAAATAAGGAAATCGGAGGGCAATTAAGAAAATACTTGAAAGCTTTGCATAAAGAATTATAAAATATTCAATTTGTATAATTCTTTTTGAGCGCCGGTTCCAGTGTAAAAATATAAAATATCGCCGACGGCATTCAGATAAATTGAAGAGATATTTTTAAAATCAATTAATTCAATGTTGTTTCTTTTATTATCCAATTCCATTTCCAATAAATTAATTTTATTATCCGTGGCATAAATTATATATTTTGCCGGATGCCAGAGTATAGCTTTTATCGGTTCGGAAATGCGAGTTAATAAATTTTCCGTATTATTGTAAATATCCGCTATCCAAATTTCAAATTCATTAGCATAGAGCAGTTTATCGTCGTCAATCCAATCAAAATACCATATATTGCTTATATCCTTTTTGACGGGAAAATAAGAAGTTGATAAAGGGTCAATAATATATAATATTTTATTATCGTCATTATAAATATTGATATATTTATTTTTGAAATTAATAAAATTACATTCAGGGCAATAGGGAAGTTTGATACTTTTAAAAAAATTATTTGAATTTAATTCATAAATATCCAAGGATGAAGATTTATCGGCCTGATTGATTAAAAAGATATTATTATTTTTTATTAAAAATGAATTGTAATTATTTTGGCCGATCAGGCCGTTTAATTTAAAGTTTAAAATCGTTTTTATTTTATTATTAGACAGATTAAAGTTAAATATGCCATTTTTATTTTTATAATATATTATATTTTCATCGGTTAAGCTCCATTGGATACCACTAGCGTCCGGTTGAATAAATTTATTTAAATTGATTAGTATTTTAAATCCGGGCAGAGCCACAATTTCATCTCCGATCAGAACTCTTTGGCCGCTGGCCGGCCATAAAATCGTAAAATTGGCCGGCTGGGTCGTTGATGAATATGGGGAGGAAATTGAATTTAAAGTAAAATTATTTTTTTCACCGGTTATCAAATTAATAAAATTTATTTCATTATTATCCTTAATTGCTACTGAAAATTTTTTATCGGGGGAAACGGATATTTGTCTGGCATCGTCTTTATTAACAAGCGAGGGAAGATCTTTTTTAAATAAAATTATTTCGTCATAATATTCGGAACCGCCGCCGCTTATTTTTATTTTTTTCTGCCAAGGCCAATAGCCGCCTAATTCCAATCTGACATTATATTCATTAGGCAAGATGCCTTTTATTTTAGCCGGAGTAGTAGTATAATTATTTTTATTAGAAAAATATTTATTAAAAAATAGTTGATATAATTTATCGTTTATATAAATTTTTGCCCCTGGCGGGCGGCTGTCCAAGACAAGCAATCCGGTTTTTTGGATAATTTTTCTGGGAAAACTAAACCGATAGCCGGAAGCATAGCTTATTATCAAAGGAGTAATAATAATAAAAATTATTATAAAAAGAATAAAAATAATTCGGCGCGTTTTAAGAGACATATTTAATAAATCATCACCGCAATTGGCGGGATCCCGCTAGCAATAAAATAAATATAAGTAGCGGAAAATTCAAAAACCAAAATTCAAAAATTAATCATTATAAATTAAGAGAGCCGATTCGTTTTATGTCCGCTCCGATGCTTCTTAATCTTCCGTCAATATCTTCATAACCGCGGTCAACTTGATAGATATTGTCTATTTCGGTTTCACCTTCAGCTATTAAAGCGGCAATAATTACCGCGATGCCGGCTCTGATATCAAGGCTTGTTATTTTTTTGGCTGATAACTTAGTCGGACCATTAACTACTACTCGGTGGGGATCGCACATAATAATATCCGCTCCCATTTGCGATAAAATATCAGTAAATAGCAAGCGCCGGTCGTAGATGGTTTCATGGATAATCGAAGAGCCGGATGCTTGGGTCATTAATACGGTGAAAGGGGATTGCAGATCCGTGGGAAAGCCGGGGTATTCATGAGTTTTAATATTATAAGGCAAGAAATTTTTTGCCGGCAGAATTTTAATCCAGTCAGGGCCGAAAGTAAATTCAATGCCCTGTTTGTTAAATATAGTCAGCAGAGCTTCAATATGAGCCGGATTGCATTTTGTGATAGTCAGTTCCGACCTGGTAGCCGCCGCCATGATGGCGAAAGTTCCTGTTTCAATTCGGTCGGGAATAATATTAAATTCACCAGCAGTAATTTTATCTACGCCGGTAATAGTTATGGTTGGCGTTCCGGCGCCTTTAATTTTGGCTCCTTGACGGTTAAGATAATCGGCTAAAGCGACAATTTCCGGCTCCATGGCGCAATTTTTTAAAATAGTAATTCCTGTCGCGAGCACAGCGGTCATTACCAAGCTTTCGGTGCCGGTAACGCTCACTGTGGTAAAAAAATAGTCGCAACCTTTTAATTGGTTGGTCTTTATAATATAAAAACCATTTTTAAAAGTTATTTTTGCCCCTAAAGATTTATAGCCTTCTAAAAATAAATCTATCGGCCTAGTTCCAGCCCCAATAACGCATCCTCCCGGATGAGGAAATTTTACTTCGCCGAAACGCGCCAACAGAGGGCCGACAAACATAATAGAAGCTCTGAATTTATTGGCAAATTTAGGAGCTAGCTCATTTTTTGATAAATTATTAATTTCTATCTCGCAAGCTCCGTTGCGGCGCTTAATTACGCCACCTAAATCTTCCAATAATTCTAAGGCCCGGCTGACATCTTCTATATTAGGTAGATTATTAATAGTTATTTTTTGCCTGGAAAGCAAAGCGGCCGGAATAATTTTTAAAGCGGAGTTTTTAGCCCCCTTAACTGCTATGGCACCTGATAATTTTGCCGGACCATTAATTATAAATTTTGACATAATTAATTTTAATTTTTTATTTATATATATAGCATATCTTAATTTGCTTATAATTTCAATCTATTGTCAACCATTGTTATTTTATGTTAAACTATTAAACATGGATAATAATATTAATAAAAAAAGCAAATTAACTAAAAGATTTTTTTTGGTTTTATTAATTTTAATTTTAATGTTCGGCAGTTTTAACGCCGGCATATATTTAACCGGAAAAGAAGCGGTGATTAATGAACTGGCTAAAAAGGAAGTTGTCTATTTGGGGAAAGTGCTGGGCAAATACAGCCAGCCGGATAATAATCTCTTGACCCAGGATATTGACTTCAATTTATATTGGAAAGTTTGGGATTCTATAAAAAGAGATTATGTTGGCAAGGATAAAATTAATGAGAAAGAGCTTTTTTACGGTTCTCTCAAAGGCATGGTTTCATCCTTAGGCGATCCTTATACAATTTTTATGGATCCCAAAATAACCGAAGAATTTGGCAATGATTTGGCTGGTACTTTTGAAGGGATTGGAGCGGAAATTGGCATTAGGAATGATATTTTAACTATTATAGCGCCGCTGGCCGATATGCCAGCGCAAAAAGCCGGCCTTTTGGCCGGGGATAAAATTTATGCGATTGACGGGGAGTCAACTGCCGGCATTATTGTTGACGAAGCGGTCAATAAGATACGCGGCCCGAAAGACACCGGAGTTACTTTGTCAATTTCTCAAGATGGCATTGAAAAAGTGAAAGACGTAACCATTATCAGAGATCAGATTATAACCAAGAGCGTAAAAAAAGAATTGCGCGAAGATAACATTTATGTTATTACTATTTCTAATTTTAACGATGATACTATTGGTTTATTCAACGAAGCCGTGCAGGATTTATTAAAACATAACCCTCAAGGAATAATAATTGATTTGCGCAATAACCCCGGCGGTTATTTGGATACAGCTGTTGACATTGCCAGCGAGTGGATAGAAGAAGGGACGGTAGTTTCAGAGCAATTTTCTTCAGAAATAAAAAATGATATTTCCGCCACCGGCGGAGCTAGGCTAAAAGATTATAAAACAGCGGTTTTAATCAATCAAGGGAGCGCTTCGGCTTCAGAAATTGTATCCGGCGCCCTTAAAGATTATAATTTAGCCACTTTAGTCGGCATGCGGACTTTCGGCAAAGGCACAGTCCAAACATTAGAGGAATATAATGACGGATCATCGGTTAAATTAACCGTAGCCAAATGGCTCACTCCGAACGGAAATAATATAAATGAAGAAGGAATTTCACCGGATATAGAAGTGGATATGACTCAGGAAGATTACCAAAATTTTAAGGACCCGCAATTAGATAAAGCTGTTGAAATATTAAAAGAACAAAATGCGAAAGATGCGTATTAATACGAACAAAACCGCATTTTTATTATTCGCATAAATTTGCTTATCAGCGTTAAATATTTTATGAATCCCGTTAGAAGTCGCGATTGTGGAGATGTCTGGAGATAACAAATTACGATAAATATATTTTTCAGATAAAATTAATAAGCAGAAGCGGGAAGATCGCGATCTGCTTCTAATGGAATGAAGGTAATATTACTAAAACAAGTTAGAGGCTTGGGGCAGATAGGAGAAATTAAAAATGTAGCTGATGGCTATGCTCGTAATTTTTTAATTCCGCGAGGACTGGCTGATATGCTTTCCAGCCATAGCTTGAATATCATGGAAGCCCAGAAAAAAAAGCTTATAAGAATAAAAAATATAGAACTAAAAAATAACCTACAAGAAATAAAAAAGATAAAAAGCAAAAAATTTGAGATTAAAGCTAAAGCTGATAATAAAGGAACGTTGTATGCTAAAATCACTTCTAAAATAATAGCAGAAGAATTATCAAGGCAGGGATATAAAATTGCCAGCCAGGCAGTTAAATTAAATGAAACTATAAAAAAGGTTGGAGAATATAAAATTCAGCTGTCTCTGGAAGGAGAATCAGCGGAAGTTATCATAGAAGTTAATAATAAATCTGTTGCTTAATAAGATTTTGCTGTAATTTCCATATTTTGGTAAATTTTTCCGAAAAATTTTTTTTGCTAATATAACCATATTCCCTCAAAAATTTTTGAAAAAATTTCCTTAAAATCTGAAAATTTCGCCACAAAGCTTATTGAGCAACAGGTCTAATGTTTAATCAGCTGAATTATCAGCGGCCATAATAAAATATTATTTTATGAAAAAAATAAAAACAGTTAGGAATAAAAAAAAGAAAAAGGCAAGCCCTAGATTTATTTTTGTTATCGGCGGAGTTATGTCCGGGGTGGGGAAGGGAGTGACTACCGCTTCCATTGCTAGAATTTTATCATCTAAGGGCTATAATGTCAGTGCTATCAAGATTGACCCTTATATTAACGTTGATGCCGGCACTATGAATCCGATTGAGCACGGCGAAGTGTTTGTTACCGAAGACGGCGATGAGACTGACCAGGATATAGGCAATTATGAAAGGTTTTTAGGAGAAAATATCTATAAAGAGAATTATATGACCACCGGCCGGGTCTACCAGAGCGTAATCCAAAAAGAGAGAAATTTGGAATATGGAGGAAAATGCGTGCAAGTCGTGCCGCATATACCGATTGAAGTCAGGCAAAGGATTATTCGGGCGGTCAAAAAAACCGGCGCGGAAATAATGGTAATTGAAATCGGCGGTACAGTAGGGGAGTATGAAAATCTTCTTTTTTTGGAAGCCGCCCGTTATATGCATTTGGAGAATCCTGATAATGTGCTGTTTGTGATGGTAAGCTATCTGCCGATTCCTTCTAAAATAGGAGAAATGAAAACAAAGCCGACCCAGCACGCGGTCAGAAGTTTGAATAGCGCCGGCATTCAGCCGGATTTCATAATTGCCCGATCAATTGTTGATATTGACGAGCCGCGGCGGAAAAAAATCGCTATTTTTTGCAATGTTACCGAAGAAGACGTAGTTTCGGCGCCGGATGTTGATTCAATTTATGACGTGCCGATAAATTTTGAAAAAGATAAATTAGGCGATAGAATTTTGGAAAAATTTAATTTGCGGGGGAAAAAGCTTGATTTAAAAGAGTGGCGCAAAATGGTGAATATGAATAAAAGAGCCAGCAAGGAAATAGATATCGGCATAGTCGGCAAATATTTTTCTACCGGTAATTTTACCTTATCTGATTCTTATATTTCAGTGATTGAAGCGATTAAGCACGGCTGCATAAATAATAAATGCCGGCCTAATTTACATTGGATTAATACTGATGATATTAAAAAAGATGGCGTAAAAATATTAAAAAAACTTGACGGTATAATAGTGCCGCAGGGATGGGGTTCCCGGGGGGCGGAAGATAAAATAGAAACAATCCGCTATGCTCGGGAAAATAATATACCTTATTTCGGGCTTTGCTACGGCATGCAGATGGCGGTGATTGAATTCGCCCGCCATGTCTGTAAATTGCGTATGGCTAATACTGAAGAGGCCGATCCCAAAACTCTTTATCCGGTAATTCATATTATGCCGGGCCAAAAAGAATTAATAGCGAAGAAGGGTTATGGCGGCACGATTCGGCTGGGTGGCTGGCCATGCAAAATTGTTGCCGGCACGCATTTAGCCAAGGCCTATGAAAAAAAATTCGGGAATAAATATATTATTTCCGAACGTCATCGGCATAGATATGAGTTTAATAATAAATATCGGGACATATTTGCCAAAGCCGGTTTAAAGATATGCGGCACTTCGCCTGATGGCAAAATTGTGGAAGCCATAGAAATTACCAGCCATCCGTTTTTTATCGGCACCCAATTTCATCCCGAATATATTTCCCGCCCTCTGGATCCTCATCCTTTATTTATTGAGTTTATCCGAGTTTGCTTGAATTTAAGGAAAAAGAAAGAAAATGTAAGCTGAAATTTTTTAAAAATAAAAACCCGGTTTAAATTGAAATCGGATTTTTTATTTTTAGTTTATTTAGAGGGCATAATGTTTACAATTTTTGTATCTATAAGCTGATTATTGAATTTTTTTATTTTTTTGGTAGTAAATTTAACCAAGCCGGGAATAATAGCAAAAAGAGTATCATCGCTTCCTTTTTTTACATTTTTTCCAGCGTGGTATTTTGTGCCCCTTTGCCTGATTATAATAGAACCGGCTTTAGCGTATTCGCCGTTTTGCAATTTAACGCCTAGCCGCTTACTATGCGAATCGCGTCCTAATACGGTAGAACCACCTGCTTTTTTATGAGCCATAGTATAAACAATTTACAATTAACAATTTACAATTAACATTATAAATTGAGAAATAAATTTAATAATTAATTATTGTATTTAATATAGCAGAAACGGCAGGGGGAGTCAAGGTGTTGTACAAGATACAAGATTCAAACCCTACTGCACCACCCTAAAGTATGTTAATATGAGCAATTAATTCATTTAGGAAATAATTGCTTATGCGAAAAATATCAAAAATAACC
>Ga0100391_1004739_pt1 | contig 12943 bp, 12 predicted proteins | sample CryGeymeta201515_FD_81541 | JGI IMG/M metagenome (GOLD analysis project Ga0100391, IMG submission 81541) | Groundwater microbial communities from Crystal Geyser aquifers in Utah, USA - Crystal Geyser metaG 2015-15 | ecosystem: Environmental > Aquatic > Deep subsurface > Groundwater | place: USA...
AACAGCAACAGCAACAGCAACAGCAACAGCAACAGCAACAGCAACAGCAACAGCAACAGCAACAGCAACAGCAACAGCAACAGCAAGAGCAACAGCAACAGCAACAGCAACAGCAACAGCAACAGCAACAGCAACAGCAACAGCAACAGCAACCACGACCTCAACCCAACCCAATGGTAGAGGTCGTGCCCCACGTTGCCACGGTCAATTGTCGTGTCAATGGTACGGCACCGAGATTCCACGCTCTCGTTGTTAACAACTGGAAGAGCTATCACCGTGACGTTCCTTCCGTACGAATGGATCGTCAACGGCGCGTGCGCTTTCAAGACGACTCTTTTGACTGTCTTCCAAAGCCACAGCCAACAGCCGTCCACGTTGTAGACTACAGCGAAGTCGAACACGAGAAGCGGCAGTGCATCATGAAGATCAAGCTTGCAGTCGCTTCCAACACGGACGATTTCTGGGATGCCGTGGACGAACATGGCAGCGACCAGATGCACGCCACTTGCATTTCCCAGCAAGAGCTTGCCGACTTGCGAGCGGAGATTCACGCCATGATGGTGCCCTTTCTCAAGCCCGCGACTCCAGCTTGCACGGCCATTGTACCGTATGTCGCACGAGCCATTGTCGTGTACGTGCCCAACGATGCCATCGTGCCCTATGTCGCGCGTGATATTGTACCATCTGTACACGAACCGACGACGTGCACCATGGTTCCTCGCGATTGGATCGCTGCTCACGAGCGACCCAGCTTTATCCTTCGAGATGATACGCCCAATCAAAATACTCTTGGTGTGCTTGTGGTGTACAACCCACAAGCCCTTGCAATGAAGCAATCATGGTGGTGGATCGTTCTCGCTGCGCTCCACTTACAACATCAACAACATCAACAACATCAACAACATCAACAACAACGACACGAACTTCATGACCCAGTCGATGACAACAACGATATTCCGACCGCTCCCAGCAATGACGACGACAACGAACATGATGAAGTGCAACCGGTCCCCCGATCCATTAGACAACGACGACTACGACCTCGTATCGATGGTGTCCCTTTACGACGGTCTCCACGACTCGCAGCCAAACAAACAGCTTCCGACCATGCTGTAGGCCGGCGTTCAACTCCACGCCTTGGAGCTGTCAAACCTCCTGGAACGTACAAGGTTTAAATACAGGATCCCTTTTGACAGACGGACTCCAATTCGAGTGACGTGCTGTAACAGCCCAAGAATGGACGTGATGAACCCATTCCAAGCCATACAACAATGTCACAAACCCAACAATTGATGAACGTAGCAACGATGCTTGTTGATGTTTTGCGGCTGGATGAGGGGGAGTGATGACCCTACTCAAACAATTGCTAAACATTACACGTTGGTGGTGGAAGGATAGTGGTTCTTGGATTGCGGTGCCCTAACACCAACGTCCTTGGACAAGACACTTGATGGATTACATGCGGAAAGTACGGAGGTGAGTGATTGTCCTGGCTGAAACGCCCCAGCCAGTATAAAGTGACAGCTCTTTGGTTAAAAGTGGAAATGGCTCTCCTAAATCCAATGCAATTCAGGATATCATGCGACACTGACGGACGTGAGACTAAGACGGTGGTTCCAAGATGATGCCTACGGAGGCGAGTGACGACGGTGGCTTCAATGGATGCCTACGGAGGCGCAATAGCAGTGATCCAGTGGATGCCTACGGAGGCGAGTTGGTGCTGCCGGTTCTTTTTCGGATGCCTACGGAGGCGCGACGGCAGTGGTCCAGTGGATGCCTACGGAGGCGAGTTGGTGCTGGTAGTTCTTTTTTGGGTGCCTACGGAGGCGTGACAGCAGTGGTCCAGTGGATGCCTACGGAGGCGAGTTGGTGCTGGTGGTTCTTTTTCGGATGCCTACGGAGGCGCGACAGCAGTGGTCCAGTGGATGCCTACGGAGGGGAGTTGGTGCTGGCGGTTCTTTTTTGGATGCCTACGGAGGCGAATTGGTGCTGGTGGATCTTTTTCGGATGCCTATGGAGGCAAGGCAGGTGCTGGCGGTTCTTTTTCGGATGCCTACAGAGGCGAGTTGGTGCTGGTAGTTCTTTTTTGGATGCCTACGGAGGCGAGTTGGTGCTGGCGGTTCTTTTTTGGATGCCTACGGAGGCGAGTTGGTGTCGGTGTCGGTGTCGGTGTCGGTGTCGGTGTCTCTGTCTCTGTCGGTTTCGGTTTCGGTTTCGGTTTCGGTTTCGGTTTTGGTTTTGGTTTTGGTTTTGGTTTCGGTCTCGGTCTTGGTCTCGGTCTCGGTCTCGCTTTCGCTTTCGATTTCGCTGTACAATGAACGATTGATATATACAACCCCCTCGGTGAATGACGACGCATGTTGAAGAGATGGAAGTTTAAAGCCTAAACACACAAAATGGATGGGGGGCACTGTGGTTCCCCCCTATATGTTATGTGGTGCCTCTCCTGTTGCTTGCAACTGAGCCACCCTGCATTGAACGTCCCACTTGTTCCTTTATTGGTTCAATCAAGAAGTTAATCCATGTGCATCTGGCCACTTCAAATTCCCTGTTACCTCTGCTGACTCTCCTCCCGCCCCCCTTTTTCTCTACCCCTGGACGGGTCCTCTAGGCTCTCCTCCCCCTTACCTTAACTTCTAATATTTTTTAATGTAGTCTAGACGAAAATTAACCTCCATTCCATCTTTTTGCCTCCTAAAATAGTAATAGTTTTTAGTCGCAGGTTAAGTTGTATAAATATGTCGACACAGAATGCTATAGTTGCTGTGTCGACGGCGAAGTTTGCTTTCATCCACGTCACTTCCTCCACGTTTAGTCTAACACCGTCTGACAACAACGCCGCAGCTGTGATATTTGTTGCTGACTTGTGTAGCTCCAGCAATTCGAGGGCGACATTTATATGGCCAATTGTTATCCTGTAAAAGGGTGCAGCTTGTCCTACCCATTTGACGTGGACGATGTCATCGACGGGAGTAAAAAACTAGCCACTGCCATTATTAGACTAGTAGCTCGTAGCTACTACTAGAGGATGAGGAGTAGGGTGTAATAGGTACCGACAACTAGACTAATAGGACCGCAGTGATGAAGCCTATGAAGTGCGAGTTCTTTTCAACGAAATAGTTTATTTATCTATATAAATAGCTCGAGTATCCCTAAATACAACAGCAATCTTCATCGTCAATCCATCATCAATCATCACTCCCACGTCACAAAGGTCAGTAATGGAACAATCAAGGATCAAGGTGTTACCTAGTTCCCTAGGTACCTCCGTTCCCCAAACCACTCTGGCCATTCAGGTAAGTTAATAATCGGCTTTTAACTAATGCCAGTTTACTTCCACCACGTCTTGGTAATTGCTTAATCTGAGAAAGAAGCCTCTCAAAATTGAGTATATTCTGATTTCTCATTGCTTCGACATTCGACAGGTGAATGTGAACTTGTTTGTCTTTGTGCTGCCAAGGCCAAGTTTGGTGTTTGTTAATGGATCAGGTCTCGATACCCGCTATTCACATCCGTACTTAGACTCGGCGCGACTAATCCTTCATTGAAAGTGTTAGAAGTAAATAGTCAATAGCTGATAGCGATGGACCCCAGACCCCAGAATGGACACTACTACCGGCACCTACTACCTCTTAAATGGTATTTCGAATGCAGAATGCAAACTTCCTCGTGGACCCGTGATGGTGACGCGCACACACGCACTCGTCGGAGTACTACAACAAGACGAGCTTGACATGAAAGGACCCGATGAACAAGTAGTAGAGATCAAAACGTTCAAAGAATTGGTTTCTGTCTTTCTGTCTGTCTTGCTGGTACAATGGACAATGGACGACGTGTGGGTACTTTGGGCGAACACAAAACTGGCTTCTGACACACGACTGGAATCGTTTTTGCCAGGAATGGCAAGTACGTTTACGTTGCATGAACCAAAGTTGTTCCAGGCACAGAATCATCCTCAGCATCTTCAAACTTGTATCCTTCCTGATCCAACCATGGCTAGTTCTCGTAGCCGCAGTGGTCGTCGTTTCGGTGAAACCATTGCCAAAAAAAGTCGGCCAAGGTAGCCTCCGCCGACTAACAGGACGATCGTAAATAGAGGTACGCATTCGATATTTGATGTTTGATGTAATGAAAACTGGCGACATTGAGCTTGCTCACGTTGGTGCTTTTTGAGGACACCCTATCCTCTAGCTAGAACTTGTAGGAGCTTTTCTTCATTATTCTACTTGGAAAAGCCTCACTCTCTATTTGTTACAACATACCACTCATGCCTGCCCAGACAGCCTCGGATATTACACAGCCCGAATCAAAATTTAATCCTCGGTAAGAGTGGTAGTCATGCTAGAACATGGTCGTTACGTAGCTAAAAGAAGTAGCCATCGGCTAGCCAATAATGTGGACTGCAGCAATTCAGTAGAGCTACCAGCGGTAGTTCAAGCTGCCATCACCTACCTGATCCCTCTACTCTACTGTACAGTAGTCTAGTATAGTAGCCTACTCACCACTCGGTGAAGCTCTATTCGTATTACTAAAGGATGGTAAGACAACGCGTAAGTTGGCTTATCCATACTTTTTTATTCTTATTTTTACCTAAGCTCTAGTTGTAACATGCCATTTAATTTTTTTCGTCTAATATTTCAGGTGCTAACTCTTCGTAGCTACATTAGTAGGAGGCGGTTGTCGTATGTAATGGGTACTATGCCCTTTCGTTATCGTATTCTAGTTCTCTTGACACTATTCGTAGGGCGTATCTGCTGCTGCTGCTGCTGCTGTATACTATTGGTATCGACGCACCGCTTTTTGCCGTTTGTCTTCGCCTTGAATGGTAAAGGATATCGATCCATGGATGGAAGCATCATCCCAGGTTCATTACTATTACTACTAGTACCTGTTGCAAAAGATGCATTGTAAGCGTTACAATAATCGATCCGTCCTTGAACGGTTGCTGCATCTTTCGCCCATGCAGTGCAAATTTGTGCTAGCTTGGCCAGTTGCTGCGGCGTCAGCTCGTGCTGATTCTTCACAATGCTTCTCAAAATAATATACTTTCGACGTTGACGAGACCGATCGTGTGTCAGTTCAAGTCCTCGCTTACATATGACAGTGTCATTTTCGTCATCTTCTTTTGCTGGTGATTGCAGTGCAGGTGCTGTATGAGCGGTAATAGTACTAGTACTAGTACTAGTACTTTGGGTTGGCGAGGCCTCCTGAAGCTGTTGATCGACCAGTAATGGCGGTTGTACTTGCACCAAGTAACGACTGCGTGTTGCTTCCTTACAGACTTCCTCCAATTCTTCACGACGAAAGGAAACACGACGGACGACGTCAGATTGCTCTGACGAATCTGTTAACGGGATCACAGTTGTCTTGCTTTTGAATCTGATATTCTTATTACGGCACGAGCTCAATTTGAGATTGTGGAGCTTGGTTGGAATGCTAGTTGGAAGACGAAGACTGCTGCTATTGCCGTTGCCATTGCCATTGCCATTGCCATTGCCATTGCTGCTGCTTTGCCATGGCAGTAGCGTTGCTTCTACTACTACTAGCGGATCAGGCATCTTGAACTGGGTACTATGTAGTAATTTTTTTACTATTCTTTGAAAATTAATGATAAGCGGAAGCTACCTGGTAGCTGTGGTACCAGGTTAGAATTTGGAATGGCAACTGTTCTCATTGCTGCTACACTGAAAAGGTACCGGTACCTGGTACAACACTTAAATATTGCTTAGGACTTAGAGTAGTAGTCTACTGTTGTACTAGTAGTACCATTGTGCTAGTAATAGTGGCACTGGACTTGGCGCGATGCCGTGCATGGGTACGTACCTGGCATGTTGTACAGTAGTACTATTACTACTTGGTAGTTACCAGGTACCACTCAGTACCATAACGTACCAGGTAAAGGAATGACTCTGGTGCAAAGGAGCTCTCAAGATAAATTTGAAAGCTACTACAAAAACACTATAGGTTAAAAACGGGTACGACTACCAATAAACAGGAAAAAAATGAATTAGGAAAATATTTTTCCAGAGTTTGACCAGTCTTTAAATCTGTCTTGTTTACGTGGTAGGCAAAGGGTTCTACGGTAATAAGCATTTTTTTTCTGGCAATCGTGTGTACCAGGTAAGAAACAATTTATGTACTACTGGTACTGTACCGGCACCACGTTAATGTCGCATGAATCTTGTGCGATGATCATGACCAATGGAATAGGCCGACGAAGGATCCAAAGGAATCTACGAAGGAAAAGTAGGAGTACTATCCGCAAGAATAGATCTGTTATCACCAAATTCGAGACACACCAATTCTTGGGTTAAGCACCAAAATCTTGAGTTTTGACATGAAAAAACTTCAAAATCTCGAGTTTTGGTATGAAAAAACTCGAGATTTGGTGAATCTCTAATTCATCGAGGCTCTAGAGTAATACTGTACCGAATAATCAATACTATCAAGTACCAGGTACTACGTACTCGATCAGGTAGGTCTAGAGTAGACTAGCAGGCAGGGACAAATGCATTGATCGCAACCGGATCTGTTCAGTTCACATTCATGCAGAATAGCGATGGGATGGGATGGGGCGCGTGATCGAGCAGTTGGTACGAGATAGCTAAAGTAAAAACCGAACTAATGCAATGTCATCTTATGGAGCTATCTAATACTCCGAGTACTAGCTAGCTAGCTAAAGTATCTACGTAGCAAGTAGGGACGTTGCTAGAGTACCTTATTGTTGGCAAAGTTTCCCAATAAAAGCTAGAACCCGCAGCTTAATTATTTTTGGAGTTGTCGCTGCTTTCCTCATCATCGTCACTGTTGTTGCGGCCAACATCAACGTCTCCTATCGGTTTTTCTCCAAATTCGTACTTTGCACTCCGAGACATTTCCAAAACTCGTTCTTGGCCCTTTTCTTTCCAATTGTTTACATTAGCCTTGGCACGGCGAAGCAATTCCGGACAAGATCCAAGCACACACTGTCGATCGTCGAACCCTTCTCCTTTGCCTTCTTCAACAAAGCGTTCAGCCAAAGGAATCACGTCTTTTTGAAAACTATTCAAATGGCTACCAAAGAACGTCAAACAGGGATCCTCGTCCTTTCGTCCTTTGATGTACGCCAAGTACTGCTCGCGGAACGAACGCTCGGTCCAATTGGAACAAAACTCATCCGCTTGAACCATGTGAAGGAGATCCGAAAATTGCATACATTGCTCAATAATCACAATTGATCGATCTGCAGAAGTCATGTAATCGGCAGTTTTCCATCTTTGAAATCGCAAATATTGTAAATCGCGATCTTCCAAGTCCGTTGCCATGACACCGTGAACCATGTAGCAACGAAAGCGATCAAGCTCGGCTTGCGAATTCGAACAAAAGGCTTTCAGTAGATTGGAGCAGCTAGATCCCGTCAACAGTTCCCACGCCACGTCTAGAGCATTCTGTTGAGTAGCACCTGTGCGATGAAAGTATTCCGCCATTTCAACATCTTCCTTCATCAACTGTTGGTTGCTTACGCCCGGATTGTCCAGATCACGTACTAAACACGACAGTAGTACCGAAAGCTGCGCCAAAGGGTCGTTTCGTAGTAGATCGTTGGACTTGGACAGGTGTTCCATTAAGATAACCATGGATTGAGCGACGTGAAGCGCGTGCAGCATGCAATGAAAAGGATTGGATTGATAATTGGTGCAAAGTTCCTCGATAAATCCTTTCAGTTCTACGGCAATCGTCGGTGGAATTTCAACAGCGTCCACTCGTGCCGGGATAACGGGTTTTGATGGTACTTCAAAAGTAGGACGAGCTTTCAGCTCCTCCAATACGCTCTCCTCCTTTTCTCGGTAACCAAAAGAGGAGCTGTCGTAAGATCCGACACTGTAATTGGAAGAAAACGAATTATCCAAAATAGGAGTCAGCTGCGATGCGACCTTAGTAGTTGACGTAAAATCCAACGAGACACCCGATGACGCCACGATACGTTTCAGTAACAGTTCGAGGTTCTGCACAGCCCATTCTTGAAGTCTCTTCTCTTGCAAATTCATAACATCCTCAAGATGCATCCAAATCGATGCACCCGTAGAAGGCTGCCGAGAAATCCTGGCCAATCTTTGTTCCTTTAGCCAATACGTCTGAAGTGTACCCTTGCCCTTGGCGTGGATTTTGTCCTCTCGCGGATAATACCAGCTCTCTTTCCCGTCCGAGGCAAGCAATTTCGCCGTGTCCTCCGAGATCTGCACTTTTCCTGGTTTACCATTTGACTCCATACGAGAAGCAGTATTTACAGTCTATGAAAGGAAAAAAGATGTGAGAAATTGTCTCCCGATTTTTTTCGAAGAAGATGTATTTCTATGTTGTACTCACATCGCCAAACAACTGAAATCGCCCTTTATCGCCCCTTAGGACTCCAGCAGTCACGGGCCCTGAATGACAACCGACGCGCAATTGCAATGAAGCTGTATCATCGCCGAGAACATCCGTCAAGTCAGACATTACCGTATTGAATTCGTGGATAATTTGACTCGCAAACCGCGCCATGATGCTGAAGTGGTCATCCTGAGGTTTTGGGAGTCCAGTGACGGCCAGCTATGAAAGGATAACGTTTCAGAAGAGATGAAAAGGATGAGACAAACCAGCAAAGGCATAAAATCAGTGCTGAAGTCCTGATTCTTGTTCACGTACGTAGCAGTCTCCGATCGTTTCAATCTTGTAGACTTTCATGGTCTTAGCCAGATCATCAAAGGCAAAAAAGACGGATTCTAATAGCTGAAAGACGTGACATGGCTCGCGCGAGCCACACCATTGAGTAAAACCAGAAATGTCCGCGAACATAACGGTGCAGTGCATGTATCTTTCGTTAATGGGCTTTGTATTGCTGGAGGCAATACTACTGATGCTTTTGTTTGACCCTGTGCTGGATCGTCGTCTACGAAAACTTATGGAGGATCGTCTTTGACTTGCTAACGACGCCCGACGCGACATACTCTGTCGTCGGACATTCATGGATTCTCTTCGCCGCGCTCCGCTGTTGTTGGCATTACTATTGTTGTCGGAGGATTGATTGGAATGACTATAATGATGGTGAGGACTGCGACCATGATTATGATTTCGGCCCGAATGTCCTAGACCACTTGTACTCGTATTATAATTTCTCTTGCTTATATGTGCATTTGTGTTGAGAGCATTGCCGGTATCATGTTTCTTAAAGGCAAGATTGGAGTCGTCGGTTAGTGGAAGCGGCGATAATCGTGAGCTCGAGTCATACCCCAAACTCTTTTGATCGACCAGAACCAGTACTTCTGGATCTTCTGGTGGTGGTTCTGGTGAATTCACAGCTAACGACGCTTGATGCTCCATTTCCTTATGAATCTGGTATTGGGCCTCCATTATTTGTTCTGGCTGCAATTCATCATACATTTGTTGTAATACGTTTTCAGGATACAAACTTTGCAGTATGACTTGCGAATACCTTTCTGTCGTGAGGATTTCTTGTGTTTCTTCTCGAATATTGCACATGGTTTTCAGAGTTGCCATGGTGGCCTGGGCGTATATCGTTGTTGCACCCATAACCGAAACAACGGCAACAGTGCGTCCTGCCATTCCATTTTGGTAGACCCACAAAACCTTCAACAAATACAAACACAACACTGTATGAACCAGTAACACCACCTTTGGAAAGAGTGAAAGTGGCCTGATGTAGCTGTTATAAAACGTACTAGTGGATCGAATCGCAACGACGGCCCTGCGTTCACATTTAGTCAGATCTTGTGGTATTTCTTGTAGTGATGATAATAGTAGTAATTGTGATCTTTGGTTTTGTTGCAGTTGGTGGTCTGCGTACATTTGCTGCAATATGTTGCCAGGATACAGCGAGTCTAAAATAGCCCGCGATCTACCTTCCTGTTCCAATGCTTCTTGCAACGCTTGGCGGGTGTGCTGTACAGCCATGCGGGCCGTGCATCCAGCTGTGACGTAAACAGCAAATGCCAGCAATGTACACGCAAACCCAAAGACACGACCGTAAAATCGTACCATCCAAATGGTACTGCCAACCCAATCTTGATAGCGATACAAAACTTTTAAACTGTACATGCAGAGCAGTGTGTAGAGTATCAGTAGTGTCCGCCCCGAGAAAATATTGCTGTATCTGCTGGTAGTATTTGCAGCGTTTTGTAGTGCAACAAACAGTCGACGATGGAGAAACGCGATAACTTCTAAAAGTGGCAACCTAGTAGAGATACCTCTGGGAATGCGAAAGAACTTGTGTGCGTTCTTGTTGTTTTCTTTTTTCTGGTCATCATCGCCTTCGTGGCGTCCCTTGCTCTTGTTGCTACTGCTATTGGTGTTGCCACTGAGTGAACTGAGAGGAAACGCGGTAGAGCCAATCGTAGAGGCTACCAACAGTGGAGGTGAGGTAGTAGCTGTATGAGCAGCACTTGCGGTAGCAGTACCCGCTTCCATCATGTTAATGTCATCTTGATGTTGCTGCTGTTGTTGCGGTTGGTTGACTGTGCGCCTTACTCCCCGCTTCATCTTCTCCTTTAGTCAACTTGTCAGATTATTATTCTGGCCCTAAGATCGTTTGTTAGCCTGTAAGCTACGTACTATGGTTAACTCGGATTGGCTGGTACAGGTACGACATAAGCATGTGGCATACTTTCGTCTTTCGTCGGTGATTTTGCAGTTTTTGAGGCTAGTAGTAGGTAGGGGTTGAGAGGGTCATTAATTATTTTCTGTATTATTTTTTACTATCTGGCAGTTGCAGTCTTGCAAGATGGAATCATGAACGCAACGTCAATATTTTTACCTTAGTAGACTACAACGAGTGGTACTCTACCAGCTAGCTAGCTACTGTAGTACTGGTAATCAGAAAATTATTAGCCAAAGTCATCCACACTACACTGGCGATTTCACTAATAAACATTACACATCAAACTATGACTGCTATGGTACTCCAACGCATACATATGTAAGGTAGCTTTCACATCAACTTGTCCAGTTTTATGCAGCCATTCCGCCGACTTTGGGCGGCGCGCCGTATTCCATTTTCACCTTTTCTTGCAGTTCTCTCACAATTTCTTCACCTTTGGCTTCCCAAATCTGCAGATTGTTCTCTGCGTAATTCAAATATTCGTCACTGGAAACACCGAAGACACCGCAGTCCTTGAGCTTCTTGGTCAATGGAATAATGTAAAAGGTGAAGAAACCAATCTCTCCTTTGTACCAAAATTCACTTGGGTCCTTGTCTGATCTTCCAGACAAGAATGCCAAATACATTTCACGAAAGAGCCGTTCGTTCCACTTGCGAAACACATCAAAGTGTTGCATAGTGTGCGCAATATCACTGGCCTGCACAAGATGTTCCAATACAATTGTCGCTTTTCGATTCCTGTCTTCTTGGGCTGTTGTTGCCTTTTCCTCGTTCAACTCCGACTGTAATGGTCTCTCATTGGCATTACTATCACCTTCGTCCGTTTTGTTAGTGCCGTCCTTCTTTGCAAAAGCCAGCTCCCATCGCCTGTTCCTATCGGCTCGGAGCTCGACATCGGCAATGTCGGTTGCCATAACCGTTTGGACGAGCAATTGGCGAAATCTTTTCAACTCGTCCAAGGAGCCGCAAATTGTTTGCACCAGGCATTGGTAACTGGGATCCATGAGCAGATCCCAAGCCATGTCCAAGCTATTTTGTTCACTAATGCTTCGATTCTTGTAAATGCGGGCCAAGCGAGTATTTTCCTTGACCAGCTGAGCATTTGAAACTCCCGGATGGTCCACTGGGTAGTATGTGCGATGGAGAGATAGGCGTCAGCGATAATATGTACCAATTGCAATCGTGATCAAGAGCACAGCGCGCATATTCACAAACGCAAACAAACATACAAAGAAGCTAACGAACAACAAAGTAAGACAACAAGTAGTACGAACGTACAATCATGAATCAGGGCCGCAAAGACGACCGCAAAGTGACATAGTGGATCGTCGGCGATTCCGTAGGTATGATCAGTGAGTTCTTCTCGAGACAAGGTTTTCTTTGGCATTTTTTTCGTTCTGCGTGTTGTTATTGTCGACGCGTCATTTTTTTGCTGTCTGCTAACAAGATCTACCAAGGAATTATCCGAACGCTCCCGTTCCAACGCTGCTTCCCGGGGACTGTTGATTCGTTCTGTCATTTTAACGATCGATTGCAGTACGTGTGATGCATGACTAAAGTTGTGAAACGGATTTCGGTCAAAATAAAAAGTCGTTACCGTACTAACGTAGTTCGTCAGTTCTTCCAGAGCGCGTTCGGGTAGTTCGATGTTTTCCAAATCGATCTTTTCTTCTTCTCGAAGGTATCCTCGTGGTATGCGTGGCATGTCGAGACTGTCCCTAACTTCGTCCAAGACGGATGCTTCCACAGGAGTGTACTTGAGAACGAGACGCCCGACACCCGTTTTTGTGTTTGTTGTCATCGTGGGGAGGACACTATCTTTGATAGCAATACCCAGCTTTTCGTCATGCCGTTGAATGGCTTGTCGCCTCGCCACAATCTTTTTCAACATTGCGGCAAGCTGATCTGTTGTCCATTCGATGCGATTATATTCCTTCGCGGCCATGATGTCTTGGAATGAGTAGGTCTTATCGGCCGGCAAAACAGTTGTAGCTGACGTCGTTGCAGTGCTATCACAAGAGGAATGTGAATGATCATCTAGATCGGTATGGTTTTTGATCCTGGCCGTTTTTTTGACAGATGCTGTTGGAACAGCGGAAACGTACGAACAAGATTGTCTTCGGTGTACTTGCCCGTGAGCTGCCGTCAGCCAGTAGGTATTCCCCAATTCACTATTCTCTCTTGGCTGGATCCAGTGTTCCTTCTTGGAGGCTTTTAGAATATTGGCAGTGGCCCTTGAAAGATGAATTCTATTACCTTCACCGGTTCGTTCCAAGGAGATAGCGTTGTTAAAGGTATCTCCGAACAACT
>Ga0100391_1004743_pt1 | contig 12942 bp, 9 predicted proteins | sample CryGeymeta201515_FD_81541 | JGI IMG/M metagenome (GOLD analysis project Ga0100391, IMG submission 81541) | Groundwater microbial communities from Crystal Geyser aquifers in Utah, USA - Crystal Geyser metaG 2015-15 | ecosystem: Environmental > Aquatic > Deep subsurface > Groundwater | place: USA...
GCATGGTTTTTTTTAAAACTGGCCAGCAGTGTGGCGTCCTGGCTTGTGTTTGCAGAAAAAATGATGTCATAGACCTGCAAGGCAGCGCCTTCGGCGGCGAGTCGGTCGCTGAGTTGTGCAAGCTGCTGGCGTGGCCAGGGCCAGGGGCCGACCTGACTGATGCTGGCTTCGTCGATGTCGATCAGGATGATGCGGCGTTCGCGAACGTCTGATGCCTGCAGGCGCCAAGCCAGGTCTGCCGATCGCTCTTCGGTGGCCCGCAACGCCGGCCCGAAACCCAGCCCGACGATCCACCAGACCAACGCGGCAGCGAGTACGGCCCACGATGCCGTTGACGGCGGCCCGTCAAGACGGGCAAGGGATCGCAATTAGCGACCCCACAACGTCAAACCGCTGACGCTACCGCCTTTGACTGTTTTGTCGAACATGTAGCCTGCCTGGGTGGCGTCGGTACTGAACGCACCGGCGATGTTCTGGCCACCCGATTGGCTGGTGAATTTGCCTTTGGCATCAATGGCAGCGGTGGCGGAGAGTTGGCTTTGTCCGAGCGCGGGGCTGGACAGATCCATGCTGGTTGCCAGCGTACTTTGATCAAAATTGACTTGCAACTTGGCGTTGTTGACGGCAACGGCTTCTACCCCACCGCCGGCGGTCTTGTCGCGGTTGAAGTTGGCCGAGACGTTGGTGAGTTGAAAGGCGACATTGCCTGACTGCGGTGTGTAGTTTTTTTGTAACGTTTCGTCCCGATACAGACTGATGAAAAAGTTGCCTATGACGGGAGACCGACCGGCCAGACGGGCTTGATCAAAGCGCTCGCTGATGGTGTGTTCTGGTACGTTCCACCCGGCGGTGTTATGAAACCAGGCCAGCGGCTGGCTGGACGGTGAATCCGCAGGGACCGATACCGGGGGCAGGCTGACGTCGCCGACGCTGCCGTCTTGCAGTTTGATGGACACCAGGGAGTCACTGGATCGTGTCTGACCTGTGGTGTCGTCGGCGATGGTCAGATCGGTGAGAGGCGCCGTTGGCTGCGACTTTGCGTCTTTGCTGTGCGCCAGGAGATCGACCAGGGGCACCAGCCGGGGCACAGCGTTTTCGCCCTGAGGCCGGTATTCAAGCATGGTGCTGCGCATTTCGGCACTGAGCAGGATGGCGCTTTGGCCGTTGCACGGGCCCAGAGTTCGGGCACATGTGCCTTCCAGGGGGGCCATGACGATGGCACCCGTGTTGACACTGGCAAAAGTGCCCTCGCCTTGGGCTTTGACGATGAAATCTGTTCCTTTGACGCCAATGGCCGCAATAGGGGTGTTGAGCCTGAAACGGTCACGGTGCGCCTCACCCCATTGCCCGGTGACCGAGCGCATGACACCGTCTTCCAGCCTGAATTTGATGGCGGCCAAACCATTTTGGTCGGCGTTGCGGTAGTCTTCAACACGCAATCGACTCAAGGGGCGAACGCTGACGAGTCCGCCATCGAGAAAGCGGATGTGGATGTGACCGCCAACCGTTGTTTCAATTCGATCGCCGACACGAATGGATTGCCCACGATAGGCGGACTGCGGACCCGCCGAGCCGATGACGCTGCCCTGCCCGATGACGGTTGTGATTTCACCAACCACCGACGGGCTGGCTTGGGGGCTGGCCTGGGCATGCCAAAAGCCAAAAAGCAGGCCCAAGCCAACAAGGAAGCTGATGCTTGTGGGTTTGACGGTCTTGTGGTGCATGACAACCTCGCAGTCGGAATCTGGTGGGTAGGCGACAAATTATAGTGATGGGGCGGCAGAGAAAGATGTGTTTGCGATCACATTTGGCGCATCTATTGTGCCCGTGGCAACAGGTTCTGTCGTGGCGGTGGCCCCGCTCTGCGCTACTATCGAGCGGGCTCAAGGGACACAATTCAGGGCGGGTTGGCCCGTCAGCACGGGCCTGCGTTTAAATCCAGTTCACTTTCCATGCCGATCGCTTTTCAGTATTTGCAAAGGTTTGCTCTACTGCAATCATTGCCGCAGGAAACCCTGATGCGGTTGTCGACATTGATTTCGGAGCGTGAGTATGCCAAGCGTGAGGTTGTCAGCACCAAGGAGCAAATCAAGTTTTATCTTGGTTTTTTGTTGACAGGAAGGCTTCAGGGGGTCGACTTTACGGTGGACGGACGGGCCGTCGGGCTTTATTTTGTGGAGCCGGGTGACTATTTTGGCGAGTTGTCGGTGGTGGACGGGCAACGTGCGTCCGAGCATGTCATTGCGGTTGGCAAGTCGCGTGTGCTCTTACTCGATGCAGAGCCTGCCAGATCGTTGATTTTTGAACACCCCTCCATCGCGCAGGCGGTGATGGCGCGACTGTCCAAGCGGGTGCGCGATGTCACGGCGCAGCGCACGTTGCTGGCCTTGCCCAACCCGTTTCAGCGCTTGTGCGTGCAGTTGTTGTTATTGGCGAGGCCCTCGCATTCAGTGGGGATGGTTCTGGAGGCGGCACCGACGCACCAGGAACTTGCTATCATGATCAACAGCAGTCGCGAAACCGTGACGCGCGCCTTTCAAACCTTGATTCTGCGCCAAGCGGTGGCTCGGCAAGGGGAGCGGTTGCTTTTGCTGGACGTTGACTTTTTGTCTGGCGTTGGCAACGGGCAGATGGACCCGCCCAAGTAAACTTGGCAAGCCGTCTTACGTAACATCGGCGAAATATTTTCAGGGTGCGCTCAATTGTTTTTACGGGAGTTTTACAGCTACGTTTCTTGCCCTTGGCGGGAAAAAACCGTTTTCTGGCAATTTTTACGCCGCGAAGTTCTGGGGCGCTATCGGGGTTCTTTGCTTGGCATGGCTTGGGCTTTTTTGATGCCTCTGCTGATGATGGCAGTCTATACCTTCGTGTTTGTTGGTGTGTTCAAGGCACGCTGGCCAGGGGCAGAGGCGGCTGGAGGCATCGCCTTTGCGTTGCGCCTGTTTGCCGGACTGATTGTGTTCAATCTCTTTTCTGAGGTCATCGGGCGGGCGCCCTTGCTGGTATTGGAGCAGCCCAATTTGGTAAAAAAGGTGGTTTTCCCTTTGGAATTGTTGGCGTTTGTTTCATTGGGATCTGCGTTGTTTCATTTTTGCGTGAGCGCTTTCATTTTGTTGGCGGGCATGGTCATCTTTGAACAGAGTTTGGACTGGCACGTTCTATTGCTGCCAGTAATGTTGATTCCGTTGCTTCCGCTGTTATTGGGTTTGGCTTGGCTGCTCAGCGCACTGGGCGTCTATTTGCGCGACATTGCGCCGGTAGTGGGATTAGGCGTGAGTTTTTTGATGTTTTTGTCGCCAGTGTTTTATTCACTTCAGTCCTTGTCGTCGCAGTGGCAGTTCTGGATGGCTTTGAACCCGCTAACGCCCGTGATCGAAAACGTGCGAGGCGTCATTTTTTTGAATGCATCGCCTGACTGGGTTGCGTGGTGGATGGCTTTATCTGTCAATCTGTTGATCGTCTTTTTGGGCGCCTACATTTTTGCGCTGCTGCGTAAGGGTTTCGCAGATGTTGTCTGAACAACCAGCAGTCGCGGCAATAGGCTTGTGCAAAACGTATTGGGTTTTTGACCGGCCGACGGACCGGCTCAAGCAGTTGTTGACCGGGGGTCGAGGCCGTTGTGGGCGCGCTTTCGAGGCGTTGCACGATATCAGTTTTGAACTCAAGCGCGGGCATGTGCTGGGCTTGGTAGGAAACAATGGCGCGGGTAAATCCACACTGTTGCAACTGGTGTGTCAAACACTTCAGCCCAGCGCTGGGCTTTTGAGTGTGAATGGGCGGGTAGCGGCCTTGCTGGAGCTGGGTGCCGGATTTAACCCGGAGTTTTCGGGTCGTGAAAATATTTTTTTGAATGCGGCGGTGCTGGGTCTATCTATGCAAGAGATCGTGCAGCGCTATGACAGCATCGTGGCGTTTTCAGGGGTGGGCGATTTCATAGAGCAACCCGTCAAGACGTATTCCAGCGGCATGTATATGCGACTGGCTTTTTCGATTGCCACCTCAGTTGACCCGGACATTTTGATCATCGACGAGGCTTTGTCTGTGGGGGATGGCGAGTTTGCCCGCAAGTCGTTTGACCGGATCATGGCTCTGCGTGAAAGTGGCGTGACAATATTGTTTTGTTCGCATTCGATGTACCACATTGAAGCCATTTGCGATCAGGCCATGTGGCTGGAGCGTGGCCGGATGGTAATGCTAGACACGCCGCAGCGGGTGACCAAGGCCTACAGTGGGCAGATGGCTACCAGAAACACATCTGAACAGGCTTCAGCCCAGGTGCAACCTGCGCAAAGCGCTATAAAAGAAATATCATCACAGCCCTCACTTGGTCAGGCCAGGTTTTTGTCGATTGAGGTGGATGCCGGTGGTGCACCAGGGCGATTGCTGCGTTTACAGGCGGGCAAGTCTAGTTTGCGAGTCAAGGCAGGCTTTCAATTTGACCCGGATCTGGCCCTGCCGTCAGTGGCATTTGGCATTGATACGGCGTTCGGGGTGACGGTGTCAAGCGGGAGCACCTTGTTTGACCACGCAGCGCCCAAGCTGCTGGGGCCAGGTTTGGGTGAGGTGACTTTGGTGTTTCCATGCACGACCTTGATGCGGGGAACTTACCATTTGACAATGTTTTTGGCTTGCGAGAAGACGCTTCATATGTACGACCACGCTTTGTCATGCGCAGTGCTTGAAGTTGTGCATGAAGGTAACGAGCAAGGTGTCTGCTTTTTGCCGCACAGTTGGAACGACGAACCTGTCGTGGCTGTACCGAAAGCTGAACCGCAGTGACTGAGCTTCGCTGCCTGACTGACAATGAGCTAGCGCTGATTCAGCCGCTGTTTGCATCAGTTTTTGGTTCGTCTATCAGTTTGGCCCTGCTGCAATGGAAATATGCTCAAGGGCGGGGTTCGGCTTGGACCCTCTGGCAAGAAGATATTTTGCTGATGCATTGTGGCTTGTGCCTGCGTGAGGTTTTGTTGCAGGGTAAGCGGGTGCTGGCTGCCCAACTGGTTGACTTGATGGCTGCGCCCAAACCAGCGGGCTTGTCGCGCCAAACTTCTCCATTTGCTGTGCTGATGCGGCATGTTCTGGCGCAATTGCCAAGTCCTGCCAACCCCGACGGGGTGGCTTTTGGGTTCCCCAGTGCGCGGGCCATGCGTCTGGGTGAGCATGCGGGGGTGTATTGCGCGGTAGACCAATGGATGGCTCTCGAATTTGGGCCCCAGCAGATGCGACTGGGGCCGCGTGCCAGCGAAATTGTGACCTGGGGAGCGCGTGAGACGTTGGCAGCTAACGCGCTGTGGTCCCGCATGCGGGCCGACTTGGCGGCCTATGTGGTGGGGGTGCGCGACGTGGACTATTTGCATCACCGGTACCTGATGCACCCGCATAAGCTTTACCGGGTGCTGCTGGTTGAGAGCCGTTGGCGCAGGCAAGCCATGGGCCTTTTGGTGATAGGGCCAGGAACAGGGGGTGATGAGCTTTTGGACGTGATCTGCGCCTGGGATGACATGGCCGAGGTGCTGTTGGCGGCACGGCGCTGGTTGCATGAGACCGGTGGCCAGCGCTTGACGTTGAATTTGACCTCGCACTTTGGGCAACAACTGGCTGCGCTGTCAGATGGCTGCACTGCGACCCAATTTCGCATCATGGCCAACCCCCAGACACCGGCGGCAACCTTGAAGAAATTGGATCGGCGCTGGTGGCTGACTGGCGGCGACACTGACTACCGCTGAAGGCCTGCCCCGTGGATGCCATCACTTTTGCAAAGCGATACCGCCTGTTTTTACAGTTGATGAGCTGGGGGGCCCGTGTCTTGCCCCAGCAGTTGTACCCACTGTTGATCCGCACGGTAGGGCGTTGGGCTAACCCTTACCTATTGCATTGCGTTGAAATAAAAAGTGCGATGAGTACCCGCTTTTCGCCAGACAAAGTCCGGCGTGCCTGGCTGGGCTGGCTAGACAGCCATGCGTTGTTTACTCTGGATTTTTTGCACTACGACATGTTTGATGCCGACTGGCTACGCCGGTGTGTCAAGGTCGAGAACCCCGGGTTGCTTGAGTCTTTGCGACAGTCGGGTGGCTTGCTGCTGACGTATCACACCCACCATCAAAATACGATGTGTTGCGCGCTGGGTTTGTCGGGCTGCAAGGTTTCGGCGATTGCATCGGCCCCTGAAGACTCGCCCATGTTTGCCTACATTGGGCGCTGGGCGCAGCGGGTAAATGTAGGCTCGGAGAAGCATTTTCGGGGGGGGCGCTATTTGTTTACCAATGACAAGCGCCAGTTAGCACGGTCCATACGTCAATGTCTGAGAGGAAAAAAGGTTTTGGTCAGCTTGTGTGATTTTCATCAACCAACAGCGCAGAGCCCGCAGGGTTACATTTTGGGGCGGGTGTTGTCGCCCCCCACCGGGGCTATTGGAGTTGCACTGAAACATGGGGTACCCATTTATGCCGCCATGTTTGCGCCACAGAGTGGGCAACTCAGACTTCAATTGACGCGACTTGATGCGAAGGGCGGGCTCCCTGCAATAATTAGCGACTATTTAGCTTTTCTGGAGTCGTGTGTCTTGGACAACCCGTGTTGCTGGCAGGGTTGGGACTGGTTCCACGAGCTTGCGTTACCTGATAAATCCCTTCCATGATCAAAAGACTCTTTGTCAAATCGTTTCCACACGAGGACATTACCGACGTATGGAATCGGTGTCACCCACATTTGCAGCCGCTGGCCGAAGCCCGCGTGCCCACTGCGCAGCCGAATGCGGCTTTTGACGTTGTGGCCCATGTCCGGCTGGCGGGTAGCGTGTGGTTTGAGATGGCACGAATCAGCTACGACCCGACGACCGGTCGCTATGCGTGGCCCCGAAGCGAGCGTGAGGCCGCGCTCAAAAACCGCTTTGATCTGATGGATACCCCGGTCGACGCGGTGGATGCCCGGCTGTGGTCGACTGAGCCCACCATGATCAATATTGAGCCCACCACGCGCTGCAATTTCAATTGCTGGTATTGCATTGGGCGGCATATGAAGCAGGATGACATTAAGTTGGAAAATTTTGCCGCCATGCTGGACAACTTTCCCAAGCTGAAAACGATCGCACTGGTGGGCGAAGGTGAGCCGCTGATGCACAAGCAATTTTTTACCATGGCGAAGATGGCCAAGGAACGACAGATTCGGGTGATCATCATCTCCAATGGGTCTACTTTCAGCAAGAGTGTGATCAAGCAATTGTGCGAATCAGAGGTGGCTTATGTGGCCATTTCCATTGATTCGTTTGACCCAAGCACGTTTGCCAGTTCGCGCCTGGACGGCGACCTGAATAAAGTCTGGAGAGGAATCCACAAGCTGCGCGAGTATCGCGACGCCCATGGCTACCGTTTCCCAAAAATCGCCCTCAAGGGCACCTTGTTCAGCCACACCCTTGGCCAGTTGCCCGATATCGTTGAGGTGGCCAAGAAAAACGGTGTAGAGATTTTTGAGAGCTTTCAGCCGCTCAACCCGATGAAGAGTTATGTGCGCATTTACCCCAAGGAGCAGGTGAACCAGTTGGCATCGGTAAGCGACGTGGCCAAGGCGATTGCCCACGACTCGGTGCTGGCACAACAAACCCTGCAGCCGTTTGCAGAATTTTGCCGCGAGGAGGGAATCGATTTTTTCCCGAAAGTGCGCAGCAACCCGCTTCGCAATAACTGCAACGAGACCTATCTATATTCACTGTTATCGGGGGATGTGACACCGTGCTGCCAGATAAAAACTCCGATCAGCGACAAATGGAATGTCTTCAACCATTCGGTGGAGGATGTGATGGCCGACCCTGAGTACGAGAACGTCCGTTTTAATTTATGGAACGGCATCTTCCCGAGCTACTGCGAAGGCTGTTGGAAAACGCGGTGATGTGAATTGTGGAATCTGATCTAACTCCGTATGCCGCTAGCAAGGGCTTGCCGGCACAGGCCGTGCTGGTATTGGCCCCGCACCCGGACGATGAGGTTTTTGGCTGTGGTGGCGCTGTTGCTGGCCATGTGCATGCGGGTGTGCCTGTACAGGTCGTGATCCTGACTGACGGTGCCGGTGGTTTTGGTGATGCGGCAACGCGTGCCCTTGAAAGCCGCGCGGCGGCCAAAGTTCTAGGCTATGGCGAGCCAGAATTTTGGGGCCTGCCCGACCGGGGTTTGCACTACGCTGAGGCCCTGGTGCAACGTCTGCTGAAAGCCATTTTGAGTGTCGGCGTGGACTTGGTGTACGCACCGTCGCCTTGGGAGGTTCACCCTGACCACCGGCAAACTGCCCTGCTTGCCAGTGAGGCGGTGCAGCGCGCGGGAGCACCGGTGCGCTTGGCTTTTTATGAGGTGGGGGCACCGCTGCGGCCCAATGTGCTGATCGACATCACGGCTGTGCTGCCTGCCAAGGAAACCGCGATGCGCTGTTTTGCGTCGCAACTGGTCCAACAGGACTATGTGCGAAAAATTGGCGCACTGAACCAGTACCGTACCTACACCCTGGCGCGCGAGGTGCTGGCCGCCGAAGCCTACTGGGTCAAAAGCGCCCAGGAACTGGCGCAAGCCATGCGCGCCGGGTTAGCGATGACAGTGTCACCTGGTTTGGTACCTGACCCGGCCAAGCTACCCAACCGTCAACCCTTGGTGTCGATTCTGATACGCAGCATGGACCGCAACTATCTGGCTGAGGCGTTGGACTCGGTGGCCCTGCAAACATATCCAAGCATTGAGGTGGTGGTGGTAGCCGTGCGCCCAGGGCACCAACCACTGCCGACACGATGCGGCCCTTTTGAACTGCGACTGGTACAGACTGACACACCGTTGCATCGCAGTCAGGCTGCAAACAAAGCATTGTCACTTGCCCGTGGTGAACTATTGCTGTTTCTTGACGACGACGACTGGCTGATGCCAGCGCATGTCGCCCGCTTGGCGGAGGTTCTGACCCGCCAACCCCATGCGCTGGCTGCTTATACCGGCATCAGTCTAGTGAACACGCTAGGTCAGCCAATCGGACAGGTCTTTGACTTGCCGTTTGATGCCCTGAAACAGCTGGCGGGTAACCTGACGCCAATTCATGCGGTGTTGTTCAATTCCCGAGTGCTTGCGAGTGGGTGCCGTTTTGACGAATCACTGGATCTTTATGAAGACTGGGATTTCTGGCTGCAACTAGCCCAGCTTTCACCTCTGGTGCATCTTCCTGGCGTGAGTGGCGTTTACCGAATTCATGACAGTTCGGGCGTGCACACGGAAGCAGGGCCGATGGGCGCTGGATCCGCACTGGTTTTCCACAAGTGGGCCGATCGCTGGACATGCCAGCAGTTTGGGCAGATCATGCAGCGCGTGTGGCGGTATCCAGAGTTGGAATATCACTTGGCGGATGTGCAACAGTCTCTTGAAGAGGTCAAACAACAAGTAGCAACTGCTGAGAGTCAGCTACTACAAAAGCAGGAAGAAATTCAAGCGCTGACTCAAAGCAATCAGTTACTGATAACGCAAAAGGCGCAAGCAGAAGAGCTCCTGACGCAACGCACCCGCGATATTGGTGCCATGCTTGGCAGCAACAGTTGGCGCTTAACTCGCCCCTTGCGCACACTGGTGACCTGGCACAAAGGCAGCATTTTTTACAAGCTTTTACGTCCCATCTTTCGACTGCGCGCTATCTTGGCAACGGAGGGTGCACAAGGCGTCCTTTATCGACTACAGCGGCGCTGGTCAGTGCGCCGTGTCAATTTTCTGGAATACACCCAATGGGCGCAAGAATGTGACACCCCTAACCTAAAGACTTTGAACAGTTTAAAAAAGACAATTAAGTCTTGGAAACAGACACCCCTGTTCTCAATCGTGATGCCTGTTTATAACCCGCCGCTGGAGTTGCTGCGAGAGGCTATTGGGTCGGTTCAGGCCCAGGTGTACCCGCACTGGGAGTTGTGTATTGCCGACGATGCTTCGCCTGATGCGGGGGTGTGGCATTTGTTGCAGGCATTGGCCAACCAAGACAGCCGCATCAAGGTAGTCAGGAGAGCGGTCAACGGGCATATTTCGCAGGCATCCAACAGCGCCCTGGATCTGGCTGAGGGGGAGTTTATCGCCTTGATGGACAACGATGATCTGTTGCCACCGGATGCCCTGTATTGGATAGCTGAGGCAGTGAACCGCGTACCTAATGCGCAAATTATTTACACAGACGAGGATAAACTCGACTCCCAAGGCCAACGTTTTGGCCCTTACTTCAAACCAGACTGGAACTACACACTGTTTTTAGGCCACAACCTGATCAGCCACCTGGGTGTCTATAGAACACATCTGATACGCGGGGTGGGCGGTTTCCGGCTGGAGTTTGAGGGCTCACAGGATTACGATCTGGCGCTGCGCTGTATTGAGAGAGTCAAGCCCGATGACATCGTGCACGTTACCCGGGTGTTGTATCACTGGCGGGCGATAGAAGGCAGCACGGCTATGGGCAATGATGCCAAACCCTATGCAGCTCTTGCAGCCCAGCGAGCGTTGCGAGAGCATCTCCAGCGCATTGGGCGGGCCTGCGAAGTTGAGATTTTGCCCACATCAAACTACCGCTGTCTTCGACCCGGCCTTGCCGCAACAGACAAGCTGACAGTGGTGCTTGTTGGCTCAGGATGTGCAACAACGGGAGCCCCCCTTCCTGGCTGGACAACAGATCCGGCGTTTGAGGTATATGAAGCAGTATCCTGCGCAGCAGAGGGTGCAGCAATCAATGCGACTGTGGCACAGGCGAAGGGCACCCTGGTTGCGTTAGTGAGGGCCAACCTGATTCCAACGCTACCAGGCTCCCTTTTGGAGCTGGTACGACATGCCTTGGAAGCTGAGACGGGTATAGCTGGGGGTGCTGTGCGCGATACCCATGGCAGGCTAATATCTGGAGGTTTTGTGCTCAGTACAAAAACGGTGGCGTCGGTGCTGTTGAATGGGCTACCGCTCGGCAATGCAGGTTACATGGGGCGTGGGATATTGGCGCAAGAGTTGTCTGCTGTAGCGATGGATTGCGTGGTGATGCGCAAGCAGGTTTTTGACACAAGCGGTGGGCTGGACGTGGATTACGGAATAACCCAGCTGGGGGCTGTGGCTTTTTGCTTGGGGTTACGCAAAGAAAAACTCAAGGTGATCTGGTGTCCGGATGCAGCGTGGACCGATGCAACAGGCATCGCGACCCCAAGTGAGATGCATCAGCATCCCACTTTTTTAAGTCAATTTGGTCAACAATGTGCGCGGTGGCTGGACCGTGACCCTGCTTACCACCCATTGCTGGACGCCCAACGGGCGGACTTTTCGCTTCGGGTTTTGAGTTGACAGTCTCCAGAGCGTAGGCCTCTACACTACCTCATAACGTAACGCGACTGAAAACTATGGCACCTTTGAGTTTGGGAATTTTTACAAAGACAGCAAGAGGCCATTGATGCAAGCACGCCAATGTTGTTGGCCCATCTGGTTCATTTGAGCGATATCTGAATAGCAAGTTGCTCCCTTGTGCCGTCACGTCAACTATTTGCGGTATGTAGCACCTTGTACCGACCCCGAGCGATACGCCAACCACCGATGAAATTGAAAAGTCCACATTGGGCACCGGCATACGTGTGCCCGAAAACAAATCACCTGGATCTGTTTGCGGTGCACTTGTCCACGCATCGTTCAGCTCGTCCCGACTTGTGAAAACATAAGTACCCGCGGGAAATGCAGGCGGATTGGGAAGCTCCAAGACCTGATATGAAACCGATTGAGTAGGCTCATCGCCCGCCCCCCGCAAGACGCGAGGGCTGATGTCATAGCCACCACTATCACTATCAGCATCGACAAGTTCAAGGCTCTGCAGTTGTGCTTTGACTTCAGGAAAGTCTGAACAACTAAAAACCAATGTGGTAACGCGCTCATTTCTGCCGTCGTCGTGGTTTCAGTGACCCAGTGAGTCAACTGATCGCCGCCTTCCGGGTTCTGCTGGGCTTTTTGTGCCCCAATTGGGCCTTTTTGGCGCATTTCGGGTGCACTCATGCCTGCGCTCTCATCAACGGCTTGCGCGCTATCCACAAATTGGACAGCGCAAACAAGGTGGCGATCTGCGCCGCATTCTTCTTGAGTCCCCGGTAGCGGGTCTTCAGATACCCAAACTGGCGCTTGATCACCCGAAACGGATGCTCCACCTTGGCACGAATACCGGCCTTGAACTTCTCGGCCTTGTCCAGCAACTGTCCCATCTCGCCGGCTTGCTTGAGGGCTTTGCGTTTGCCTGGGCGCATGGCCACATGCCAAGTCACGGCGGGATCCGCACCTGGGCGCTTCTCGACACCCTGGTAACCGGCATCGGCCCAGACAGTTTTCTCATGACCGTGCAGCAACCGGTGTGCCTGGGTGATGTCGTGCTCATTGCCACTGGTGCATCGCACCGTATGCACCAGGCCAGAATCTACATCGACTCCGATATGTGCCTTCATGCCAAAGTACCACTGGTTACCCTTCTGGCTGGAATGCATCTCGGGATCACGGGCCTTATCCTTGTTTTTGGTCGAACTCGGTGCGGCGATCAAGGTGGCGTCTACGGCGCTGCCCTCTTTGAGCATCAGACCGCGCTCAAGCAGAATGGAATTGACCTCAGCGAGGATTTTGTCGGCCAGCTTGTGTTTTTCCAGTCGATGGCGAAAGCGCAGGATGGTGCTTTCATCAGGCAGCCGAACGTTATCCGTCAAGCCGACAAACTCGCGGTACAGCGGGGTGTCGAAGAAAGCTTCTTCCATGGCCGGGTCGGACAAGTTGAACCACTGCTGCAGAAAGTGCGTGCGCAGCATCGTCTCAAGCTCAAAGGGAGGTCGGCCGGTGCGACCTGCCGGGTAGTGCGGCGCGATCAAATCAACCAGACGCGACCAAGGAACCACACGATCCATTTGCTCCAGAAAGATCGCTTTGCGGGTCTTGCGCACAGACAAGGAAA
>Ga0100391_1004744_pt1 | contig 12941 bp, 10 predicted proteins | sample CryGeymeta201515_FD_81541 | JGI IMG/M metagenome (GOLD analysis project Ga0100391, IMG submission 81541) | Groundwater microbial communities from Crystal Geyser aquifers in Utah, USA - Crystal Geyser metaG 2015-15 | ecosystem: Environmental > Aquatic > Deep subsurface > Groundwater | place: USA...
GCAGCCACGATGCCCTAGCATGGGGTTGAACTCGTGAAGAGACTCAACCTTGTGGTTGAGTTGGTCTGGGGTGACATCAAGTTTGATGGCAAGAGCTTCAATGTCTTCCTTTTTCTTGGGAAGAAATTCGTGAAGGGGCGGGTCGAGGAGGCGGATGGTGACTGGAAGGCCTCTCATCTCGCGGAATATTCCTACGAAGTCGCCCCTTTGCATCGGTAGAATGCTTTCAAGAGCTTTGGCTCTTTCGCTTTGTGTGTTGGAGAGGATCATGGCTCGAACGGCTTCGATGCGATCTTCTTCAAAGAACATGTGTTCTGTGCGACAGAGTCCGATGCCTTCCGCCCCAAACTGTCTCGCTGTTCTCGCGTCGTGAGGTGTGTCGGCATTGGTTCGAATGCGAAGGCGACGGTGTTTGTCAGCCCAAGTCATCAGTACTTCAAAGTCTGCATTCAGTTCTGATGTCACAGTCGGGATGACGCCTTCAAAAACTTCTCCGGAGTTAGAGTCGAGAGTGATGACGTCGCCTTCTTTGAGAATAACTTTTCCGTTGAGTGTTTCAATCTCTACAAGTTGATCGGCGTATTTGATGCGAAGATCGGCACAGCCGACGATGCAGCTTTTACCCATTCCTCGCGCGACAACAGCGGCGTGTGATGTCATTCCACCGAGTGCCGTGAGAATTCCCGCAGAAGCGTCCATTCCTTGAATGTCCTCTGGTGAGGATTCGTGTCTGACGAGAATAGCAGATTCATTCTTGTCTCTTAGGGCTTCAGCGGATGCTGAGCTCAAAGCAATTTTTCCAGATACCGCACCAGGAGAGGCGGGAAGTCCTTTTGTTAGTGGCACGCCTTTTTTGTTGGGGTCGAGTCTTGGGTGAAGAAGTTGGTCGAGAGAGTAGGGGTCGATACGAAGAACGGCCTCATTCTCATCAATCAATTTTTCGTCAACCATGTCCACGGCAATTTTAACAGCCGCTTGAGTGGTGCGTTTCCCGTTTCGAGTTTGTAGAAGGTAGAGTTTTCCTTGTTGAATTGTGAACTCGAGGTCCTGCATGTCTTTGTAGTGATTCTCAAGCAGGGCTTGATACTTTAAGAACTCAGCAAAAACTTCAGGCATTTCGTCTTCTAGTGAGACGACACCTTGAGTTTCTGAGAGGCGGATTTTTTGTTCGTTTGTTAGAGGCTGAGGCGTACGAATGCCGGCTACGACATCTTCACCTTGAGCGTTGATCAGATATTCGCCGAATAGGATTTTTTCGCCTGTAGAGGGGTCTCGAGTGAAGGCGACTCCTGTCCCAGATGTCTCCCCCATGTTTCCAAATACCATACTTTGAACGTTGACGGCTGTTCCCCATTCGTGAGGAATGCCTTCCATTTTTCGGTAGTGAATGGCGCGGTCGCTGTTCCAAGAGGCAAACACGGCACCAATGGCTCCCCAAAGTTGCTCATGTGGGTCTTGTGGGAATTGGTTTCCGCTTTCTTCGAGGACTTTGCGCTTGAATTTTTTTACAAGCTCTTTGAGGTCGTCCGCAGAAAGCTCGTCATCACGATCTACTTTGCGGAGAGATTTCATGTCTTCAAGAAGAAATTCAAATTGCGAGCCATGGATGTCGAGTACGACATCGGAGTACATCTGGATGAAGCGGCGGTAGCAGTCGTAAGCAAAGCGCGGGTCGTTAGATCCCGAGGCAAGACCCTCAACACTCTTGTCGTTAAGTCCTAAGTTGAGAATGGTATCCATCATCCCGGGCATACTTTTGCGTGCCCCTGATCTTACGGATAGCAGGAGAGGAGCGGAGTCGCTTCCAAACTTCCTGTCCAAGGCTTTCTCCAGCATCTCAATTCGGGCTAGAGTTTCTTGTTGTAGGCCGTCCCAGATTTTGTGGCCGTTGGTGTAATACTGAGAGCAGGCATCTGTGGAGATGGTGAAGCCTGGAGGCACAGGCAGCCCAAGTTTTGCCATCTCGGCTAGGTTTGCACCCTTACCGCCTAGCAAGTTTTTCATGCTGGCTTCACCTTCGGTGTGATTGTTACCTTGAAGGTCGGATCCGAAGAAGAATGTCAAAGGTGAGGGAGGTAGGCGACTAGACATGGGCCGCAATCTAGCTTTGAGACGCCTCGTCTTCAAGTGGAATAGGCTATTTTAATTCAAGAGCTTCATTGACGGATTCTGCGAGATCTTGGAAATAATCCTTCTCGCGGAACTTCACCGGAGTGCCGCTCTTGTTGGTTTTATAGTCGGCTAAGAACAGTTTGAGTCTATGGATGGGGCCAGCCACTCTGTTGGATAGAAAAAGCCCAAAACCAATGATGACAAGAGCAGTCAAGATCGTAGTGCCGAGAAAAATGAGATCCATGGTGTCACGTTGTTCTTTTAGGAACGAGAAAAAGATGTGCTCCGGGTTGAGGCCAAGCTTTCTGCCTTTTTCTGCGAAGGTCCAAAACAGTAGCGATATAGCGCCATAGAAAACGGCGGTGACAACAACGAGCAACGAAAGAATGTATTTGATGAAAGAAACTTGAAACTCGGGATTGATAAGATAAATTTTTCGCTTGAATGGTTTTTTCATATTCACTTCTTATTGCTTAAAAGTTTAGCTTTTCATCTAAGGTTTTGTAAAGCTCGTCTAAACTAAGTCTCACTTGAGTGGCGGAGTCGCGGTCACGTAAGGTCACTTTTTGATCCTTCTCGATGGTGTCGAAGTCGATCGTTACACAATACGGAGTTCCAATCTCGTCCATTCTTCTGTAACGCCTGCCAACAGCTCCTGCAGCATCGAAAAAGCAATGATATCTCTTGCTGAGGTATTCAAAGACTTCACGTGCTTTGCTCATCAGCTCTTCTTTGTTTTTTACAAGCGGAAGAACGGCAACTTTATACGGAGCAATTCTTGGGTGGAATTTCAAAAGGCTTCGCTTCTCTCCATTGATCTCATCTTCTGCAAAGGCCGATACAAGAGTGGCTAGTAAAATTCGATCCACGCCGACAGCGGGCTCGATCACGTGCGGAATGTATTTTTCTTTTTGGGCTTCGTCGAAGTATTCAAGACTTTTGCCGCTGCCTTCTTGGTGTTTGGTGAGATCGTAATTGCCACGAACGGCGATGCCCCAAAGCTCTTGCTCTCCAAAAGGAAAGTGGAAAGTGAGGTCAGTGCAGGCCTTAGAATAGTGGGCAAGGTCGCCTTCTCCGTGAACATCTTCACCGATGAGGTCCGCTCTGAGTCCTATGGAGATAAGCCAATTGCGGCACCATTCAATCCATTCTTTGTGATACTTTGGCCAGACATCGTCTCCGGGGGGGATGAAGTATTCCATTTCCATTTGTTCGAATTCCCGGCTACGGAAAATAAAATTTCGGGGAGTGATCTCGTTACGAAAAGCTTTGCCGATTTGTGCAATTCCAAAAGGAAGTTTTACTCGGCTAGAATCGGTAACGTTTTTGAAGTTAATAAAAATTCCCTGTGCTGTTTCAGGTCTGAGGTAGGCGTTGTCAGAGGCATCGCTCATGGCGCCCACTTGAGTTTTAAACATGAGGTTGAATTCTCGCGGAGGAGTAAGTGAGCCAGCTTCTCCTGTTGCGGGAGAGGGAATCAATACGTATTCGCTCGGGTCGGCCTTTGTGTAGACAACGAGTTCGACGGGGCTGAGATCTCCTTCAGCACCGACTTTCTTTTTGAGTTTTTTGGCGGCTTTGTCGGCTTGGTCTTGCATCGTGGCGTCTTCGAGAACGCTCACGTATCCAATCACTTCACCAGCAACGATGACTTTCCCGTAAAAAAGTTGGTCAGCGCGGTATCTAAGCTTGGAGGCTTTGCAATCCACCATGGGGTCTGAAAAACCATCAAGATGTCCAGAAGATTTCCAAACTTGCGGATGTTGAATGATGGCAGAATCAAGACCAACGATGTCTTCACGTCTTTGGACCATGTCTTGCCACCAGGCATCTTTAATGTTTTTGCGAAGCTCTACTCCTAGGGGGCCGTAGTCGAAAAATCCGTTGATCCCGCCGTAAATTTCAGAAGACTGAAAGATGAAGCCTCGTCTTTTGCAGAGACCTACAATTTCATTCATCATTTCTGGAGTTGGTACGGAGGTTGGTACGGAGTTTGGTACGGAATTTTCGCTGGCAGATACGTCCTGTGTTGACATGCACAGATCTTCGATGAGGACGTAGGTCTAGTCAAGGCAGGTAGGGCAATTTCGAGGGAAAAACTAAAGGACTGCTAGTGGGCGAATTGAGAGGCTTAGCCGATAGAAACAGAGAGGCTTAGCCGATGGAAATGTCTGGATAGTTTTCGGCTAGGAAAGCCTTGAGTTTTTTCTTGATGTTTTCCTCTAGCTGACGAGCTCGTTCTTTTGAAACTTTGAAATCTTCGCCAATTTCTAGCAAGGTTTTGGGATTTTCAGACATGAGGCGCTCTTTGAAAATGTATTCGTCTCTTTCATTGAGCTTTTTAACGAATTCAGCGAGAGCCTGGCTGAAAAGTGAAGATTGCTCGGAGGCTTCAAGGGTATCGCTGGCAAGCTCGGACTCATCGGCAATTCGATTTTCAATCCGGAAAGATTCACCGTCATCGCCCCCCGAGACTGGCTGTGACATGGATACATCGCCTCCAGACAACCTGAGTTGCATCGTTTTGACGTCTTTTTCGCTGACGCCGAGATTGTGTGCGATCTGCGCAAGCTCGGGACGAATGCCTTCACGCTCGAGGCGTTGTTGTTCTTTTTTGAGTCGGTAAAAAAGTTTCTTTTGTGATGCTGTCGTTCCGATTCTCACGAGCGACCAGTTCCGCAAAAGAAAGTCTTGCATGTAGCTTCTAATCCACCACACAGCGTAGGTGGTGAGCTTTACGTCCTTGTAGGGGTTAAAGGCTTCTACAGCTTTCATGAGTCCCATGTTGCCTTCTTGAATGAGGTCCATGACCCTGGCTCCGTAGCGTGCGTATTCAAAGGCAATCTTGACGACGAATCGTAAGTTGGATTGGACGAGTTTTTTGAAGACTTCTGGGCTATGCCCTTCGGCATAGGCCTTGGTAAGGGCCTTTTCTTCGGCTTTGGTCAGAAGGGGAATCTTGGCAATTTCGCTCAAGTATAGCTGCAGGACATCCCTGTCTTTGGGGGAAATAGGGGCCGATCCGCTTAATACGGCAGGAAGATTTTTGGAGTTATCTTCTTGTTTTTTTGGCCTTTTTTTGGTTTTTTTGCCTTGTGACATCTTGATGACTCAGCTTTTGTTCTTCTCTTTTGCTACAATATTAATAAGATGGCAACGACTACTCCAGGTTCCTTGAATGGACGGCGAGTTTTGGTGCTCAACGCCAGCTACGAGCCGGTGAAGGTGATAGGTTGGAAGCGGGCCATGCTTTTGTGGCTTGCGGAAAAAGTGGATGTGATTGAGCATCACGACGTAAGCGTCCATTCCGTAACGGAAAGCTTTGGGCTTCCGTCGGTTATTCGTGTTCGGCAATATATCAAGCGCCGGAGGCGAGGGCGGCACACCTTCAAGCGCACTCACATTTTCAATAGAGATGATTATTGCTGTCAGTATTGCGCTGTAGTCTTTCCGCAAAAAGATCTCACACTTGATCATGTCGTTCCTGTAAAAAGCGGCGGTCCGAAAACTTGGGAAAATTTGGTGACATGCTGTCGCGATTGCAATCAGCGCAAAGGAGCACGAACTCCAGATGAGGCGGGAATGCCACTACTCACAAACCCTCGAAGAATGCCAGTGAATTACATTCCCGACTTGATCTTGCTTCGCAAGAACATGCCTGAAAATTGGAAAGTCTACCTGGGGCAATTGCTGAGTTTTTAGCATCCACGACCACGCATCTTAAAAAGGAATAAAGCCACTTTACGAAAAAAACCTCCTAGGTTTCCCTAAGAGGTTTTGTTTTATCATTCGGTATACTGTAGACGGTCTACGGTATACCGAATACGGTATTGATTTTCAGCCAAAGGCTGAAAATCAGAACGGGATGTCGTCTGATTGTCCGCTCGGACCTTGATCGAAGCTTGGAGGAGGTCCGAATGGATCTTCACCGCCACCGAAGCTATCACGACTAGCACCAGTTCCAGCACCAGCAGCACCACCCAAAAATTGAACCGTGTTAGCGATGACTTCTGTGGTGTACTTTTTGTTGCCGTCTTTGTCGTCCCAAGCGCGAGTTTGAAGTTTGCCTTCAAGGTAGCACTGACGACCTTTGCTGAGATATTTTCCGCAAAGCTCTGCGAGTTTGCCCCATACTACGATGCGGTGCCACTCCGTTCGCTCTTGCTTTTGGCCATCTTTGTCGTTCCATGACTCACTAGTTGCGATACTAAAGTTGGCTACAGCTTGTCCTGAGGGAGTGTGCCTGATTTCAGGATCCTTCCCCAAATTTCCAACGATGATTACTTTATTTATACCTGCCATGTTAATGTTCCTTTCCTAAGAACGGATTGGTATGATGCAGCCGAGTGTCTAGGTCAAATCAAAAGATCAGGCTAAGATGGTCTACAATGAAATCATTTTCACAACCATTACATCGCCTCGCGTTAAGTCTGGGAATTCTAATGCTGACGATATTTAGCGTGCGTGGCGAAGCAAAAATGCACCGCTACGCTTTGGCTTTAGACTTGGGATTGGGGCAGTCTTCAGTTGAGGACACGCGATTATGGACGGCACTTTCTGGTCAGTGGAGAATGGGGCGAAGGGCGCAATGGGAAACAGGGTTGCGACTTGGGTATCACTCGGTGCTGAGTGATTCGAGAACGTTTTCCGCGCTATCGGAGTTGAGACACAATTTCTATGTGAATTCTGAAGTTTCTGTTTTCCCTTATCTCAATCTGCAATCTGAAAATTTTGCAGGAAGAAAAACGTGGTTAGGTTTGGGGGCAGGAGCTTCTATTCGACTTGAACCTTTTGAACTCGAGCTCTTGTCTTGGATGAGCTTAAATAAGCAAAACAATTTTCGACAATTTGCACTGGAAACAAGGGTTTCAGTGCCTTTGAGTGGCGGAGGTCGGGAGAAAGATTTGTTTGGAATATCTGGATCCTTTAGGGACTATGAAGAATCGCAGCTCTCGCAAGGTATCGTCGCGTTATTTTTTGCCCAAAGGTTTTAAACTTGATTGCGAGTACTTTTCGAGAGAGTTTTTTGCAGATGAAAATGAATAGAAACTTTTTTAGTACAGCGATTCGAGGAATGATTCTGTTGGTATTTTTCGTTACTGTGAATACGGTTTGGGCCAAGAAGGCCTTAGTATATAAGGGGCCGGGAAGTTGCACAGATGGAGATTGTTCAGGGGCGGCTGCACATATGGCTGAACTCGAGGGTTTCGAAATTCGTTTCATCGGTCCTAAGGAAATTTCACCTGAGTTGTTTGAGGGAGTGGACCTTTACATTCAGCCGGGTGGGCAGTCTGCCGTCTTGGACGTTGAAATGGATGCCGGTCTTCAACAAAACATCCGTAATTTTGTTGCAAGTGGTGGGGCCTATGTTGGTTTCTGCGCGGGTGGATTTTTTGCCATGTCTCATATTGGAGAGCCGCGTGACTTCACAGGGCTGGGCCTTATAGATGGAGAAGCATTTTCATTCCGAGAATTGGGGTCAGAGGTTGCTGCTGCTATCTTACCCGTTCAATGGTTTGACCAGTTGATCGAGATCTATTGGGAAGGCGGACCATATTTTCCAGAAGAATACTTGCCTGAAACGGCTGAAATTTTTGGTAGGTATCCCAGTGGAAAACCTTCAAACATTCGTAGTCAGTATGGTCTTGGACGAGTCACGATCACGGCTTTCCATCCAGAGGCTCCTGAAAGCTGGAGAAGATATTTCGGTCTAAAGGATCAAGACGGACTTGATTATGATCAGGCTCGCGAAATGATTCGATGGGCGACTAGTACGCCGTCCCCCCAATAGCGTTGTTTTGAGACGGTGTACTATATAATCAACTATTCGATAGCGTTGCGAACAGCGTTTTGCATAATCTTTGCGGCAATGGTTCCTAACTTGCTAACGTCAGGAGATTTTTGTTCGCCATGAACGTCTTTGGAGTAGGTGCTTACCACAAATAGTGTGTCGCCGTCGTCTGGAGTATGGAAGGGCTCAATACTTCTGGCCATTCCCGTATGGGTCATCACAGCAAGTCTTTTCAACTGGCCGCGGTCGAGGTTGGCATTGGTGATCAAAATCGAAATGGTGGTATTACCTTTGTAGATGTCGTTTAATGTTGATGGGGAAGCTTTGATTAGTTCGTCTGGGATCGAAAGACGTTTGCCGCTTTCTGGATCTTTTGATCCGGCCAAAATCGTACCATCTTCTGCCATGATGTTCCCGACGGCATTGACAACTGTTAGGGCGAAAATCTTGATGCCCTGAGACTCATAAAATGCGGCACCTTGGCCGGATCTTTCAGAGAACTTTTTTCCAAAAAATTTTCCAACGGTTACAAAGGAGCCGGCGCCCGCGGCTCCAACAGAAACCTCGTTTGTTCTACGATTTTTAAAAGCTTGCGCACCAAGTGTGATATCTGGGTAGATCGCGTTATTTCGTCCGGAAAAGTCGTAAACAATTGCGGCTGGGACCGAGGGAATTTTTGAGAAATGAACAGAGTTGTCACGTTGCTTGAGGAGTTCACGCATCACTCCTGAGGCTGATTCTAGGCCATAGGTCGAACCACCAGCTAGGACGATCGCGTCTACCCAACCCCAAGAGTTGCCCTCTTCAATAGAGGATTGTTCTCTCACTGCGGCAGCTCCTCCTCTCACATCGATAGCGGCGATGGCACCTCGAGGAAAATTAAACACGGTGCAACCCGTAGGTCCTGCGGGATTCTCTGCCGTCCCAACTTCAAAATCTTTGAAATCAAATTTCATACTTCGCGCTTCCAACATGGGGCTGAGAAAGAGGCTTGCTAAAACGAAGATACATAAGAAGAAAAGGGAGAAAGCTGAAACTAAAGACTTCTTTGAAAAAAATAGATATTTCATTGGGGGAGGGAATACCTGTCTTCATGTTCAAGATCAACCTTTCTTTTGAGGCGGGTTCGTAAGGCCGATTTGGGAAATCGGCCTCTCACTGATTGTAGTTAAAGTGCTGCTTTTGCAGGCGCCGCGGGCGAGCTGAGATCTTCGCTTCTGTAGAGTTTTTGCCAGCGAGATGCAGCTTCGCCTATTCCGCTTTCTGAAACAAAAATAGCGAGCTCCGACTCGACTTTCTCTTTGGCTTGATCATTTGTGAGGACATGTTGCCGGTACTCCATTGCAATCTGGTCCAGACGAAATTGATATCGTCTTTGTGAAAGAGAAACTTGCTTAGCGAGTTTGTTGTATTCGGAGGTCGAGCTAGCAGCAAAAGTTTTTAGGATTTCGGACCAATCGCGTAAAGGCCAACTGAAATTTTCATTTACTTCTATTGCGGCAAGTTCAGCTGCAGTGTAATCGATGCCTGGTTTTTGTTTGTTTGGGTAAAGCTCTTTCAACATCGTTTGAGAGTCAGCACTTAACTTCTGAAACAATTCACGCTTGTCGAATGACGACCAGAGTTGTGTTTGTTCAAAGGTGTTTCTTCCCGTCTCAAAGTCTTTGAGAAGCTCATTTAGTTTGGTCCTCAAGATAGCTTCATTTTTGTGTGCATGGCGAATTTCGAGAACGACTCGGCGTTCTCCAACAATGTCAGGCCGGTAGGCGATGCCACCAATGTATTTGTAGGAAGCATCGGAGTGAGAAATTTCTTCTAATGTCGCCTTTTCAAACCCCTTACCACTGATATGTTGGTCCATGTGACGCCTTAGTAGTGTTTCTTTGTCCAATGACATTGGAGCAAGGAATGGGTGTTCAAAATTTCTGGCGGCCCGAATGGGGCCGTTGTCTGCTATCTTTTTTGATGCCGCATAAAGTTTGAGGATTTGGTCGATTTCGTTGTGTGCTCGAAGGTGAGCAATAGCTAAGTCTGTTCGAGCTGTCATGGGAGCATTGCTGACTATCTCGTTGGTGAAGAAGTCATCCCATTTAAGACTAATCGTGCTTTGCATGGAGCCTTCTCCAAAGAGTTTATTGTTTAGCGTGATAAACTCTTCCCACTCTGCATAAGTATCGAAGGGGCCTGCAATGATTTCAATATTGCCAGTCTCGTCACGAATGACTCTGTCGGGGAAGGCATCAGTTAGCTCGCTAGAAACTTTAACGAGATTGCCCTTTGTTCGAAAGCTTGGGAAAAGGATGTCGATATTGTTTTTCACCCATTCGAGGCGTTCATCATCCGAAAGTTTCTGCCATGAATCCAATGAGACGCCGAGTTTAGGGTCGGGAGCATAATGACGAAGAATTCCAGCGGTCTCACCAAGAAGATACTCAGATTCAAAACCAAACTGAAAGTGGCTATCGTCCAAATGATCTTTGGAGGTGGCTGAAAGAGGATATCTTTTGATCTTTTTGCTGGCCTGAGAAGGCGGCGTGACGAGGTCAATAAGGCTTCTCGTGCAAGCATCAGAGGCTAGCCCCGGCGAGGTCATGGCTAGTGCTAGCACGCCAAATACAACACTCCGAAGATTTCGTCCCCATGCAGTTTTTTTTGATAAAGTATGTGTCATATGTTTCATCCTTAATTTTTCTAGTGTGCGCTGACGTGTGTTGGGAAGTCTGCGGTCAGTTCTTCGTCTGGAGATGCGCGATAAACAAATACAATCGGAACTCGCGAAGCGTCAGTTTTGCCGGTCATGTCTCGAGCGACCCATCCGGGGTTTGCAAGTTCGCCAGCATCAAGACCATCACGCAGCCCAAGCATTTCCCAGAGTTGTTTGTTTCCGGGCGCCTTCCAGACACTTCTGGCCAGAGCCTGAACTCTTTCTGCAGATCTTGCTGCGGTGTCTTTCCAAACAAGACCGTCATTCGACGAAATTGTAGCTTTCTGTAAGAAGTTTTCTGAATTGGGGTCGATGGCTTGCAGGGGAGCTTCCTGGGGGGCTTCGCTAGTAGCGTTGCCCGCCCAGCGGTCGGCATTTCCGGGAAATCGATAGCTATCCACGAGATCTTCACCAAGAGGCATTTCTCCCCACCAGTGTGTACAAGAGGTGTATCCACCTTTTGCGCAGTAATTGCTAAATTTCCACGGCAGTTTGCTTAGGTTCTGATCGGCCATGCCTAGGCTGAAATACAATCGAGCTCGCTCAGCTTCTTTCGAAGACAAAAGAATCATAGGAAGTATAGTTCCTTCGCTTGGGCGGCTCGCATCCATCGCCGAAGTGTACCGGGCGTAATTTCCATTTAATCCATGGTGAAGGAAATATAAGGTGCCCTGACTTGGGGTGTGATAGTGGTATAGAAATTCTGGTTGATAGAAGTACTTTTGAAACAACTCCCCGCTACCATTTGATGTGCTGATAGCCACTGCAAGTTTTTCAGGTCCTAGGGCTGAGGTTTCTTCTACATCAGATGGGAAGCCGCGGATGATTTTCTTCGCGTTGCTCTCTTCGAGGTATCGCCCCATAAGGCTTTCTGGAGTTGGATTTCTGAAATCACCTCCATGTACCAATAGTGAAACCTCGTCGAGCGTTTTCTCTCCGACGGCTCGTTTAAGAGTATCGGGGTTGGGGGATTGTAAAAACTGAGCCGCTCGATCACTGATCTGTGAGCGAGGAGCTGATAGGTCCAGTAGCGCCTGAATTTTTTCAGAGACTAATGATCTGGCAGATTCTGTGTCTGATATATTTGAAAATTGCTGTGAATCCTTAATCGAATTCAGGAGCTTGCTTAACTCTTCTGCACGAATACTTCCTTCGAAATTGCCGAACACCGTCAAGACGGTTTCACGCGGAAAAATCTCTGCCCAAATGGGAGAGTTGAAATGGGTTGTGAAGATGTTGTGACCATCTCTTACAAGTGGCGTAAAAAAGTGAGGAGAGTCTCTAAAGAGTTCGTCTATTTTACTAAAATCTTCAGTTGAATAATCAGTCCCTTTGGTCAGGGCAATGATGGAATCGGTGCAGTTGGTATTCGCCAAGACCTGTTGGCCAAAGACAAAGCCGGCCATCAAGGCAAAAGTCTTGAGCCGGAGGGGGCTTGAGGGGGAGCGTGATCGAAGTTGTTCCAATATTCGCATGCCGGCGCTTTTAGATTAAAATGATGCGTCGCACAATAAAAAAAGATACCCCTAAAGCGCTTTAAATGCCAGAAGGCCCAAAAATGGGGTGTGGGCTCTAGATGGTTGACGCGCCGCGCAATTCAGGTTAAAAGCGCGGCAATGTCGGTTTTATCCAATCTATTGTCTATTTGGGCGCGAACATCAGCACTGTTGTTTCTAGGCTTCGTTTCCTCTCTTTCGTGGGGCGGTGAAGGTCCTTGCAAAGATTTGTTCTTGGAAGTCGTTAGGCCGAAAGAACACGTCCTTCCCACCAAATCCCTTAAATTAGAGATGGGTAATATTAAAGTAGCGTCAGTCCAGGACTCTACGCAATCGACAGGTGCGACTTTGTTTTATTTTCCTGAAGGTGCGACGATCGCTGTTGATGCACGAGGGGGTTCTGTTGCTTCTAGTGAAACGACTCTCTTCGCTCCAGGCAGTTATGACGCCAAGGTGGATGGATTAGTTTTTTCAGGAGGTAGTACTCTTGGATTAGCTTCTGGCGATGGTGTTCGCAAAGCAATTTATGATGCGCGTTCAGGAGGAGCAAGTGCGTTTGATGCTATCGCTTCGGTACCAACGGCTGTTGTGTATGATTTTGGTGGTAGAGTGCTCCCGCATAATGATCCTCTAGTAACGCCTGATCATAATTTGGGTAAAAAGTTATACGACAATTTGGGAGACACATTTCCAATTGGACGTGCAGGTGCGGGCACTTCTACTACGGCCAATAAGATTCTCGAAAATGGAGGTCGTGTGTTTGGGGGGCAAGGAGCTGCTGTCGTGGAAACGCCCTATGGAAAAGTCTTCGCTTCCGTTGCGCTAAACCCTCACGGCA
>Ga0100391_1004770_pt1 | contig 12875 bp, 22 predicted proteins | sample CryGeymeta201515_FD_81541 | JGI IMG/M metagenome (GOLD analysis project Ga0100391, IMG submission 81541) | Groundwater microbial communities from Crystal Geyser aquifers in Utah, USA - Crystal Geyser metaG 2015-15 | ecosystem: Environmental > Aquatic > Deep subsurface > Groundwater | place: USA...
ATTATCATCCGGACGCCGCTTGAACTGGGTCGAGCCGCATCTGTCACAAACGCCCGCCACGAGCGGCTGCTTGTGACGATCATGATAACCCTCACCGCACCGCGCGCAGGTGAACCGGCCGGTGATGCGGTCAACCAGCGCATCTTCGTTCACTTCGAGTTCTATCACATGGGCAAGCTCGCGCGCATGATTGGCCAGAATATCGTCGAGTTGCTCGGCCTGGGGCGCGGTGCGCGGATAGCCATCGAAAATCGCCCCGACATTGTCGGCCATGGCGTCAAGTTCGCCATCGATCAGCGCCGAGACAATATCATCCGAAACAAGCCCGCCGCTTTCCATGATCGCTTTGGCATCGAGGCCGACAGGGGTTTGCGCCTTGACTGCCGCGCGCAACATATCGCCGGTGGAGAGTTGGCGCATTCCGTAATTGGAAACCAGCAGGCTGGCCTGCGTGCCCTTGCCTGCGCCCGGCGGCCCCAGAAGGATAATGTTCACCTGACCCAAACTCCCCTGTTATTTCCACTCAGCCTATCGCATCCGGCCTTTGAGCTTCGCCTTCTTGATAAGGTCACCATACTGGTGCGCCAAGAGGTGTGACTGGATCTGGCTGATTGTGTCCACGGTCACATTGACCACGATCAGCAGGCTGGTCCCGCCAAGGAACAACGGCAGACCGGTTTGCGCTATACCCCATTCGGGAATGACGCAGACTGCCGTCAGATAAATCGCCCCGACGACGGTAATACGGGTCAGCACGTAATCGAGATAATCCGCAGTGCGCCGGCCCGGACGGATGCCGGGAATGAAGCCACCGTTCTTCTTGCGGTTATCGGCGGTATCCTCGGGATTAAAAACAACTGCGGTGTAAAAGAAGCAGAAAAAGATAATCCCCGCGCCATAAAGCAGCATATACAGCGGCTGCCCATGCGCGAGATACTGGTTGAGCGATTGCACGAAGCTGCCCCAACCGGTGCTGGTATCAATCGAACTGCCGGCAAACTGCGTGATCGTGAGCGGCAGCAGCAGTAGCGAGCTGGCAAAGATCGGCGGGATGACGCCAGCGGTATTGAGCTTCAAAGGCAGGTGCGAACGATCGGCCTGCATCCCGCCGCGCTGCGCTGCACGTTTGGGATACTGGATCAGCAATCGCCGCTGCGCGCGTTCGAAGAAGCAGATGATCAGGATGAGGATAATCACCATCACCACCAGTCCAATGATCAAGGCCGAGCTGATCGTGCCAGCACGGCCGCCTTCGAACAAATTGGCCGCAAAGGTCGGGAACTGGGCAACAATGCCCGCCATGATGATCAGCGACACGCCATTGCCGATGCCGCGTGACGTGATCTGTTCCCCCAGCCACAAAAGGAACATCGTGCCACCGATCAGGTTGATCACTGCAACGATGCGGAAGGTATAGCCCGGATCGACAACGGCCTGGATGCCGCTCTGCGCGCCGAAGGATTCCAGTCCCGAGGCCAGGAACCAGCCTTGGACCGCGCACAGGAACACTGTGCCATAGCGGGTATATTGATTGAGCTTCTTGCGCCCCGCTTCGCCTTCCTTCTTGATCGCCATCAGCGTGGGATGGAGCGATGCAGCCAGCTGGATCACAATCGAGGCCGTGATATAAGGCATCACACCAAGCGCAATCAGGCTCATGCGTTCCAGCGAGCCACCCGAGAAGGTGTTGAACAGGCCAATAATGCCCTCGCCCAGGCCTTGCGAATCATACAGTGTTTCAAGGATCAGCGGGTTAACGCCGGGCAGCGGCACAAAGCTCAGGAACCGGAACACCACCAGCGCGCCAATCGTGAACAGGATGCGCTGGCGCAGTTCGGTCGCCTTGCCGAAATTGGAAAAGCTCAGTGAGCTGGCGATGTTATCGGCGCGCGATGCCATAGTTTGCCTTCAATCCTGGTCCTGCTGCCGGTCGATCCCGGCGAGAAGACAGGTAGATAAGGAGCGACGAGGCCTTTGTCGAACCCCGCGCCCGGGCTTTTGCCGATTAGCTGGCTTTGGCGGCTGCCTTGGCGGCCTTGTTCACTTCGCGGCGAGCAGCCTTCTTTTCCGGCTCGGGCGGGCCAAGATCGATCACTTCGACCGCGCCGCCCGCCTTCTCGACCGCTGCAACCGCGCCCTTGGACGCACCGGCCACCTTGAAGCTGAGCTTGGCGGAAATCTCGCCCTTGCCCAGCAGGCGCACGCCATCCTTGCCACCGCGGGCAACCCCGGCGGCCTGCAAAGCGGCATGATCGATCACGACCGTGGCATCGAGCTTGCCATTATCAACCAGCGCCTGCACGGTGCCGATATTGACCTCGGCATAATCCTTGCCGAACGGATTGTTGAAGCCGCGCTTTGGCAGGCGCATGTGGAGCGGCATCTGGCCGCCTTCAAAGCCCTTGATGGCCACGCCCGAACGGCTCTTCTGGCCCTTCTGGCCACGGCCCGAGGTCTTGCCCTTGCCCGAGCCAATGCCCCGGCCCACACGCATACGGCCCTTGCGGGCACCGTCATTGTCGCGGATGTCTGTCAGTTTCATAATCTTGCACTCGCTTTCGCTTTGTTCGCGCTGATTTTCACAGGATCGCCGCAAGTGTGCGCGGCCGATGCTGCCTAGTCGACGATCTCGACCATGTGCTGCACTTTCTTGATGGCGCCGCGCACTTCAGGGGTATCCTGCAGCTCGACGACCTTGTGCATCTTGTTGAGGCCAAGCCCGATGAGGGTCTGGCGCTGCGTCTTGGGACGGCGGATCGGCGAGCCGATCTGCTTGATCTTGATAGTAGCCATTTTCGCTTACTCCACGATGGCGGCAGCTTCCGCTTCCGCCTGGGTTTCGCTGACCTGACCACCGCGGCCCAGCAGATCGACAACCTTCTTGCCGCGGCGCTGCGCAACGGCTTTGGGGCTCGTCTGGTGCACGAGCGCATCAAATGTCGCGCGGATCATGTTGTAGGGGTTCGATGTGCCGATCGACTTGGTGACAACGTCCGCCACGCCAAGCGCTTCGAACACGGCACGCATCGGACCACCAGCGATGATGCCCGTGCCCGGAGGCGCCGAGCGCACGTTCACCCGGCCTGCGCCGAAATGACCCATATCGTCATGATGCAGCGTGCGGCCTTCCTTCAAGGGCACGCGAATCATCTTCTTCTTGGCAGCAGCGGTCGCCTTGTTGATCGCTTCGGGCACTTCGCGGGCCTTGCCGTGGCCAAAGCCGACGCGGCCCTTGCCATCGCCAACCACGACCAGCGCCGCAAAGCCGAAGCGCTTGCCGCCCTTGACGACCTTGGCGACGCGGTTGATGTGAACCAGCTTCTCGATCAGCTCCTCACCGCCATCCTCGTTGCCGCCACGGCGATCATCGCGGCCGCCCCGGCCCCGACCACGGCCATCGCGGCCTCCGCCCTGGCCACCATCACGGCCACCGCCACCTTGGCCACCGCCACCTTGGCCTCCGCCCTGGCCACCACGGCCACGGCCGCCCTGACCACCGCCCTGACCGCCACGACCACCACGGCCGCCGCCATCATTGTGCTGCGGTGCAGCCTCGGCAGCTGCTTCCGGCGCTACGGCGGCGTTTGCGACCGCTTCTTCGGTGTTTTTCTCGTCAGCCATAATTAAAACTCCAGCCCGCCTTCGCGAGCGGCATCGGCCAGCGCCTTCACGCGGCCATGAAACAGAAACCCGCCGCGATCGAACACGACAGTCGTCACGCCAGCCTTCTTGGCAGCGGCTGCAATCTCGCTGCCAACCAGCTTGGCCGCTTCGATATTGGCGCCGGTAGATTTGCTGCCCAAAGTGCTGGCAGCAGCGACAGTGCGCCCGTCAACATCATTGATGATCTGCGCATAGATATGCTGACCGGTCCGGTGCACGGACAAGCGCGGCTTGTCACCGGCGCGCTTGCGCAGCGCGGTGCGCACCCGGCGGCGGCGACGTTCGAAAAGGGAAAGCTTGGCCATCTTACTTCTTCTTCCCTTCCTTGCGGAAGATATACTCACCGCGATACTTCACGCCCTTGCCCTTGTAAGGCTCGGGCTTGCGCCATTCGCGGATTTCGGCAGCGAACTGACCGACCCTTTGCTTGTCATTGCCACTGATCTCGACCGTGGTCTGATCAGGGGTTTTGACTTCGATGCCTTCGGGCACATCGATATCGATATCATGGCTGAAGCCGAGCTGCAGCTTGAGCTTCCTGCCTTGCGCCGAGGCACGGTAACCAACGCCGTTGATTTCCAGCACCTTGGTAAAGCCCTCGGACACCCCATCGACCAGATTCTGCACCAGCGTGCGCTGCATGCCCCAGAACTGGCGCGCCTGCTTGGTCTTGTTGGCCGGCGTGATGGTGATCTGCTCATCTTCGATGGCGTAATCGATCAGGTCCGACGTGCTCATCGAAAGCTCGCCATTCTTGCCCTTGACGATCAGTTGACCCTCTTCGATCCTTGCAGTGACACCAGCAGGCGTTGCTACCGGTTTTTTACCGATGCGGCTCATCAGAATACCTCCGCCAGCACTTCGCCGCCGACGTTTTCGATGCGGGCTTCACTATCGGAAAGCACACCGCGCGGGGTCGAGACGATGGTGATGCCAAGGCCGTTGCGAACAATGGGCAGCTCCTTGCTGCCCGAATAGACGCGGCGGCCCGGACGGGACACGCGGGCAACATGCTTGATCGCAGGTTCGCCCTCGAAATACTTGAGTTCGATCCGCAGCGCCTTGTGCGGGCCGGTGACATCCTCGCTATAGCCACGGATGTAGCCTTCGCGCTGGAGCACTTCGAGCACGTTTGCACGCAGCTTGGAAGCGGGCGAAAGAACGGAATCCTTCTTTGCCTGCTGGCCGTTGCGGATACGGGTGAGCATATCACCCAGGGGATCGGTCAATGCCATAATCTAGATCCTCACCAGCTCGACTTTGTAACGCCTGGGATCAGGCCCTTGTTGGCCAGATCACGCAGCTCGATACGGTTGAGGCCGAACTTGCGATAATAGCCGCGCGGGCGGCCGGTGGTTGCACAGCGGTTGCGCACGCGGGTCGGATTCGCATTACGCGGAATCTCGGCCATCTTCAGGCGCGCCATGAGACGTTCGGTCTCATCAAGGGACTTGTCGTCCGCAGTCGCCTTCAGCTTTTCGTATTTCGCTGCATACTTCTTGACCAGCGCCTTGCGACGCTCGTTCTTGTTGATGGAACTCAGTTTCGCCATTGGACTTAAGCTCTCCTGTAGCGGCTTACGCCGCTTCCTTTTCTTCGGCTGCTTCAGCCGGGAACGGGAAACCGAACAGACGCAGCAATTCGCGCGCCTCGTCGTCGGTCTTTGCGGTGGTGGTCACGATGATATCCATGCCCCGGACCTTTTCGATCCGATCATAGCTGATCTCGGGGAAGATGATCTGTTCCTTGATGCCCATGGAATAGTTGCCATTGCCATCAAAGCTCTTGGGGTTGAGGCCACGGAAATCGCGGATGCGCGGCATCGCAATCGTCACCAGACGATCGAGAAATTCATACATCCGGTCACGGCGAAGGTTCACTTTGCAACCGATCGGCATGCCATCGCGCAGCTTGAATTGCGCAATCGACTTCTTCGCCTTGGTGATCACCGGCTTCTGGCCCGCGATCAGTTCCATTTCCTCGGCTGCGGTCTGCACCTTCTTCTTGTCCTGGCTCGCCTCGCCCACGCCCATGTTGAGCGTGATCTTGGACAGCTTGGGAACTTCCATATGGTTCTTGTAGCCGAATTTTTCGGTCATCGCCTTGATGATCTCGTCGGCATATTTCTGCTTCAGGCGTGGGGTATACTCAGCCATCGATTGTCTCCCCGGATTTCACGGCGACGCGCACCTTCTTGCCGTCACGTTCTTCAAAGCGGACGCGGGTGGGCTTGCCATCCTTGGGATCGGCAACAGCGACCTTGGAGATCGCCATGGGCGCGGGAATGCGGTCAATCCCCCCTTGCGGATTGGTCTGGCTCGGCTTGCGGTGGCGAGCCATCACATTGATGCCTTCCACAACAAGCTTGCCTTCTTTGGGCATGACCGAACTTACGGTGCCGGTGCGGCCCTTGTCCTTGCCCGAAAGCACGACGACCTGATCGCCCTTCTTGATCTTTGCAGCAGCCATCACAGCACCTCCGGAGCAAGCGAGATGATCTTCATGAAACCCTTGCCGCGCAATTCACGCACCACCGGGCCAAAGATACGCGTGCCGATCGGCTCTTCGTTCTTGTTGACGAGCACCGCGGCATTGCTGTCGAAGCGGATGACGCTGCCATCGGCACGGCGCACATCCTTGCGAGTACGCACGATCACTGCGCGGTGCACGTCACCCTTTTTCACGCGGGCACGCGGCTGCGCCTCCTTGATGGAGACGACGATCACATCCCCGACACTCGCGAAACGACGCTTCGACCCGCCCAGCACCTTGATGCACTGGACGCGCTTTGCGCCGCTGTTGTCCGCGACGTCGAGATTGGATTGCATCTGGATCATCGATCCGTTTCCTTCACTCTATCTGGTCATTCTGCACGCGGAAAACCCGTTCCCGTTCTTCCCTGCATAACGCCCGGTTGGCTTGACGGGACCTTCCGTTCTCGGATGCCCGGCAGTTCCTAAATCGTCTAAACTCAGTTGCCCGGGGTGGCCGCTGCAACTTCGATGTCGGCTTCCACAGCCTGACCCTTCGAAGCAACGAGCCGGTCGAGCACTTTCCAGGTCTTGGTCTTGGAGAACGGCCGCGTCTCCTCGATCCGGACCGTGTCGCCCACGGTAAATTCATTGGCTTCATCATGCGCGTGATACTTCTTCGAACGCTTGATGATCTTCCCGTAAAGGGGATGCTTCACCCGGCGCTCGACCTTCACGGTGACGGTCTTGTCAGTCTTGTCAGAGGTGACTGTCCCGGTCAGAATACGTTTCGGCATTGTCTACTCCTTACGCGCCAGCAGCGGCAGCGGACGCGGCGGCGGCGCGCTCGGTCTGCCCGGCTCGTTCTGTTTGCAGGGTCTTGATCTGCGCGATTTCACGGCGAACTTCCTTCACCCGGCTCGCTTTTTCGAGCTGGTTGGTCGCTGCCTGAAACCGCAGGTTGAGCTGCTCGCGCTTGAGCGCGGTAAGCTGCTCGTCGAGCTGATCATCGGACTTGGTCCGCAGGTCTTCCATAGAGGCCATCAGAACACTCCCAGATGTGTGGTGTCGCCCAGGCGCGCAACCACCTTGGTCTTGATCGGCAGCTTCATCGCTGCGCGGCTGAACGCTTCGGCAGCCAGCGGACCAGGAACCCCATCGAGCTCGAACAGGATGCGGCCCGGCTTCACCCGCGCGGCCCAATATTCGATTGAGCCCTTGCCCTTGCCCTGACGCACTTCAGCAGGCTTCTTGGACACCGGCACATCGGGGAACACGCGGATCCACAAGCGGCCCTGACGCTTGATATGACGCGTGATCGCACGGCGAGCCGCTTCGATCTGGCGCGCAGTGATCCGCTCAGGTTCCAGAGCCTTGAGGCCATAGGAACCAAAGTTGAGATCCGTCCCGCCCTTGGCGTCGCCATGGATCTTGCCCTTGAAGGCCTTGCGGTATTTGGTTTTCTTGGGTTGCAGCATGTTCTCAACTCACCTTAGCGGGCAGGCCTGACACCGGAGGTCTGCGATTCCATCATCAGACGATCCTGCGCGGTCGGATCGTGGCCCAGGATCTCGCCTTTGAAGACCCACACCTTGATCCCGATAATGCCATAGGCGGTCAGCGCCTCGGCTTCGGCGTAATCGATATTGGCGCGCAGCGTATGCAACGGCACACGGCCTTCACGATACTGCTCCACGCGGGCAATTTCTGCACCCCCAAGACGGCCGCCACACATGATCTTGATGCCTTCAGCGCCAAGGCGCATGGCCGACTGCATGGCGCGCTTCATCGCCCGGCGAAACGCCACGCGGCGCACCAGCTGATCAGCAATACCTTGCGCAATCAGCTTGGCATCGACTTCCGGCTTGCGGATTTCAACGATGTTCAGCTTCACTTCGCTCGCAGTCATCGTCGCCAGCTTGCTGCGCAGCTTTTCGATATCCGCACCCTTCTTGCCGATGATGACACCGGGGCGCGCAGCATAGATCGATACCCGGCACAGCTTGGCCGGACGCTCGATCACGACCTTGGAGATCGCCGCCTGCGGCAATTCCGCCATGATATACTTGCGGATCACGATATCTTCCTTGAGCAGCTTGGCATATTCGCCGCCTTCGGCATACCACCGGCTGTCCCAGGTGCGGTTGATCTGCAGGCGCAGACCGATCGGATTGCTCTTGTGACCCATCTTACGCCTCTTCCATTTCGCGAACGACGATCCGCAGCCGGCTAAACGGCTTGAGGATGCGCGTGGACTTGCCACGGCCGCGTGTTGCGAACCGCTTCATCGTGACCGACTTGCCAACCGAAGCCTCGGCCACGACCAGCGCATCAACGTCGAGATCATGGTTGTTTTCCGCATTGGCAATCGCCGAAGCGAGCACCTTTTGCGCATCCTTGGCCATGGCGCGCTTGGAGAAAGAGAGGATGTTCATCGCCTCTTCCGCCTTCTTGCCACGGATCAGCGCAGCCACAAGATTGAGCTTCTGTGCCGAGCCACGAATGGTCGTGCCCACGGCCAGCGCTTCATTCTCGCCCACGCGGCGAGGAGCTTTTGCCTTGCTCATTATCGCTTGCCCTTCTTGTCAGCAGCATGGCCCGGGAACGTGCGCGTGGGCGCGAATTCACCAAGCTTGTGGCCGACCATTTCCTCGCTCACCGAGACCGGAATGAACTTGTGGCCATTGTAGACGCTGAACGTCAGACCAACAAAATCGGGAAGCACGGTGGACCGGCGCGACCAGGTCTTGATCGGCTTGGTGTTGCTTGCTTCCTGCGCTTCCTGCGCCTTCTTCAGCAGGTGAAGATCGACGAACGGACCTTTCCAGACGGAACGTGCCATGTCTCGTTACCTCTTCTTCTTCGCGTGACGCGACCGAATGATCATCTTGTCCGTCTGCTTGTTGTTGCGGGTGCGGGCACCCTTGGTCGGCTTGCCCCATGGGGTCACCGGATGACGGCCACCCGAGGTGCGGCCTTCACCGCCGCCATGCGGGTGATCGACCGGGTTCTTGGCCACGCCGCGCGTCAGCGGCTTGACGCCCATGTGACGCCTGCGACCGGCCTTGCCCAAATTCTGGTTCTGGTTGTCAGGATTCGACACCGCGCCAACTGTGCCCATGCAATCAGAACGCAGATAACGCTGCTCGCCCGAGTTCAGGCGCACGATCACCATCCCGCGGTCACGTCCGACGAGTTGCACATAAGTGCCCGCCGAACGGGCGATCTGTCCGCCCTTGCCCGGCTTCATCTCGACATTGTGGCAGATCGTGCCGACCGGCATCTGGCCAAGCAACATCGCATTGCCCGGCTTGGTATCGGTTTTCTCGCCGGCGACAACCTTGTCACCGGGAGCAACGCGATTGGGCGCGATGATATAGGCCAGTTCGCCATCTTCATACTTGATAAGCGCAATGAAGGCGGTGCGGTTGGGATCGTATTCGATCCGCTCGACAATGGCTTCCATGTCCCATTTGCGGCGCTTGAAGTCGATGAAACGATACTTCTGCTTGTTGCCGCCACCAATGCCGCGCGAGGTCACATGGCCCTTGTTGTTGCGGCCGCCGGTTTTGGTCTTGCCCCTGGTCAGGGACTTGACCGGGCCGCCCTTATGGAGACCGGTCTTGTCAACAAGGACCAGAGCGCGCCGCGAGGGGCTTGTCGGGTTGTAAGTCTTTAATGCCATCGGATCAGCTCACGCCTTCGGTGATATCGATCGGATCCTGACCCTCGGCGAGGGTCACGATCGCTTTCTTGAAATCGGAACGCGTATAGGGCTTGCCCTTCCAGCGCTTCGTTTTGCCTTTCGAGACAATCGTGTTGATGCTCTTAACCTTGCGATCAAACAGCGCCTCGATGGCCTCCTTGATCTGTGGCTTGGTCGCACCGCCAGCGACCTTGAACACGACCGCATTGTTTTCCGAAAGAAGCGTAGCCTTCTCGGTAATATGCGGTGCAAGGATCACGTCATAATGCCGCGCGTCGATTACGGTTTTCTTTGCCATTATTTAGCCCCTCCCGGAAGAGCGAAGCGCGCCTCCAGCCTGGCGACTGCATCCTTGGTCAGGACCAGCGTGTCGTGATTGAGGATGTCATAGACATTGGCGCCGACTGCCGGGAGCACGTTGATGCCCGGAAGATTGCCAGCGGCCTTGCGGAAGCCGGCATCGACTGCATCGCCATCAATGAACAGCACCTTGCCAGCATAGCCGGCCTTGTCAAACTGGCCTTTCAAGGCCTTGGTCTTGGCGTCGTTCAGCACCAGGCTGTCGACAACCACAAGGCCTTCTTTGGCCTTGCTCGAAAGCGCCATCTTCAGGCCAAGCGCACGGATCTTCTTGTTCAGCGACTGCTCGAAGTCACGCTTGCGCGCGCCGTGGGCCTTGCCACCGCCAATGAAGATCGGCGCGCGGCGGTTACCATGACGAGCGCCGCCCGAACCCTTCTGCTTGCCGAACTTCTTGCCAGTGCGGGCGACATCTGCACGCTCGCGCGTGGGACGGGCGGTGGCGCGGCGGTTTTCCAGCTGCCACGTTACGACACGATGCAGGATATCCGCGCGCGGCTCCACACCGAACACGTCGTCGCTAAGCTCGATATCGCCTGACGCTTTACCGTCGATTTTCTGGACCTTCACCTTCATGGCGTTAGCCTTCCTCATTCTTGGATGCGGCATCAGCTTCAGGCGCTGCGCCCGCGGTGTCTGCACCTGTATCGACGCCGCTCTTCTGCTGCTCGGCAAGCATGGCCTGCTGTTCAACCGAAACTTCCGGATTGCTCTCGACAGCGGCATCGCTCTCGATCATGCCGGCAGGCGCATCTGCACTTGCCGTTTCATCAGCATTGCGACGCATTGCACCGGGGAAAGGCACGCCTTCGGGAAGCGGCAACTTGACCGCATCCTTGATCAGCAGCCAGCCATTCTTGGAACCGGGCACGCTGCCACGCACAAAAATCAATCCGCGTTCCGCATCGGTGCGGACAACTTCAAGATTCTGCTGCGTGCGCTGACGGTCGCCCATGTGGCCGGCCATCTTCTTGTTCTTGAACACCTTGCCCGGATCCTGCCGGTTGCCTGTCGAACCGTGCGAACGGTGCGAGATCGAAACGCCGTGCGAGGCGCGCAAGCCCCCGAAACCCCAGCGCTTCATGGCGCCAGCAAAGCCCTTGCCCTGCGTGTGTCCGGTGATGTCGACCTTCTGGCCGGCAATGAAATGATCAGCCGTGATCGTCGCGCCAACAGGAAGCAGGCCTTCTGCATCATCGACACGGAATTCCGCGACTTTCATCTTCAGCCCAACCTGCGCCTTGGCGAAGGCTTCCCGCTGCGGCTTGGCGACATTCTTCTGCTTCGCCTCGCCAGCGCCAAGCTGGACCGAGAAATAGCCGTCGCGATCGGCTGTACGATTTCCGGTGACCTGACAGTTTTCCAACGACAGAACGGTCACGGGAACGTGACGTCCATCTTCCTGGAACAGGCGGGTCATCCCGACTTTTTTCGCGATCACGCCAGTGCGCATGACCAACACTCCTTAACAACAGAGGCACCAGGACCATCCAGGTGCTTGCTCCACGAGCCCAATTTCGATGCATCGCCCGTCCGGGGCCAATTTGCCTTTCTCGGTCGAGAGAGGCGAGACGGGAGACGCAGCCCGGTAACAACCGGCGGTATCTCTATGTCGTTGGGCCCGAAGGCCCCGCTGACTCAGGCCAGCTTGATCTCTACGTTCACACCAGCTGCCAGATCGAGCTTCATCAAAGCATCGACTGTCTGGGCGTTGGGCTGCACGATATCGAGCAACCGCTTGTAGGTGCGCACCTCGAACTGCTCGCGCGACTTTTTGTCGACATGCGGACCGCGGTTCACGGTGAACTTCTCAATGCGCGTCGGCAGCGGAATAGGGCCACGAATAAGCGCGCCGGTGCGGCGTGCGGTATCTGCAATCTCGCCAGTTGCCTGATCAAGAACCCGATGGTCAAATGCCTTCAGGCGAATGCGGATATTCTGAGCGTCCATATTCCAACTACCGATGCGAAAGAGCCAAGGGATTGTTGCCAACCCCAAAACAAAAAGGCCCGCCCCGCTTACCCCGGTTTCCCGTTTGCGGGCGGCCTTACGAAATCTATTGCGAGAGACGAATCCTTCGCTGGAGGCGCGCCTATACGTTTCGACCGGGATTCTGACAACCCCTGATTTGGCCAAACCGTCCAAAAACGCAGTCTTCATGAAAAGGGGCCCGGCTCTCGCATGAGAACCGGGCCCCGTTATTTCTCCACACCCTGTCAGGAGCGCGCGGAATTACTTGGTGATCTTGGACACAACGCCCGAACCCACAGTGCGGCCACCTTCGCGAATAGCAAAGCGCAAGCCTTCGTCCATGGCGATCGGAGCAATCAGCTTCACGCCGATCGTCACATTGTCGCCAGGCATAACCATTTCGGTGCCTTCGGGCAGGATCACTTCGCCGGTCACGTCCGTGGTGCGGAAGTAGAACTGCGGCCGATAGTTGGCGAAGAACGGCGTGTGACGGCCACCTTCGTCCTTGGAGAGCACATAAACCTCGGCCGAGAACTCGGTGTGCGGGCTGACCGAACCGGGCTTGCAAAGCACCTGGCCACGCTCGACTTCCTCACGGCCAATGCCGCGGATCAGAGCGCCGATATTGTCCCCAGCTTCACCGCGATCAAGCAGCATGCGGAACATTTCAACGCCGGTCACGGTGGTCTTGGCGGCATCCTTGA
>Ga0100391_1004781_pt1 | contig 12849 bp, 8 predicted proteins | sample CryGeymeta201515_FD_81541 | JGI IMG/M metagenome (GOLD analysis project Ga0100391, IMG submission 81541) | Groundwater microbial communities from Crystal Geyser aquifers in Utah, USA - Crystal Geyser metaG 2015-15 | ecosystem: Environmental > Aquatic > Deep subsurface > Groundwater | place: USA...
CAAGCTCTCCGATGCCGAAGCCAAGCTCTACGACATGGTGGTCAAGCGCTTCATCGCGGTCTTTTTCCCCCAGGCTGAATTTGAAGTCACCAAACGGCTCACGAAGATCCACCATAACGACGGCTCGGATGTTTTCCTGACCAACGGCAAGACTCTGACGCATCCCGGTTGGCTGGCCGTCTATGGCCGGGTCGCCGGAGTCGCGGCGTCCAAAGATGAGCTGGTCGCCGTCGAAGAGGGCGAAGACGCCCAAACGGATCGCGTGGAAGTGGAAGATAAATCCACCCAGCCCCCGGCCCGCTACACCGAGTCCACGCTGCTCTCCGCCATGGAAGGCGCGGGCAAACTGATCGACGACGATGAGCTGCGTGAAGCCATGGCCGAACGCGGGCTCGGCACTCCGGCCACCCGCGCCGCCACCATCGAGGGCCTGTTGCGCCAGAAATACATCGCCCGTGAAGGCCGGGACCTCAACGTGACCGGCAAAGGCCTGCGCCTGATCGAGCTCTGCGAGGAAATGGATATCAAGGCCCTCAGCTCGCCCTCCATGACCGGCGACTGGGAAGCCAAGCTGAACAAGATGGAGCGTGGCGAAATCGACCGCAGCAGCTTCATGCAGGAAATTAACAGCTTCACCCGCGAGGTGGTGGAAAAAGCCCGCAGCCACATGCAGACCGCGGTGGACCGCGTCTTTCCCGATCTGGAAGTGCCTTGCCCGGCCTGCGGCGCAGCACGCCTCAAGCAGACGGATGCCACCTATGAATGCCGCGAGATGGACTGCGACTTCCGCATCTCCAAGCACATCGCGGGCCGCAAGTTGAGTGAAGCGGAAGCCAGGGAACTCTTTGGCACGCAGGCACTGCCGGAACGGGACGGCTTCGTCTCCCGCTTCAACAAGCCCTTCAGTGCCGGGCTCAAGCTGGTGCAAAGCGAGACCAAGACCGGCAAAAAGGGCAAGTGGAAGACCGAATTTGCCTTTGACGGCGACGAGCCCGAATCCGCCGAAGAGTTGTCCGCAGATCAGCTGCTCAAGCCGATCACCCTGCAGGACGGCACACAGGCCCAGCTCTACGCCACCGAAAAAGCCTACCATGTGCCGCAACTCAAGACCCAGGACAGCCCGGAAGGCTTCCGCCTGGGCAAAACCATTCTGCAAAAAGAGCTGCGTCCCGCCGAAGTGGAAAAGCTCTTCACCGAGGGCAAGACCGCGCTGCTTGACGGCTTCGTCTCCAAACGCACCAAGCGCAGCTTCAAGGCCCACCTCACCCTCGACTTCGCGAGCGGCAAGATCGGCTTCGAGTTCGCCCCGCGTCCGGCCAAAAAGGCTGCAAAAAAAGCATAGCAGAGGGTTTGGCGTTCCGGTCGAGGGGTCAACCCGCTCCTACGGGTTGCCGTTCAGTTTTTCCCGGGCCGCTTTTAGTTGCAGCTCATTATCGGTCTGCTCGGTGACGTCGCGCGAGATGCCCATCGTGCCGATGATTTCGCCGGATTTATCGTGCAGCGGCACTTTGGTGGTGTTCACCCAATGCGTGCGGCCATCTTCGAGAGTTTCCTTTTCGATCTTACCGATGATGGGCTTACCGGTGCTCATGATTACGCGTTCGTCGTTGAAGGACGAGCGCGCGTGCTCCTCGGTAAAGAGGTCAAAATCGCTCTTTCCGACCAGGCTCTCCAGACGCTGGCCATATTTTTCAGCCATGCTCCGGTTCACGCGGATAAAACGGCTCTTCTTATCTTTAAAATAGATCGCATCCGGAATATTATCCAGCAGCTCGTTGAGCAAGTCCTGATCCCGCTCACCCTCTTTCTGGGCAGTGATGTCACGGGAAATACCCATCGTGCCAACCACGCGCCCGAACTTATCCTGTAGCGGCAGCTTCGAGGTGTTGACCCAACCGACCCTGCCGTCTTCAAAGGTCAGTTTTTGGATTTCTCCCAGCACCGGCTCGCCTGAGCGCATGATCCTTTGCTCCTCCTCGTAGGCCGGGCGGGCACGCTCTTCAGTAAAATAATCGAAATCGCTTTGCCCGATCATTGTTTCCGCCCGCTGTTGGTGTTTTTTGGCCTTGGCGGCGTTAACCCGGATGAAGCGGCAATCCCGATCCTTGAAGTAAATCGAGTCCGGCACATGATCCATCAGCGTGGTCAGCAACTCCTGGTCCTGCAGCAACTCCTGCTCCGCCCGGCACTTGCGGATCGCATGACTCAGCCGCACGGCAAACTCGTCCGGCCGGAGCGCTTCGGGCACCACAATTTCGTCAATCAGGTGCAAATCATCCTGATGCTGCTCAAGCATCTGACGGAAGTCCCGGCAGAGGCAAATCAGCGCGACGGGAGACTGCAACTCGCCAACCCAGCGGATCACTTCCTGCTCCAATGCGACTGCACCGCGAATCTCCAAAATAACCGCATGGCAAAATTGCGGCAGTTCGATCGACTTCAGCTTTTTCAAGCTATCAAATCGTTTGATGGCATACTCAAGTTCTGTCGCATCCAACAGCTTAGACTCAAGCAGTGACTGTTGCTCAGAAGGTTCACCAAAAAAAGTCAGCTTGCGGGGGTAGTCGTGCAGTTGTTGCGTCATGAAAGCGTGTGATTATGGGGTAAAAATTAGATAACAACTATTTTACATAAGTGTAAATGATCCTGGCGCAAACAAGTTCTGTTTAGATTTGCACTGCACCCGAATCCTGTGCGTTGCGGCCCCGCGATGGGTCCAAAAAGACCCGCTGTGGCTAAAGTGATGAGAATCCGGCGTTGACTCAGTGGCAACAGACTCCTCATTACTTTCGCTTTGGTCCGGCCAGCAGTCTGGCCGGCAACTCACAACGCCCAACTTCGCACACCTTCGCCATGAAAGCCATGTCCCCGCTTGAGGAACTCCGTCACTCCGCTTCGCACGTGCTCGCCACGGCAGTTCTCCGACTCTACCCGGAGACCAAGCTGGATATCGGACCGCCCACCGACAGCGGCTTTTACTACGATTTCGACCTGGAGAAGAAACTCGACGCCGCCGATCTCGAAGCCATCGAGGCCGAGATGAAAAAAGTGATCAAGGAGAATCAGCAGTTTGAACGCATCGAATGTTCGCGCGAAGAAGCCGCAGAAAAAATCCAGGCCATCGGTCAGGAGCGCTACAAACTGGGCCGGCTCGACGACATCCCGGCAGGCGAGCAAGTCAGCTTCTACCGTAACGGCGAGTTCATCGACCTCTGCGGCGGCAGCCACGTCAACTACACCAAGAAAATCAAGGCCTTTACGCTGCTCTCGATCGCCGGGGCCTACCATCGGGGAGACGAGAAGAACAAACAACTCCAGCGTATCTACGGCACCGCCTTCTCCAGCAAAGAGGAGCTGGAACAATACCTGGAACGCCTCGAGCAGGCCAAGGCCCGCGACCACCGCAAACTGGGCAGGGAGCTCAAACTTTTCCACATCGACGAGGCCGTCGGCTCCGGCATGGTGCTCTGGACGCCGAACGGTGCCGTCATCCGGCAGGAGCTGCAAAACTTCATCGCCGACGAACTACAAAAGACGGGCTACGATCAGGTCTTTACTCCGCACATCGGCAAGCTGGGCCTCTACCGCACCTCCGGCCACTTCCCCTACTATAAGGAGTCCCAGTTTCCCGCCATCGTCGAACCGGGCACGGTCGAAGCGCTGGCCCAGGAAGGCTGCACCTGCGCGGAGCTCTCCAACCGGCTCGATTCGGGCGCAATCGACGGCTACCTGCTCAAGCCGATGAACTGCCCGATGCACATCAAAATTTTCGACAGCCAGCCGCACTCCTACCGCGACCTGCCGGTCCGCCTGGCGGAGTTCGGCACGGTTTACCGCTGGGAGCAATCCGGCGAGCTCAACGGGATGACCCGTGTGCGCGGTTTTACCCAGGACGACGCCCATATTTTTTGCACTGAGGAACAAGTCGGCGCAGAAATCAAGGGCTGCCTCGACCTGGTCAAGCTGGTCTTCAACATCCTCGGCATGTCGGACTACCGCGTGCGCATCGGCCTGCGTGATCCGGACTCCGACAAATATACCGGCGACGCGGAGAAGTGGGACAAAGCCGAAGCCGCCCTGCGCGAAGCTGCCAAAACGCTCGGCGTGAACTACTCAGAAGAACCCGGCGAGGCCGCTTTTTACGGCCCCAAGATCGACTTCGTGGTCAAAGACGTAATCGGCCGCGAGTGGCAACTCGGCACCGTGCAGGTGGATTACAACCTGCCCGAGCGCTTCGACCTCAACTACATCGGGGCGGACAACGAAAAGCACCGGCCCGTCATGATCCACCGCGCCCCCTTCGGCTCGATGGAACGCTTCTGCGGCGTGCTGATCGAGCACTTCGCCGGCAACTTCCCCACCTGGCTCGCGCCCGAGCAGGTCCGCATCCTGCCGATGAACGACGACCTGGTGCCGCAGGCCCGGGAAATCGAAAAGCTGTTCAAGGCCGCAAAAATCCGCGTCACCGTCGATGCCATCGCCGACAAGCTCGGGGCGAAAATCCGCAAGTGCCACGTCGATAAAGTTCCGCACTTCCTCGTCCTCGGCAAACAGGAAGCTGAACAGGGCCTGGTCAAGGTCAACTCCCGCGCCAACAAGGTGCTCGAAGGACTAAAGCAGCCGAAAGAGTTTCTGGCCGAGCTGCTGGCAAACATCGCTGATAAGACCCTGCCGGATCCGAAGGAAGTTTAGATTCCCAGAACAAAATTCGGGTGCCACAGTCTAGACGAGTTGCCGCCCTGCTTACGATTTTTAAAACACCATGATACAACTAAACCTCCCCATCTCCTTTCTCGCCCCCGGCTTGATCTCAAAAGTCTGTCTTACCGCAGCCCTCTCGATGGCTGCCCTCGGCCGCGCCCATTCCGCTCGACCTGCCCCGCCCCGACGGCCAACCCGGCAGCTCCGACAAACCGGTCAAGGTTTACATCCTGGCCGGACAATCCAACATGGTCGGCATGGGTGACATCAAAGGAGCCCAGCCTCCCTACCCCGCCGTGTATCTTTCCGCCGACCCCGCCATTATCTCCGGCGAAATGCCCGCTGGCACGCAACGCAGTAAGGGTGCGTGCAAATGGTCCTGGAAGAGCATTCCGGCCTTGCGCAGCCATGGTGTGTATCAATCCGCCGATGGCGATACCAGGGGTGCCGTGATCACCAAGGGCAATAAAGTCTCCACCGTGAATCTGGGTCAGGTCACTGCAACCATTACCGAGCCAGGCAGCGTCGCCAAAGCCTTCATCGACGTCCCCGCTACCGGCTACTATGTCGTGCACGTGGGCCACGGCGAAAGCAGTCAAGCGATTGCCAGGATCGGCGATCAGGAAGTCTATCGCAAAAAAAGCGAAGACCTGCCCACGCTGACCAAAATCCAGCTCGAAGCCGGCAAGCGCTACCCACTGGAAATCACCTACCTGATGGGCGGTTCCGCAGCCCTCTGGCTGGAGCAGGTGGATCTCCTCGGCAAAGGTGACTTGGTCACCCTCACGCAAAAGGATGGCAAATTCCCTTACCTCATCGACGACAAGGGTGAGTGGACCGTGCGTCAGGACGTGCATTTCAAGGAAGCCCGCGTCAACAAAGGTGACAAATTCGGCCCTCTGACCGCGACTTCCAACGGCAACAGCATCGGGCCTGAACTCGGCTTCGGTTTCGTGATGGGCACTTACCACGACGAGCAGGTTCTGCTGATTAAAACAGCTATGGGCAACCGGGCCCTCAATTTCGACTTTCGTCCGCCATCAAGTGGGCGCAGCGATCCCGACAACCAATACGAAGGCCTCGAATACCGTCTGATGCTCGAAGGCGTGCGCGAGACGCTGGCAAACATTGAGAAATACGTACCCGGCTACAATGGCCAGGGCTACGAGTTCACCGGTTTCTGCTGGTTTCAGGGCCACAAGGATCGCGGCTCGAGCAAGGAGGAGTATGCGGGCCACTTGGTCAATCTGATCCAGGACCTGCGTAAGGACCTCAAGGCACCCAACATGAAGGCCGTTGTCGCCACAGTAGGCTTCAACGGCTACCGCATCAACTTCGGCGACTGGAAAGGCGTCTGGGAAGCGCAGATGGCGGTGGGAGATCCCAAGCAACATCCTGAATTCAAAGGCAATGTCGCCACCATCGATACCCGCGACTTCTGGCGCGAAATCGAAGAATCTCCCCGCAGTCAAGACTACCACTACCACCGCAACCCAGAGTTTTATCTGCTGACCGCTGAGTCCATGGGACGCGCCATGGTGCGCCTGTTGGGTGGTGAAGCCGAGACAATGCCCAAGTCGGACCGCGAAGCCAAAACCATGGCCGCGATGCAACGCGAAGCCGCCACTCCGGAACCGACCGCCGAAGCCATCGCCGCCTCCAACGCTGCGGTCAAACCGATGATCCTCGATGGCCTGCTGCAGACCTATCTCAGCAACCCCCGCAATCGCAAGAATCTGGCAGGTGCCTTTGTCACCGCCCAACCCAAGCCCGAAAATTTCCCCGAATACCTCGAAGACGACGTCGACGACGTCGTCGCATTCCATGCGGAAGCTGGCATCGATACCTACAACTGGCAACCCGTGCTGCCCGCGATGCACCAGGCCAGCTGGGATATCTTCGGCTTCGATCTCGCCAACAATCCTTACGATGTGCCTGCCCCCGCGAATGGCGGAAAGCCGCAGCCGGTGCACGTGGACGTAAAGCTGCCCGAGGCCCAGCAGAACTGGTTCGCCAAGGACTTCGACAGCAAGAAGGCCGGCTGGAAGAAGGCCCCCGCCCCCTTCGGCAAGGCCGTCGAGAAAGAGTGGCCGGAAAAACTCGCTTGGATCGTCAAATATCCCCTCTACCCTGCCGAGCGTCCGCAGCCGGCCACCGTGGTCGAAAACGACGTCCTGCTCATGCGCGCCACCTTCGATCTCCCCCCCGCCAAGGCGGGGCACCGCTACCGCGTGCGCATCACCGGCAGCATCAACGCCAACTCCGGAGAGGGCTTCGCCATCTACGCCAACGGCAAGCTGATGGGCGAGCGCAAAAGCGGTGTGACCGCCTGGCGCCGTCAAGGCCTGAGCGGCAGCCACGTCTGGAGCGAGTTCGCCGAGGATTTCAAGGGCGGGCCCGTCACTCTCGCCATCGCCAACTTCCCAATGAACAACTGGAAGCCCGCTAATGACATCCCTGCCATCGGCCCACTCTATGTGACCATCGAGGAGCAGAAGGTGCCTCAACCCAAGCTCCAGACCGCTTTCTAAGGAGGAGGAGTCTCCTGGCTGCTAAAAACACAGCGGCGCATCTCCCATCTGATTTGAGCACGTTTGAGCACGGACATGGCCAACCGCACCATCACCTTTCTCAACATTGTGCTCAGCGTTGTCATTTATGCGGGCCTGATGTGGTTGATTTACGCATTTGAATTAAAGCAACGCTGGGGCGACGGATTGCCCTGGCTGCCGCACTTCAACGCCGCCTGCAACGCCACCAGCGCCACTGCCGTCGCGCTTGGCGTCTGGTTCATTCGCGGCGGCAAGAAGCAGGCCCACGCGGTGACTATGGTCTTTGCCACGTTCGCCTCGGCCGCCTTTCTGGTTGGCTACCTCACCCACCACACCCTGCATGGCGACACCCCCTTCAGCGGCACCGGCCCGATCCGGACGGTGTATTTCGCCATCCTGATCTCGCATATTATTTTATCCGGTGTCGCCCTGCCGCTGATTCTCAACACCTTATCCTTCGCTGCGCTGCGCCGCTTCGAGGCCCACCGCCGCATCGCCCGCTGGACCTATCCGATCTGGCTCTATGTGTCCGTTACCGGCGTGGTGATCTGGTTTTTCCTGCGGGTCTGGTTTCCAGCGCCGATGATCTAGCGCGCAGAAGAGGCGTTAAACGTCGCCCACTACTTCGAGGTCGAAGGGCACGAAGCGTTCCTGGCCTTCGAGCATGAGCTGGGCCCAGAGGCGGTATTTACCGGGATCGGCGGGAAAGAAGCTGAAGCGCAGGTCCGGATTGCCTGGATCCTGTTCTGTAATGAAGGGATTTTTCGGATGGAGGTGGGCAAAGCCGGTGCCCGCCTCGTCGAAAACGACCAGGTGGGCGTAGGCCCCCATGACGAGACCGAAGTCAACGGCATCGCTCCCCTCTTTGGGGAGCACGAGCAGTTCCAGTTCCGACTCTTCGCCCACCGGGAAACTGCCCTGGCCGGGAGCTTTGAGTTGGAAGGTATAGTCCTCCATTGTGACCGTAGTGCGCTTTTGCAGGCGAACTGGTTCTGCCGGTCCGGCCACGTCGAACTCCGTTTTGGCCAGGACGCGCCGCTGACTGAGCAGGGAGATAAAATCGAGATACACCCTATAGGTGCCGGTTTTTGCAGGAGTCATCTCGAACTGAAAATGCCCCGGCCCTCCGGCGGGCCAGGGGTGCAGGTGCTGGTAGTCGGTGAGTGAGTGATCGACCGCCATCAAGTGGATGCGCTCCGTGTGGCTGACCACAATATCCTCGTAGGCGATCCCCTGACCCAGATAATCGTGCAAATAGAGGTCAAAAATCATGGGCTGGCCCGGCGCGATTTCGCCCCGCGACTGAAGCTTCACTTCGATCGGGTAGCGCACCTTCGTCATATCGAAGAAAGCAGTTTCCTCTTCGCCGCAGTATTCCACCGCGCCCGCCTCGTTCATGTATTCGCCGTAGTGCAGCACCTCGCAGGGCTCCACCGGCATGTTGCGGATCACGACATAGAGCAGCACGAAGGCCACGCTGATCCCGGCCGCCATCCGCAGCTTTTGCCTTTTCTCCTTAGCCATCGCTTTTCGTATTCATTTTTTCTATACGCTTGAAAAAATCCTCCACGCCCCACATGCTGCCGGGCACCTGGTAAACAATCTCGCCCGATGAATCGACCAGGATCGTGCGCATGGTGTGGTCGATAATCAGCTCGGGATCTTTGGAGGATAATATGCCCAACTGCTCCTTCAAGTCGAGCAGAGGCTGCCGGGGCCCGCCGAGGAAATAGAAGTTCGAACCGTCGATGCCACGCCCGGAGGCGTAGGCGTTGAAAATGCCGGGCGTATCAAAATCGGGATCGAGCGTCATGGAGATGAACCAGACATCCTGCAGTCCCGCCGCGTTGACCTTTTCCTGCAATTGCTGCATGCGCGTGGTCGCCGCCGGGCACATGCGGGGATTCATGCAACGGGTGAAGATGAAGTTGATCACGCAGGTCTTACCGCGCAGGTCATCGGACTGGATCATAGTGCCGAACTGATTGTAGAGCGCAAAGGGCGGCAGGCTCTCGCCAATGCTGCGGAACACCTGCCGCCCGCGCACTACTGTGTCGCGCCGCAAGCGTCCGTTGATGGCCAGCATTTGGCCTTCGACTTTTGGGTCATTGGGCCAAACCGTTTCCAGTTGCCGGCCTCCGGGCAGTGTAGTCATCTGCGCCCGAATGCGGTCGCCAACCTGCAGATAGGCGCGGTCGCCACTGGATAAACGGGCGCTTTGACTGCCGCCGGCGTCAAGCTGGAGGTCCACCCGCCCGGCTGCATCGATGGACTGGATGACGCCCGCAACGGATTGTCCGGCGGCTGCCTGCAGCAGCAACTGACTGAATGCAAACACACCGGTCAGCGTGACGAGGTAGCATTTACGGCGAAAAAAAAGTGCCGACAAAAGTAAAGGCAATGCAGACATGGGAGGCAAAATGGGGCTGGAGTAGCTCAGCTTATGTTGACGTGGGGGCAGTAGAAAATTTTCCGCTAAAGAAGCGGCAAAATTAAATTTTGTAAAATTCATGATTGTTTCCAGCATAAAATGTATGCTAATACAACCTATACCAAACCCTAATACCCCGATTTTGAAAGACCGTTCGACATCCTACCGGCCGTGGTTGGCCCGTTTCAGCTTTGCGACACTGCTGGTGACGCTGTTCCTGCTCTACGCCGGGGGCTTCACCACCACGATTGGAGCGGGCATGGTTTTTACGGACTGGCCGCTCTCGAATGGCTCACTCAACCCCGATGGCTGGACGCAGGACCCGGCGATGGCAGCCGAGCACAGTCACCGCTTACTGGGCATGATCGTGGGGAACCTCGCGCTGGCTCTGGCGATCTGGATTTGGCGGGTGGAGGGTCGCCGCTGGATGCGTCGGCTGGGTCTGGCTGCGCTGGTGCTGGTTATCGTGCAGGGCATTCTCGGGGGGGTGCGGGTGTTGGAAAACGAGGTCAATTACGCCATCGTCCACGGCTGCATGGGGCAAATCTTCTTCTGCGTATTAACGGCTATCGCGATCGGCCAGACCCGCAGCTGGCACGCGCTGCGGGATGAGCCGTCCGGCGTCGCGAGGCTCAAACCGGGCACAGGCCTGGTGCTGATCGGGCTGCTCTTTGTGCAACTGATGGTGGCGGCGGTAATGCGCCACAAGGGTGCCGGCCTGGCTATCCCCACCTTTCCGCTGACACCGGAGGGCAGCTTGTTGCCCAGTGACTGGTATTTCGGCGTCAGCATTCATTTTGCCCACCGCGCGCTGGCGGCGGTGATCCTATTGGTCTATGCCGGCTGGATCGTGCAGTTGCTGCGCGCGACCAGAAACATTCACATCCGCAGTCTGGGCCTGCTCGCATGGGTGCTGGTGGTGGTGCAGATTGCCCTGGGTGCCGCCGCGATCTGGAGCGGGCGCAGCCCCCTGATCAGCACTTTGCACGTGCTCAATGGAGCCTTCCTGCTGGCCGCCACCTGGGGCACCCACTTTTTCTGCTACCACCGGCAACTGGAGCAACGCACTGACTTGCTGGCCTCCAAACAGCCGGAGCATTCATCCGCACAAGACCATAACCCCACAGCCATTGCCTCCCACTGAACCATGCCACCTGAAAAAATCGCCGCTTTCTCCGAGGCCGAGAGTGTTCCCGGCCTAAGTCTCGACCGCCGCATCCCGCTGGCCGCCTATTGGGAGCTGACCAAGCCACGCCTGTCCATGATGGCGGTCATCACTGCCCTGCTGGGCTTTTTGGCGGCTGCCAAGGGCGACAGCATCGCCCTGGCGGCGGTCTTCGTGGGCACCGCTCTGGCCGCCGGTGGTGCGGCCGCACTCAATCAGTGGTGGGAGCGCCACGAGGATGCGCTGATGCAGCGAACGGCGGACCGTCCCCTGCCGTCACAGCAGCTGAGTCCGAAAGCCAGCCTGATTTTCGGCACGACGCTCTGCCTGCTGGGGCCGGCTATCGTCTGGCTGGGGAGCAACGCCCTGGCCGGGATGCTGACCGCCGTCACCATCGTCACCTATGTGCTGCTCTACACTCCGCTGAAAAAAGTCACCCCCTGGTCCACTGAGATGGGTGCCATTCCCGGTGCCCTGCCTCCGCTGATCGGCTGGGTCGCCGCCGAAGCTTCGATCGGCTGGGTCGGGCTCTTTCTCTTCGCAGTGCTCTATGTCTGGCAACTTCCCCACTTCATGGCGATCTCCTGGCTCTACCGCGAGGATTACGCCCGGAGCGGCTTCCGTATGCTCAGCCTCTACGATAAAACCGGGCGGACCGTATCTCATCGCGCGGTGATCTGGGCGGCACCGCTGCTGGTGCTCACGGTGCTCGCCTGGGTGGCCAATGAGTGCGGGTGGCTCTTCCTCATCGGTGGCAGCCTGCTCTCGATCGCTTATTTGCGCGAGGCGGTGCGCATGTTCCGGGCCACCGAGCGCGACCAGCCGGCCCGCCGCCTCTTCCTCACCTCGATCCTCATTCTACCCTGCTACCTTATCCTCATGGTCGCCGACCGTGTGCTATTTTCGCTATGAGAATATTCAGACTCTTAACGCTCAGTGCGATCTTGCTCAGCCTGCTGCTCCTGAGCGGCTGCTTAAAAGTGGACCAAAACCAATCCGCGCTCGACCCCAAGGGCCCGGTGGCCAGCCAGCAGGCAGATGCCTTCTATGTTACCCTCTACTTGACCACCACTCTCTGGATCCTGGTAGGCGGGGCGATGCTTTATGCAGTCTGGAAATATCGCTTGAAGAAGATCGACGACCCCGACGAGCTTCCGGTGCAGTCGCACGGCCACCCCATCGTCGAGGTCGGGCTCATCCTTTTTTCCGCCGCCTGCCTGGTGGTGGTCGCGGTGCCGACCATCGAGGGCATTCTGATGACAAAGTCGCTCCCCGCAGAGTATGCCGAGGGGGCAATCACGGTGGACGTAACCGGCTACCAATGGTGGTGGGCCTTCGACTACCCCGAGGAGGACGTGACCACGGCCAATGAACTGGTCATCCCGGTGGGCAAAGCAGTCAAGCTGAACCTCCGCAGTGCCGACGTGATCCACAGCTTCTGGCTGCCCAAGCTGGCGGGCAAGGTGGACCTGATGCCGGGCCAGGAGAACTTTATGTGGATTCAGGCCGACGAGCCCGGCATGTATTGGGGCCAATGCGCTGAATTCTGCGGCGACTCCCACGCCTATATGTTATTCCGCTGCCGGGCGGTGCCCGAGGCAGAATACCAACAGTGGCTGGCCGACCTCAGAAAGGGGCCCGAAGTCGCGGTCGATGCCTCCGAAATGCCGCCACAATATTCCGAGCAGGTGGTGCACGGGAAGGACGTCTTCATGCAGAACTGCTACTCCTGCCACAAGGTCGGCGGCAAGGGCGGGGTCAACGGACCTAATCTGACGAACTTTGCCGGACGCGCCACACTCGCGGCCGGCTGGCTGGAGAACACGGAGGAGAACCTATTCCGATGGATCAAAGAGCCCCACAAAATCAAGCCGGGCAACCACATGTGGTATGGCGTGCCCATGAAGACCCCCGGCGGCGGAATGATCGTGATGGACGGTCTGAATAAGGCGAACCTCTCGGACGAAGACATCCATGCCGTCGTCGCCTACCTGCAAACG